>WNFS01002685.1_pt1 | contig 13438 bp, 8 predicted proteins | sample 5400141 | NCBI WGS metagenome assembly WNFS01 (sample SAMN13153358, study PRJNA577476) | soil metagenome | isolation source: 60 cm saprolite under Madrone tree | place: USA:California | collected 2016-06-14
GGTCCATCCGCGCCAGCGCGATTCCGTCGCGCGCGATGGGATGAAATCTATGGCCCTGAAGGGCCAGGAAGATATCGTCCTGATAGCCGGCGTGAAGCAGGCGCCAGCGCTGCACCTCGCCCGGCCGCATGGCGATAGTCGGCCCCCGCTGGCCGTTGAGGGTGAGAAAACGGACGGCCGTCTCGGGGAACAGCGTATCCAAGCTCTCGATCGTCCCAAAGCCGTCGAACACGACCTCGCCCAGGATCATCAGACGCTCCCGAGCGGCGGCAATTTCCGGGACGCTGTCGAAATCCCCTTCGATGATGACGGCCCCGGCCATGCCGCTCGCCACCTGAACATCGGCGCCGCCATGATGATGCGGGTGATACCAATAGGTGCCGGCGGTGTGATCGGCGGGGATGGCAATCTCGATATCGTAGCTCTGCCCCGGCTCCATCGAGCGCATGACGTTGTCGGCAATCCCGCTCGGACTCACGTGCGAGCCGTGCAAATGAAGGTTCGTCGTGTTGAGATGATGCGGCTGGTCGATGTTTGCCGGCATCGGATCGCGGTTCGGCGGAAGATCGTTGACGAGGCGGATGCGCAGGATATCCCCGCGGCGCAGGCGCAGCGTCGGCCCGGGAATGGTGCCCTCATAGGTCCGCATGAACAGCCGATAGCCGCCCACGTCCTTGTAGGCATATTGGAGACGCAGCGTCGTCCGCAGTTCTCCCCCGGCCGAACGGCGCACCTCCGGCTCGGCCAGCGGCGCGCCCTCGGTGAACGGCACCGATCGAACGCCGATCGCGTCCGGGGCGTCATGGCCGGACATATCCATGTCCATGTTGTTCTCGCCCGTCGCGGCAGCAGCATTCTTGTCCGGCGCCCCCAACAGGCCAGGGACCGCCAGAACCGTCCCGACCCCCGCACCCGTCGTCAGGAAGCGTCGTCGCGAGGGTGCATTCTTTGCGAGCGGTGTCCCCATCCTGCCCCCCGGATTGTCGCTGCAACGGCTGCAAGGATCGCCGATTGCTGCGCCACGGTATACTGGCGTGTTGCGGCTGCCAACCCGCGCCGGTCCACGCCTGCCGACTCCGCTTGCCGCCGCCCAGCCGAGCCGGTAACAAAGGCCATGAAAACCCCACCCATGATTTTCACCCAACTGCTTCCCCCAGCCGACCCCTTGCGCGCCCGTCTTCGTGCGGCCTATCGGGCCGACGAGAGCGACATCGTCGAGCAGTTGTTAATCGCTGCGGAATTGCCGCCGGCGACCCTCGATCGCATTGCGAAACGCGCCCGCGATCTGGTGCAAAAGGTGCGCGAGGCAAGGCTGGGACAAGGCGGGCTCGATGCCTTCCTGCATGAATACGAGCTCTCGAGCCGCGAGGGCGTCGTGCTCATGTGCCTGGCGGAGGCGTTGCTGCGAATTCCCGATGCGGATACTGCCAATCTACTGATCAAGGACAAGCTCGCCGATGCCGATTGGCGCAAGCATCTTGGCAGCAGCGATTCCCTGTTCGTCAATGCCTCGACCTGGGCCCTCATGTTGACAGGCCGCGTCATCGCGCTCGATCAGGAGGGTGGCGATCTCGCCGGTGTGCTCCGCCGCCTGGTGGCGCGCAGCGGCGAACCGGTGATCCGCCAGGCGGTGACGCAAGCCATGAGAATCTTGGGCCGACAATTCGTGATGGGCCGCAGCATCGAAGAAGGGCTCGAGCGCGCCAGATCGGCAGAAAGGCGCGGCTATCGCTATTCCTACGACATGCTGGGCGAATCCGCGCGCACGGCCAATGACGCCGAACGCTATGACCGCTCCTATCGTGCGGCCATCGCCGCTATCGGCCGCGCCGCGGCGGGGCGCGGGCCTATCGAGGGGCCGGGTATCTCCGTCAAGCTCTCGGCCCTCCACCCTCGCTACGAATTCGCCCAGCACCTGCGCGTCATGGAGGAGTTGGTGCCGCGCCTGACCGCGCTCGCGCGCCTCGCCAAGGAACAGAATATCGGCTTCACCGTGGATGCGGAGGAGGCCGAGCGCCTCGATCTTTCCCTCGACGTCGTCGAGGCGGTCTCGGCCGATGCCTCGCTCACCGGCTGGAATGGATTCGGCCTTGCCATACAGGGTTATCAGAAACGGGCATTGCCTTTGGTCGCGTGGCTCGCCGACATGGCCAAACGCCACCGCCGGCGTCTCATGGTGCGCCTCGTCAAGGGCGCCTATTGGGATAGCGAGATCAAGCAAAGCCAGGAGCGCGGGCTCGAAGGCTACCCGGTCTTCACCCGCAAGGCCTCGACGGATGTCTCTTATATCGCCTGCGCCAAACGTCTGCTGGCGGAGGAAGAGGTGTTCTATCCCCAATTCGCCACCCACAACGCCCATACGGTGAGCACCATTCTCGAACTCGCGGGCAACCGCCGCGAATTCGAGTTCCAGCGCCTGCATGGCATGGGCGAGGCGCTTTACGATCATATTGTCGCATCCGATGCCAGCGGCCACCCCTGCCGCGTTTATGCCCCCGTCGGCAGCCACGAGGATCTGCTCGCCTATCTCGTGCGCCGCCTGCTGGAGAACGGCGCCAATACCTCCTTCGTCAATCGCATCGTCGACGAGAAACTGCCCATCGAGGAAATCGTCGGCGATCCGGTCGGCCGCGTGCGGCGCCTGCCGGTGAAACCGCACCCGCGGATTCCCTTGCCGGTGGACCTCTATGGCAGGGAGCGACGCAATTCCGCGGGCATCGATCTGACCGATACCGACCGCCTGCGATCCTTGGCAGATGCCATGACTCGCGCGGCAACGCAAACATGGCGGGCGGCCCCCCTGATCGGCGGTGCGCCGCACCTGGGGAAGAAGCGGCCCGTCTTCGATCCCGCGGATCGCCGCCGCCAGGTGGGCGAGGTGTCGGAGGCCGACGCAGCGGCGGTCGATCAGGCACTCGCGCGCGCCGTGCGCGCCCAGGCCGATTGGAGCGCGGGCGGCGCCGAGGCACGCGCCGATTGCCTGACCCGAGCGTCCGACATGATGGAGGAGGATGGCCCTGCGCTGATGGCGCTTGCCGTTCGCGAGGCCGGAAAATCCATTCCCGACGCCTTGGCCGAACTACGCGAAGCCGTGGATTTCCTGCGCTACTACGCCGCGCGTGGGCGCGCCGATTTCGCCCAGCCGCTGGGCCTTCCCGGCCCGACCGGCGAGCGCAATCAGCTTCAACTTGCAGGTCGCGGCGTCTTTGCCTGCATCAGCCCGTGGAATTTCCCTCTGGCGATCTTCAGCGGCCAGGTGAGTGCGGCACTGGCTTCGGGCAACGCCGTCATCGCCAAGCCGGCGGAGCAGACGCCGCTGATCGCCGCGCGCGCGGTGGAGATCCTGCATCGCGCCGGCGTGCCCGGCGATGTGCTGCATCTTCTTCCGGGCGATGGGCCCAGCGTGGGTGGGCCGCTGGTGGCCGATCCCCGGATCGCCGGCGTCGCCTTCACCGGTTCGACGGAAACCGCCCAGGCGATCAATCGGGCCTTGGCTGCTCACAATGGGCCGCTGGCGACATTGATCGCCGAGACCGGCGGCCAGAACGTGATGATCGTCGATTCATCGGCCCTGCCCGAGCAGGTGGTGCGCGATGTGCTGATCTCCTCCTTTCAGAGCGCAGGCCAGCGCTGCTCGGCCTTGCGCATTCTCTGCGTCCAGGAAGATATCGCCGACAAGCTTCTCGACATGCTGGCCGGCGCCATGGCCGAACTCAAGATCGGCGATCCCGGGTTGCTTTCGACAGATGTGGGGCCGGTGATCGATGGCGATGCCCAGGCGATGCTGGAGGCCCATGCGGCGCGCATGACGCGCGAGGGTAAGTTGATTTACGAATCGCGCCTCGGGCCCGGTTGTGCCGAGGGTTGGTTCGTTCCCCCGCGGGCCTTCGAGATCGATCGCCTCGACCGCCTGGAACGCGAGGTCTTCGGACCCATCCTGCATGTGTTGCGCTTTCGCCAGGACCGTCTGGAACAATTGCTCGACAGCATCGACGGCCTTGGCTATGGCCTGACCCTGGGGATCCATAGCCGCATCGATTCGACGGTGCGCCATATTCATCAGCGGCTGCGAATCGGCAACACCTACGTGAACAGAAATATGATCGGTGCCGTCGTCGGGGTTCAGCCCTTCGGGGGCGAGCGCCTGTCGGGCACCGGGCCAAAAGCCGGGGGTCCTCATTATCTCCCGCGATTTGCCACGGAGCGGACGCTCACCATCGATACCACGGCAGCAGGGGGCAATGCCTCTCTGCTCTCCTTGCAGGAAGAACCTACTTAGAGTCTCGTTTTTGCCTTGTTTCTCGCCTATAACAGCGTCCCATCACAGCAACACGGGGGGGTGTCATGAGTAATTATTGGCGATTCGGTCTGGTTCTGCTCATCGCCGTCGTGGCCTGTTCCGACAAGAAGGCTGAACAGGCGACCGCGCTGAAGACCGAGATCGAAGGTCTGCTCGCCAAGGCGGCGGGCCCGGACAAGAAGAATTTCAGCTATGGCGATGTCGCGGTGACGCCGGGCGACGGCGATGCCTATAACGTGACCATCGACAAGCTGACGATGCCGCTTCCCGACTCCCAGCCGCTCGATCTCGGCAAGGTCGGCTTCAAGCTGACCCCCGACGGCGATGACATGCGCAAGTTCTCGGATCTGACGATCCCCCAATCGCTGAAGGTGAAGGACAGCACCGGCAAGGATCTGGGCGCTGTCAATTTGGTGCTCGACCACGGCAACGGCAGATGGTCGAAGAATCTCGGCGTGCTGCTGGACATCGATCTCTTGATCAAGACGTTGGATGTCACCCAGGACAGCAGCGGCGACAGCGTGAGCGCGCTCAAGGTTGCCTATCAGGTCACCTCGACGGATACCGGGAACGGCGTCTACGACCAGAAAGGCACGTTCGGCGCCAAACAGCTCGTGGCCACCAGCAAGGATGGCACTATGACCGCCAACGACATCACGGCGACATCCGGTATCGACGGGCTCAAACTCGCGGAGTTCATTGCGCTGCAGGCCGAGTGGAAGAAGGCGCTGGAGAGCCAGAAGCCCGATCAAATGTTGCCGGTAGCGGCGAAGCTTGTCTCCCTCATGCGGTCGATCCGTGGCGAATTCTCCGTGGGCCAAATCAGTGCCGCCGATGCCAGCCATCAGCAGCTCTTCTCCCTCGGCGGCTTTGGCTTCCACTTCGGGGCCGAAGGTCTCGATCAACCGAAATCAAAGCTCACCACCGGCCTGCGCTGGGCCGGCCTCGCGGTGCCCGAACTGACGCAGATGGCGGGTCCCGCCGGCGCTGAACTGGTGCCCGCCGACTTCGGCATCAAGTTCAGCATGGACGATGTGCCGGTTCCGGTGGCGATCGATCTTGCCAGCAAGAGCATGGGCGAGACGAACATGAGCGATCAAGGCGCGCTCATGGGCGCCAGCATGATGGTGGCCGGCGCCCTCGAGCAGGCGCTGGTTCAGGCGGGAACGAAGATCAAGATAACCGACGGCAAGCTGACTGCGCCGGCGGTCACCGGCATGTTCACGGGCGAGGCCTTGGCCGACAAGGCGGCGGCGATGGGAGCGACCGGCAGCCTCGATATCTTGCTCTCCGATCTCGACGCCGTGATCGCCAAGATATCGGCCCATTCCGAAGATCCGTCGGCGCAACAGATTGTCGGCGTTCTGCAGACGATGAAGGGGCTCAGCGATCGGCGAACGGATTCCGCCGGAAAGCCGACGGACCACTTCAAGGTCACTCTGGATGCCCAGGGCACCACGCTGGTGAACGGCGCGCCCTTCAACCCGGGACCGTAACAGCGAGCGGCAAAGAAAAAAGGGCGGGCGACCGGCCGGTCGCCCGCCCCTTTTACTGTCGCGCGGCGCTATGCCGTCTGCGCGAGCCGGCCCTCGATGCTGGCGACGAACATCTTCTTCATCTCGGCCACGCCGGCGGGTATGGGATTGCTGCCCGTGGAGGGATCGACCGCCGCCATCTCGGACAGTTCGTCGATGCGGTCGCTGCCCACGCCGATGTCCTTCAGCGTGTGGGGAATGCCGATTTCCTTGCGCAGCGCGATCACCCAGCTCATCACCGATTTGAAGGAGGGATTGGGCAAACCCAGCCAGGCGGCCAGCCGAGTCATCTTCTCCTCGATGGCCGCGCGGTTGAATTCCAAGACATAGGGCATGACCACGGCGTTGGTCAGGCCGTGATGGGTGTCATAGATCGCCCCGACCGGGTGGCTCAGCGAATGAATGGCGCCCAGGCCCTTCTGGAAGGCGGTCGCCATGCTGGCCGCCGCCATCATATTGGCGCGGGCCACTAGGTTCTTGCCGTCCTTCACGGCGGTGGGCAGCGATATCTTGACTAGGCGCATGCCCTCGACCGCGATCCCGTCCGCCATGGGATGGAAACCGGGCGCGCAATAGGCCTCCAGGCAATGGGCTAGCGCATCCATGCCCGTCGCCGCGGTTACGTGCGGGGGCAAGCCCACGGTCAGCGCCGGATCGGAGATGACGATGGAGGGCAGCATCCTGGGATGGAAGATGATCTTTTTGGTATGGGTCGCTTCGTTGACGATCACCGAGGCGCGCCCGACTTCCGAGCCCGTGCCCGAGGTCGTCGGCACCGCGATGGTGGCTACGATGCCGGCGGGATCGGCGCGAGACCAGTTGTCGCCCACGTCCTCGAAATCCCACATCGGGCGCGTCTGCCCAGCCATGAAGGCGATGGTCTTTGCCGCATCCAGCGCGCTGCCTCCCCCGAAGGCGATGATCCCGTCATAGCCGCCCTCGCGGAAGACCTTCAGCCCGTCTTCCACATTCTTGGCCACCGGATTGCCCTTGATGTCGGAAAAGAGGCCCGTTGGCAGGCCGGCCGCCTTGTTGTGCGCAATCGCATCCTGGACCATGGGCAGCTTCGCCAGACCCGGATCGGTTACCAGCAACGGCTTCCTGAATCCCAGCTGCTTGCAGGCATCGGGCAGCTCGGCGATCCGACCAACGCCGAAACGCATGGATGTGGGGTAGTTCCAGTTGCCGCGCAGCGCGGCAGCGTCGATCGCCATGATGTAACCTCGGTGATTTGAATATGCCGTTTAAATAGCAGGAAAGATCGTTTACCGCCAGTTGCGGCAGCGCACGAGGGCGTCGGCGAAACGGGCCCGACCGGCTTTGCTCAACCGCCCCTGGGGCTGCGCCAACCGGCGAGGCGGCGGGACGGGTGGAAGATTTTCGACCGCGGCCAAGCCGGCGCCGATCAGTGTCAATTGAGCAGCGCCGAGGCCGGTCAGGTCGGCGCTCGCTGGTACGCTGACCGGACGATCGAGTGCTTCGGCGAGAAAGTCGCAGAAATACGGATTCTTGGAGAGCCCGCCGTCGATGGAGATCGCCCCGGATAGGGGTGTCGCACGATCCATGGCGACAATTAATTCGGACGACAGCAGGGCGATGCCTTCCAGCACGGCCTGCATCAAATCCGCGCGAGAGGTTTCCAGTCCCATACCCAGCCAGAGACCCGCGGCATTGCGATCCCAATAGGGGGCGGCAAGGCCCGACAAGGCCGGCACGAAAGCCAGGCTTCGCTCGATCGCCGCCGCCGCGGTGAAGCTGTCGATGTCGGAGAATTCGCCAAACAGGCCAAGGCCGTGCGCCCAGTTCACTGCGGAGGCCGCATTGTAGATGCCCCCCTCGATGGCATAGGCCATGGGCGCCTCGCCGATCTGCCAGGCGATTGTCCGGTTCATGCCTGTCACCGCCTCGGGCGCGATGTCGCGCTCGGTGACCGCCAGAGCGAAGGCGCCGGTGCCGAAGGTTATCTTGGCCTGGCCTCCCCGCCGGCAGCCATGGCCGAACAAGGCTGCCTGCTGGTCGACGATGTTGGCGCGGATCGGCAGGCGGCCGAAGGTACCGAAATCGCCGACCGTCGGCCGTATCTCCGCCAGGCATTCCAGAGGCAGGCCGAACAGGCGACATAGCTCCGAATCCCATTGGCCGGTCTTCAGATTCATCAGGCTGGTGCGCGAGGCGGTCGTGACGTCCGTCGCATAGATGCCTGACAGGCGATCGAGGAAGAAACTATCGCTGGTGCCCATTCGCAGCTTACCTCGCGCCAGCAGGGATTTTGCCGCCGGCACATGGTCGAGAATCCAGCTGAGCTTGCTGGCGGAAAAATAAGGATCGAGCGGCAGGCCCGCGCGTTCCACCGTCAGGGCTTCTGCACCCTCGGCCTTCAGCCGTTCGATGATGTCCTGGCTGCGCGCGTCCTGCCAGACGATGGCGTTGTAGATCGGCGCGCCGCTTTCGCCGTCCCAGGCGACCACCGTCTCGCCCTGATTGTCGATGCCCAGGGCCTGCGCGTCGCCGGCGCGCGCCGCCAACTGCTTAACATGCCCCAACAACTCGGTGGCGTCATGTTCCACCCAACCGGGTTGGGGAAATATCTGGCGATGCTCGAATCCGCCGAGCAGTTCGAAGGCGCCGGCGGTATCCAGGCGATAGGCCTTGCTGCCGGTGGTCCCCTGATCGATGGCGATGACGGCGGCCATTGCTATTCCTCGATGAAATCGACCTTGATGCGACCCACCTCGCCGCGGGGCAGACTCGAAACCGGAATTGACAGGCGCCGCTCCGGCAGCGCCGCCATGGCGCGGCTCCACAGCTCTCGTCCATCGGCCATAAGCCGGATGCGGCCGCGGAGGATGCGCGCGGCGCGTGCCTTCAGCATAAGCGGCGAGATCGGCCCCAGCGGCAAGGCCAGGCGCTGGGGATAGACGTATTTCAACGGCGCCTCGGCCGACAGCGAAATCATTCGGCCGGGCGCCGGCAGATCGCTGGCCAGGCTGGCAGCGATGGAATCTGCCGCCGCGCGCCCCTCGGCCCAGGCCACCCCGGCGGTTTCCACCGGGCGCAGAAGATTGCCGGCAACGAAGAACGATGGATCGCTCGCCCGCCAATATTGATCGATCATCGGGCCTGCTGTGCCGGGGTCCAACGCCAGATGGCTCTCCGCAAGGATCGCGGTTTCCGGGCGAAACTGCCCGGTGAAAACGACGCCGTCGCAGGCGATGGTCTGGCGCAGTCCGGCCCTCTCGATCTCCACGGCTTCCACCTTGGCGCCGCCATGGATGGCGAGAAGACTGGTATTGGTCAGCACCGGCACGCGGAGCATCAAGCGTGCGACCCAGTCCCCAGGCCGTCGTGCCGTGATGCGCGGGCCCGCTTCGATCATCGCCGCGGCCGTCATGCCGCCATGGCGCAAGGTGAGAAGGGCTGAAAAGGCGACAAGTTCGCTGCCCACGACGACCGCGCGGCGGAAGGGACGGATGCCTGCCAAATAGACGAATTGCTGCAAGGCGCCGGTGGTGGTCACGCCCCAAGGCCTATCGCCGCTCACCAATCGTGTGCTGCGCGGCGTCTCGCGAACGCCGAAGGCCAGCAGCACGGCGCGGCCGGCGGTTCGACCGGGTCCGGATTCCGGATGGATGATATCGACCTCACCGCCCGGCGAAATCGCCGTTACCGTGGTCTTCGTGCGAACGTTGAGACCGGTCACAGTATCGGCCAGGCGCCGCGCATAGGCGGGACCGCTCAGCAGCCGGTGAAATTCGCGAAAGCCGAAGGCGAGATGGCCGCAATGCCGCGGCACGCCGCCGAGTTCGGCCTCGCGCTCGATCAGCGCGATGTCTCGGACTCCTAGTTCGCCCAGACGCTTGGCCGCTGAAAGCCCGGCAGGACCGCCGCCCAGGATGACGACATCGTGCCGGGTCATGTCTTGGCCGCGCCCGGTAGGTCGGCCAGACGGCCGCCGGCGATCGCCGCCACCCGCGCGCTGCAATAGAATCCTTGGCAGCGCCCCATCATGGCCCTAGTGCGCCGCTTCAACCCGCCCAAGTCCGCGGCCGGTAGCGGGCCCGACATGGCCGCTTCGATTTCGGCCCGCGTCGCCAATTCGCAATGGCAGACGATTTCGCCATAACCGGGCTCGCGATGGCCGCGCGGCAAATGTTCGGCCAGGTTGGGCACCGGTGTCCAGATTGGCGCCGCCGTCTCGCGCAAACCGCCGAAATGTTGGGTATAGAGCCTCGCGGCATGCTGGGCGATGCCGAGCGAGCCGGTGAGGCCGGTGGAGCGGATGCCGCCGACGGTGATCCAATGGCGATCGGGCAGCGCCTCGATCTGGTAATCCTTGAACTGGGTGGCCGGTCTAAGGCCGGCATAGAGCGCCGTCACGCTTTCATCGGCGAGCGCCGGCAGCATGCGAACACCGCGCGCGATCAGACCCTCGATCGGGAGGTGTTCCACTGTGGCGTGATCGCGGTCGTCCTGTTCTTCCGCCGTGGGGCCGACCAGCAGATTGCCGAAGACCGTGCGTGCCATCATCACGCCTTTGCTGCGCTCGCTTGGCACCGGCATGATGCAGGCGCCGATCAGGCGCGAGGCGGGCTTGTCGAAGACCACGAACTGGCCCTTGCGGGGTTTGATGGCAAACGGGCTGGGCCGCGCAATGGCCTCGACCACGTCGCCCTGCAGCCCGGCGGCGTTGACGACGATGCGGGCTTCCACGGGACCGGCCGTTGTCGCCAGGCGCCAGACCTGGCCGTTGAAATCGCCGCCTTGGACATTCGTGTCGCGCCGAATTTCGCCGCCATGAGCCAGGCCCTGAAGAGCATAGGCCAGCGGGGCCGACCAGGGATCGATGACATACTCGCCCGGGACGACGACACCGCCGAGCGCGTCCGGCGCCAACTGCGGCTCGCGTCGGCGGACCTCGGCCGGCTCGATCTGATGCATGTCGGTCGCGCCGTTTTCGTGAGCCAGGGCGACGATCGCCGGCAATTTTGCCAGCTCCTCTTCCGTCCAGGCGACCAGCAGCCCTCCGGTTTTCAGTATCGGCAGGTTAAGATTCTCGTGAATGGCGATGTATTCGGCATAGCCCGCTTGGACGCAAGCCTGCTCCACGCTGCCCGGCGGCGAATCGAAGCCGGTATGCAGCATGGCGCTGTTGGCCTTGCTGACGCCGGACAGAATGTCGGCGCCGCGTTCGATCATCAGGGTTTCGAGTCTGCATAGAGCGAAGCGGCGGAAGAGCGCGCAGCCCACCACGCCGCCGCCGATGATGGCGAGGTCGAAGCGCTTCGTCGTTTCCGCCATCAATTCGCCCTTCCGCGCCGCCGCGCCGACCCTAAAGCGTCAGTCCCGGCGGCAGAGATGCGCCGATCTGGGCTTTGACGGCCGCCAGTGTTTCCAAATCGCGCAGCCATTCGTAGTAGACGCCCTTGACCGTCGTGACGGTCACACCGGCATTCCGTAGCCGCGCCATGGCCATATCGTGGTGGGGCGGCGGCGAGGCGCAGGCATCGAGAGCCACGGAAACGTCATATCCGGCATCCCGCAGGCCGAACGCCGAATGGCTAACGCAGACGTCGCTCTCCAGCCCCGCCAGCACGAACTGGTCGCGGCCGAGGGCTTTTACGGCCGCCCGGATATCAGGTTGATCGAAGAGCCCGAAGACCGTCTTGTTGAAGACCGGCCTTTCCGGCGGCACCAGTTTTTCCAGCTCGGCCACCAGCGGCCCGTCGCGCGGAATATCCTCGGCCGTGGCCAGGATCGGAATATCCAGGGTACGCGCCACCCGCATCAGCCAGGCGATGCGCGCCACCAGCGGCTCGCGCTGATCCAGCGGCAGTTTCTCGAGGAAGAACGCCTGAACGTCGATGACCGCCAGGCAGCAGCGCTTGCGATCGAGAAGGCCCGACGCCGCCACGTCAGAGTTTGGTGCGCAGGTGGAAGGACTTGGGCCGGGTCAGGTATTCATAGCCCACCCGGCTCAGCGTGCAGCCGCGCCCCGAATCTTTCACGCCGACCCAAGCCAGGGCCGGGTCGAGATAATCGCAGCGATTCATGAACCAGGTGCCGGTTTCCACCTGATCGCCGATCCGGGCCGCCGCCTTCTCGTCCATGGTCCAGACGGCCGCGGTCAGGCCAAAGGGATTGTCGTTCATCAGCCGAATCGCCTCATCGTCGGAGGCGACCGGCATGATGCCCACCACCGGACCGAAGCATTCCTCCTTCATGAAGGGATTGCTCTGGTCGAGGTCGAGCAGGACCTGGGGCGTGACGTAGGCCGTGCCGGCTTTGTCGGCCTTGAACTTCTTGGTATCGATGGCGGCCCGCGCGCCTGCTTTCACCGCCTTGGCCACCTGGCCACGGATCTCGTCCGCTGCCTTGGCCCGCACCACGGGTCCTAGATTGACACCGCTCTCGAGCGGATTGCCAAGATTGTATTTCTCGGTCAGCGCCACCGCGCCCTCGACGAAGGGCTTATAGATATCCTTGTGGACATAGATGCGCTGAATGCCGCAACAGGACTGGCCCGAATTGAAGAAGGCGCCATCCACAAGATTCTCCACCGCATGGGCGAGATTGGCGTCCTGGCGCACATAAGCCGGATCGCAGCCGCCGAGTTCCAGCCCCAGTCCGATGAAGCGCTTGGACGCCGCTTCCACCACCGCATGCCCGCCGGGGACCGAACCGGTAAAGGCGACATAATCGATGCCGTCGGTTCCGATCAGCTTGGCGGCATCGTCATGGGTCAGGACGAGATGCTGGAACAGGCCCTTGGGCAATCCAGCGGATTTGAAGGCCTCGGCGAAGCGTTCGGCACAGAGCGGCGTCTGGGCGGAGTGCTTCAGCAGTACGGCGTTGCCGGCCATGAGCGCTGGCACGACGGCGTTGACCGCCGTTAGATAGGGGAAGTTCCACGGCGCCACCACGAAGACGACGCCCAGGGGATCGCGTCGGATGAACCGTGTGAACCCATCCTTCGCGCCCACGTCCATATCGGCCAGCGCCGTCGGCGCGATATCGATCATGTAGCGGGCGCGTTCCTCGAATCCGCGGACTTCGCCGGGCGATTGGCCCAGTGGCCGGCCGATCTGACGAGTGATCTCCTCGGCGATCTCGGCCTTGCGAGCGACGAAGGCATCGACAGCCATGCTCAGCAACCGTGCGCGCTCCGCGACCGGGACCTTGCGCCAGGCCTTGGCGGCGGAGATAGCCGCCTTCAGCGATGCGGCGATTTCGTTCGCGCTGTTGTATGGCCGTTCGACATAGAGGCTGCCGTCGATCGGGGTGATGGTTTTCTGCATGGGGCCCATGACAACACTCGTTCCCTTGTTCGGCGATTCTCAGATGATTTCGAAATAGCGGGCGAGCTCCCAATCGGTGATGTGCTTGCGGAACTCGCGTTCTTCCCACTCGCGGCTGGCGGCGTAGTGTTCGACGAATTCATCGCCGAACAGTGAGCGGGCTGCCTTGGATTTCTTGAGCCGCTCGGCCGCCTCCATCAAGGTCAGCGGCAGGGAGGATTTCGCCGGGAGTTTCACGGCATAGGCATTGCCCTCGATGGGCGGGGGAAGGTCCAGTTTGTTCTCGATGCCGTAGAGACCGGAACCCA
>WNFS01002686.1_pt1 | contig 13438 bp, 14 predicted proteins | sample 5400141 | NCBI WGS metagenome assembly WNFS01 (sample SAMN13153358, study PRJNA577476) | soil metagenome | isolation source: 60 cm saprolite under Madrone tree | place: USA:California | collected 2016-06-14
GCGGCGCGCCGGCGCGGCGTCATCTTCGACTTGGGCAACGGGGGCAACGGTCATTTGAAATGGGACGTCGTGGAGCGCGCGACGAAGCAGGGCTTTTGGCCCGATACCCTCTCGACCGATTGGACCGCCAATTCACGCGAGAACCCTAGCGTCATCGACTTCCCGAACGTCATGTCGAAATTCATCATGCTCGGCATGCCCCTCAGCCAAGTGATCGCGTCTGCGACCGTCAATGCAGCGCGTGTGTTCCCGGTCTTCGATGATCGCGGTACGCTCAACATTGGTGCGCAGGCCGACGTGGCGATCATGGAGCTGCGGGAAGATACGTTCGAATTCCTGGACAACTATAAGGGCACGCGCACCGGCCACCAGCGGCTCTTTCCCATTGCGACCGTGCTTGCTGGTAAGCGGACTGCAGCACGCCCCTAGCCTGGCCACCACGCGATCTTCCACGCCGAACAAGGGCTGGTGCTTTGGCGCCGGGCCGCCATGAACGCGCCTGGACGAGGCGCGCCTCTCACGCATTTCGACCACAGTTCTCAACGGCTCAGATCTCGTAGCCGATGATCCCGCGCGAGCGGGTTCGTTCAGTGGCCACGGAACGAAACCACTCGCGCGGTAGGGCGTGGGCAGACGCGCTCCCTGTCCCGTTTTTCGGTTTCCCCGCGATGAAGGCACCGAATTCAGCCGGTGCGAAAACCGTCGGTAGGGTGCCCAATTCGGTAAACCGGTTCTTGACAACTGGGTCTAGTAGCGCGGCCGGACATATTTCCGAAGCTTATGGGCGCCGACATCAGCGGCATAGATGTTACCCATGGCGTCAGCCGCGATCCCCGATGCCGAAGTGCCGCGGTCGACAGTGTTCAGATCGGTTGGATCGGGAATAAAGGCGCGCAGTGAACCGTCAATGGCGCTGCCGACGACGATGCCGCGCAGCTCGCCGGGCTGCGGTCGCGCCGACTCGTTGCGACGTGTCGACTCATCTCGGAACGCGGCGCCGACATAAAGCGTATCGTCCGGCCCGACAAAGACCGAGCTTGGCTGGCCAAATTGATGCCAGGCAGTGATGAAATTGCCGTCCTGATCGAAAATCTGGATGCGACTGTTGCGACGGTCGGCAACATAGACGCGCCCGAGCGAGCCGCCGACGAAAATGTCGTGCGGATCATCGAAATCGCCGGGAGCCGATCCTCTATGGCCCCAGGTTTTGATGAACCGGCCGTCTTTGGAAAACTTAAGGACACGGCCGTTACCTGACTTGTTCGGCGAATGGCCATCGGAGACGAAAATATCGCCATTGGGCGCCACCGCGACACCGGTCGGACGATCGAAAGTATCCGTGCCGCTGCCGCCGACGCCCATCTTGCCAAGCATCATCAGGACCTTGCCGTTCTGGTCGAGCTTGAGGACTTCCTGACCAAGCACGACGCCGGCGGCATTGCGTGCCGGCATGCCGAGCACGGTGTCGCTGTCATTAACATCGCTGACCCACAGATTGCCGTCCCGGTCCACCGTAAAGCCGTGCGGATACCCAAACATGCCGGCGCCGAAAGCCTTGAGCAGCTTGCCGGAGGGATCGAACTGCAAGATTGGTGGATTGGCCTCGCCGCGACCGATGCAGGTGGCGCTGCCGGGCGGCACAGTGTTGAAACAGCGATGGAAAATCCAGATGTTGCCGTCGCTGTGGACATGAACGCGGATGACTTCGCCCCAGCGGCCGCCATTCATGCTTGGGGGCAAGGTCGGCCAGTCCTCCGCAAGGCGATAGGGATTGGGGAGGTCGGTTGGCTTGGGATATTGCGGCTGCTGGGCGCATGCAGCCGTTGCCAAGCCGGCCATGAGCATCCCGGCCAGAAAGACGATACCGGATTGCACTGCAGACACCATCGCAAACCTCCTTGCAAGCTACGAGCCGTTGTACCGCCATTGTAGAGCAAATTTTGCCGACATCGAGTCGGGCAATGGCTGTACGGTCTCGCGCTGATGTGGAAGAGCGCGGCAGGAGCAACACCGCTTGCGCGGCGGCGGCTCGCAATGGAACCTCCGGGATCGGAGGGGATGCGGACATGGCCGCCACGCGGGCGATCCGACGCAACTGACCCAGAGGAGACATTCGAGGCGCGGAACTGGGATGTGGTACTGGCTTGGGCTCCCTATGTTCGGCGCCCCACCACAGGGTCATTCGCTGGTGGGGGCTGGACTAAAGCCCGAGCACCGCTTCAGCCCAGCGCAGCACCAAATCGGCATTGCAGAATTCGAGCACGGCCCGTTCTTGTGCGACCGGCTCATCGCCGGCGATGAGCACGCCGCCGGCGGCGCCCCGCCACAGGGCTGCCGCCAGTATGATCATTACCGGCCGGCAGAGAGTAAATTAAGAAAACATCGCGTCATGTACGCTCCCATCGCGGGCCACGAACCAGGGTTGGATGGCATTGAAATGAGTGGTGCGGCTGGGTTTTTCCAGCCCTGTGATGCCCCAGTTCTTATACAACTCCTCCTTTGACGGCTGAACGTCACCCTGGTCATCCGTGCTGCGAGACATGAGCACCGCCTCTTCTCCGTCCCAAGCCCAGTCAAAGGTAAACCGGGTATGCGCCTTCGAATGCACCGGCGTCTGAAGCTTCGCTTCCTTCCAACTCTTGCCGCCGTTGGTGGATACTTCGACCTTGGTGATCGCGCCGCCACCGGACCACGCCAAGCCTGTAATCTGGACATATCCCGGGCCGGCTAGTTTCAGTCCACCTGAAGGCCGCGTAATGACGGATTTCGCCGCCCATTGAAAATGGTACCACCGCGATTTGCCGCCCAGATCGGCTCTCGGGATGGAGTGATTCATGGCTTCATTCCAGGCGTGGTAGGGCTGGTCCGTCACCTTGATATGTCTCAGGTACTTCACGCTGAAGGGCCCTTCCCAGCCGGGGACTATCATCCGGATCGGGTAACCCTGCTCAACACGCAGCGGCTCGCCATTCTGGCCGTAGGCCACGAAAACGTCGTCCAGGGCCTTCCCCAGCGGAACGGTATGACTGAACTTTCCAGGGTCCGCCCCTTCGTAAACCAGCCAGCTCGCCTCTTTTTTCAGGCCAACCTCGTTCAACAACACGGAAAGCGGCACTCCGGTCCATTCGCTGCAACTGGTCATCCCCCATATATACTGGACCGGCAACCCCATGTTGGGATTGCCGGCATGATGGATCAGGCCAGAGCTGTTTCCCTGGCACTCCAGGAAATGAACCCGGGATACGGAAGGCAGGCGCTTCAGACCCTCCATGGATAAACTCAAAGGACGATCCACCAAGCCGTGGATCGTGAGGCGATGTTGCTGCGCATCGATCTCGGGGAAGTGTGAGGAGTGTTGTTGCACGAAATGGAGTTGGGCCGGTGTAATGATCCCTGCATAATCCTGAAGCGGAGTGTAGTAAGTGATGTGATCAACGCTGAATCGGGCCCCTCGGCGCAAGAGTTCGCGATGATCTTGGGCGTCCTTGGCTCGCACTTCAGGCTTTTCTGATGCTTCAGGCTTGGCTGACTGGCCCCTCGCGGCCCATTCTGCGCCTGCCCCCGCGCCTGCGGCCACACCAGCTAGCGCAGCAGCTTGTTTCAGAAACCGCCTCCGGCCAGATTGATTGGATTCCATGATTGCCTCCCGTGATGCCGAATTTCCGATTTGAACTTTGGCGGCGCGGCCTTTGCGTCACGCACATTGTGAACGACCGGCGCCTTGGCCTGAATGTCTTTCGCCAACCAACTTTATAATGTCTTCGCCAACTAATTTTATTGTGTTCAGTGAAATCCTGCGTGTCAACCGGAGTCCCACCTGACGGTATCTGAGGGGGCGATCGCTTCAGGCTAACGGCATCGGCGCTCAAAAAGACGCAACAGTAACGCTCAGGTCGCGGCAGCAGCATGAGAGATCAGGGTAGCGCTGAGATCGCCCATGCGTGCCCTTGTTGCATTGCATAAATGACTGCTTGTAGCCCGAGGCTGCCGACGCGGGCCATGCAGCAAGTCGGCAGCTATCGGGGGCAAACCGGTCGCCGCTTTGATGGCGTTCATCATCCGCGCGAAATCAGCAGGGGTTCGCGTCGTGAAGGAAATTTTGTGCCACGCGTAGCGTTGGGTGAATCGTTCGCACACGGCAACCAGTCTATCATGCGCAGAAAACCAGTCGATCTACCACCTTTTGCCATCGCCTCCTTCGATCTTGTCGAAAAGCCGGGCCGCCTCTTTGCGCGAAAGCATCATGCCGACATAACCGGGCGGAATCCGCGCCGACCGCATGGCGTCAAGTTCGTGGCCCTCCGCAAACGACGCGCCCTTGTCGAGGGCGCTATCCGCAGCGCCTATGCGGGCGCTGAGCAGCGACGCCGCTTCGGCGATGAAGATGCTATGCAATCGACCGTGTCGGTTGTAGGTGAGCCACCAATGGGACATGCGGCTTTATTGCGCCTGGCGACGGCTGACGACGATGCCGCGACCATAGGCACGGGACGACGCATCTATGCGCTGCCACAGTTGAGGCAACGCAAGCCGCCCCGATTTCTGCCGAAGCGTTGCGTCGTAAAGCTGAGCCTCAGAAATGTAACGGCGGCCCATTCGCCTAAACACCTCGGCTCCGTCCGGGTGTTCTTCAATCGCAGCTTTATTGAAGCACTCAATCGCGACCTTGAGGTACAGCCGAGAAATCTCCAAATCCTTGCGCTCTTGAGCCATGTGACACCTATGATGGCGCGCGCCCCGGCCGGCTTGCCCAGTGACGATGCGCCCATCGCGCGCAAATAGCGAATCTTAAATCAGACCGTCCCCGAATCGCGGCGTTGCACGGACTCGCCGCGGTGCATCGAATCGAATCGACGATCAGGACATGAAAGCTCTCATGATCGACGTGGTGGATCGTTGCTGCCACTCCCTCATCGAACGGTGCGCACCCGGGCAGCGCGGCGCAGGCGACGCTCATTTCGCCGCACCGCCATCTCTTGACTCATGGGGCCAAGGTCATCGACCTGAAGTAATGTTCAGCGTGCTGGTAGTAGTTCTCTGCCCCGACTGTGTTACCGATTAGGGCTTCAGCACGGGCGAGCGCCAGATACCGCTCGTAGCTTCTTTGGGCGTTTTGAGAGTGCTTCGGCTCGGAGCGTACGGCACTCGATTCAGGCGGCTTGGAGCGGGCAGCAAATGACGCCGCCGGTCTGGGCGCACGCGTACGCATTCTCTTTGGGCCATTGTGCATTGCGCACTCCTTCGTAAGGGCAGGTACAATAATCTACGTGGCACGCGAAAAGACGTGATGACGCCCATTCTCTGCTGAGCAAGTCGACGCACTGTTGATGCCCGTGGGGCCTGTTATTCGCCGTAATGACCAACCGAAAATCGGACGCGGCCTTCGCTATTGAGCGAACCAGGTGACCACCTTATGCAGCGCTCGCCACCTGCAGTTCGCGATCACGTTTACGTTATTATCGGAGAGTACGCTCCCGAGAAGCGGGTGCAGTTCTGCTTGCTGGGGGAGCCGTTTGAACACTCGCCCTTCAAGAGACTCTTTTCGATCAGCCCGCAGACCCTTTTCGATCAGCCCGCCGTGCTACCATAACTGTCCCAAGTCTGCAGATCACGCGAACGAGCGGCCAAATAGTGGTCGTTTCTTATCAGTCGCTACATCGTCGCCCCTGCGTGAGCCACTCCGGCCACGGCGGCACCGATCACCGCTTCAGGGCAATATCGGAATCCATCGATGGGCGTTCAGCGTGACATTCCGCATCGCCCATCCCCGGATCCCGTGCGGGCATTACAGCGGGCGTGGAGGTCCGCCGGCGCCCGCGAGTGGCGGCCACCCGGTGGGTCTGCGGGGCGGCACCTTCTTTCCTTTGGGAGCGGCGATAAGTCCTTCGCGCTGGGCCTTCTTGCGCGCGAGCTTGCGGGCTCGCCGGATTGCTTCGCCCTGTTCCCGGGTCGCCTTTTCGGAGGGCTTCTCGTAAAATCTCCTGCGTTTCATTTCGCGAAACACACCTTCGCGCTGCATCTTCTTCTTGAGCACACGGAGCGCCTGATCGACATTGTTGTCGCGGACGAGGACCTGCAAGAAACATTCCCTTCATTGGTGGATAGCAGATAAGAACTGCCGCGACATGACCGTTGTGACAGGTCAATAATCGGTTGCGGATCACCGCTTTTATGCAGGGCAGCAGATTGAAACGCGAGCGCTTTGCCGATTGCGGTCCGACCTGCTTCAGCCACAAGCTTTGCGTTTCACGACACGGCAGAGATTCAACACCATGCGCCTAGCGAATGCGAATAGCTACACAATTCGTATGAACGTTTAAATTCTTTTTGGTCTGTTTGGCGATGGCGTTGCGCTTTCCTGCTAGGCGAAAGTTATGGCGCGGGGTAAGATATTTATCTTGCGTGCGATTGCCTGCGTGTTTTTGATCCAACGATCTGCAACCGCGATGCAACCTCACCGGTCGGAGTGCCCGGATCAGTCATATTGACCGCAGACGAAGGTGTGGATCCTGGCTCCTTTTGCCGCGGCGATCATCAGTTCCATTATTTGGTACGAAGACGCGGAGCGAAACTTTGCACGCGCGCAGAGGGCGGCCTTCGGGGTGGCGCTCTGGTGGCGTCGATTCTCGTGATTGTGGTTGGAAACATGGTCTGACCGCACGATGGTGCGTCGGCTTTCGCGGAGCTGCCCCGCTCCGCCGCGCGCCGCCGGAACCGGGCAGCATGAGGCAGCGGGCGCTCCAATTTGGAGATATCGGATGATCATATGCCACGGCCGGGAGCCGGGACCTAAAGGCAACCTCAAGTGAAACTAACCGCCTCCGCCCTTGCCACGATCGTGCTGGCGGTCATACCGCTCGGGTCGCAAGCCGTATCCGCGCTTGCCGACAGTCCGCCGAAGTTGAACATCGGCGCAAGTTGCGATGCGGCAGCGAAGGGTGCGATCAGCGCCGGACGCGACAAGGAAGCCTGCTTGGGTGATGAACTGGCCGCGCAGGGAATGCTGCCAAAGAATCGGACGCAGTATTCCCCTGCTCACAAAACCCAAAGCGTCGCCATGACGACGCAAGGTGGTCCAAGCGACGTGGAACTGATCTGCTGTCTCGACATCATGCGGGATGCGGACGCGATCAGAAAAGCCGCCCCATTCTTTGGTCTGCCCGATCAAGAGCCAAAGCGCGCTCCTGCCAATACGACAGTGCGCGACAGGTCCAAACGATGAGCAGAGTCAGCACCGCCCAGAACACGCTTTCCTGCTCGTTCTGCGGGAAGAGCCAGCATGAGGTGCGCAAGCTTATTGCCGGACCGAGCGTCTTCATTTGCGACGAATGCGTCGACCTGTCCATGGACATCATCAGCGAGGAGAACAAATCCTCCCTGGTGAGGTCGCGCGACGGCATCCCTACGCCTAAGGAGATCCGCAAGGTCCTCGACGACTACGTCATCGGCCAGGACCATGCCAAGAAGGTGCTCTCGGTCGCGGTTCACAACCACTATAAGCGGCTCAACCACCAGGCCAAACACAAGGACGTGGAACTCGCGAAGTCGAACATCCTGCTGATCGGGCCTACGGGTTCGGGCAAGACGCTGCTGGCGCAGACGCTCGCACGCATTCTCGATGTTCCGTTCACGATGGCGGATGCAACGACGCTGACCGAGGCCGGCTATGTCGGCGAGGATGTCGAGAGCATTATCCTGAAGCTCTTGCAGTCGGCAGACTACAATGTCGAGCGCGCCCAGCGTGGCATCGTCTATATCGACGAAATCGACAAGATCAGCCGCAAGTCGGACAATCCTTCGATCATCCGCGACGTGTCCGGTGAGGGCGTGCAGCAGGCGCTGCTCAAGATCATAGAAGGCACCATCGCCTCGGTGCCCCCACAGGGCGGCCGCAAGCATCCCCACCAGGAGTGCCTACAGGTCGAGACCACCGATATTTTATTCATCTGCGGCGGCGCTTTTTCCGACCTCGAAAAGATCATCTCGGCCCGGGGCCGCGCGACCTCGATCGGATTTGGCGCCAAGGTGGCGGCCCCCGAGGGCCGCAAGGCCGGTGAAATATTCCGCGACGTCGAGCCGGAGGATCTTTTGAAATACGGCTTGATCCCGGAGTTCGTCGGTCGTCTGCCGGTGCTGGCAATGCTCGATGACCTCGACGAGTCGGCGCTCAAGCGCATTCTCGTCGAACCCAAGAACGCCCTGGTGAAGCAATACCAGCGCTTGTTCAAGATGGAGAACGTCGAGCTGAGGGTCGCCGAGGATGCTCTCGGGGCAATCTCCAGTAAAGCCATCGAACGCAAGGCGGGTGCGCGCGGCCTACGCTCGATCATGGAGATGCTCCTGCTCGACATCATGTTCGATCTGCCGGGTATCGACGGCGTCGAGCAAGTGGTAATCTCGAAGCAAGTCGTCGAGGGCACCGCTCGCCCGCTATATATCTATGCTGATCGCGCCGATGATGTCGGATCGAGCGCCTGAATGACCAAGATGACGCGGCGGAGCTACAAGCAGCCAGGCGCAACCATTGTCAAATCCCCTCAAGCTCGATCGACCGACAGAGCCGCAATTCGCGAGGATGCCCCTGAAGATACCGACAGCGATCTGCTGATTCGGGCATCGTGGGGTACCCCGGATAAAGTCCTGAAGCCGTCCGAGCGCACCGACGATCCCATTCGCCTATATTTGCGCGAGATCGGCTCGGTCGATTTGCTCTCGCGGGAGGGCGAGGTCGCGATCGCCAAGCGCATCGAAGCCGGTCGTCGGGCGATGATCGCCAGCTTGTGTGAGAGCCCCCGTACGTTCCAGACCATCGTGATCTGGCGTGACGAACTCAGCGACGGCAGGATCTTCCTGCGCGACATCATCGATCTTGAGGCGCTCCATGCCAGCCTCGGCAGAGCGGACCCGACCGACGACCGCACCAGGCGCGGAGTCTACCCACCTGCAGGTGGCGCCGAAGCGGGCGCTACATATAGCGCCGGACAGCCGGAAGCAGGGGCGCTCGGCGAAAGTAATCTCGACGACGACGAATTCGAGCACGTGATGTCGCTCGAAGCCATCGAGGCCGAGCTCACCCCCGACGTGCTTGCTTCGTTCGACAAGATTGCGGACTCCTACAAGCGCCTGCGCCTCCTGCAGGACCAACGCATTCACCAGAAGCCGCCCAATGAGCAACTCTCTCCGGCGCGCGGACGCAAGTACAAGAAGCTGAACGAGGAGATCATCGCCGACGTAAAGTCGCTACGGTTCAGCCAGGCGCGCATCGATTCGCTGGTCGATCAGCTCTACGACCTCAACAAGCGACTCCTCAACTGCGAGGGCCGCCTCTTGCAACTCGCAGAGAGCCACCATGTCACGAGGGAGGAGTTCCTCCGTCAATACATCGGGTCCGAGCTCGATCCACACTGGATTGTCCGCGTCTCTAAGCTTTCCGCTCGCGGCTGGAAAGGTCTGGCCGCCCAGGATACCGAGCGCGTCGCCAGCCTTCGATCACAAATCCATGGAATCGCCCGCGAGGCCGGTCTCGACATCGGCGAGATCCGCAGAATTGCTCGCGGGGTGCAGAAGGGTGAGCGTGAGGCCAACCAGGCCAAAAAGGAAATGATCGAGGCCAACCTGCGCCTAGTCATCTCGATTGCAAAGAAATACACCAGTCGCGGCGGCCTGCAGTTCCTCGATCTCATCCAGGAAGGCAACATCGGCCTGATCAAAGCGGTAGACAAGTTCGATTATCAACGCGGCTATAAGTTCGGGACCTATGCCGCCTGGTGGATCCGCCAAGCAGTCAGCCGTTCGATCGTCGACCAAGCGCGCACCATCCGCATTCCGTCGCAAATCGGGGCAGCACTCTACAAGATCATACGAACCAGCCGGCAGCTGCACAACAAGATCGGCCGCGAGCCGACGCCGGCAGAGATCGCCGAGAAGCTCCATATGCCAGTCGAAAGGGTGCGGCATGTGCTTAAGGTCGCGAAAGAGCCACTGTCGTTTGCGACGCCGGTAGGCGATGAAGATGAGTCCCAACTCGGCGATTTCATCGAGGACAACGACGCCGTCTTGCCGATCGATGCAGCAATCCAGTCGAGTCTCCGGGATGCGACAACGCGGGCGCTGGCGGCGCTGACGCCGCGCGAGGAGCGGGTGATCCGCATGCGCTTTGGAATCGGGACGGGCGCCGCGCGGACACTTGCGGAAGTGGGCGATCAGTTCTCGGTTTCACGCGAGCGAGTCCGCCAGATCGAGGCCAAGGCACTGCGGAAGCTGAAACACCCGAGCCGGTCGAAAATACTGAAAAGTTTCGTGGACGACTGACAAGCCAGCCATCGAATCGATTCGCTTTGGTCAGCCCCGAGCACTGAATTTACCATTACCCGGACGAAAGGTATGTTAGATCATATGACAGAGCATGACTTCAAATCCCTTCGAATATCCATGAGGCGTCGAAATTTGGAGAATCCACGGATGAACCGCAGGAGATTGAAGCGACTGTGCGCTGCGCTGCCATTGTTATTGCTTGCAATTCCCGATGGCTCACGTTCCCAGGAAATCTCGAAAGAGGTGCCGGTCAATGCTCAGGCAAAACGGTACGGGACTGGGTGGGAATGCAAGTGGGGCTTTCGATGGGACGGTGCGGCGTGCATTGCCATAAAGCTCCCGGAGAATGCCTATCTGTCGGAGAGCTCCTCCGGTTGGGAGTGTAAACGTGGCTATAAACGCGATGGCAGTAGTTGCGTAGCCGTCAGAGTGCCTCAGAATGCGTACCTCTCTGGTTTGTACGGAGATGAATGGGAATGCGAGCGTGGCTATCAAAAGACCAGAGCAGGCTGTTTTCCGGTGCTCGTACCCAAAAACGGATATTTAATAGACTCATTCCAGGGTCGGGGATGGAATTGCGACCATGGTTTTCGCGCATCAGGCAATGAATGCGTTGCCGTGAAGGCGCCGCAGAACGCATATCTCTCGGATTCATCGCTCACGACCGGTTGGCAGTGCGAACGCGGCTTCCAGCAAAGCGGTGACATTTGCTTGCCGGTAGAGATTCCTCGCAACGGGTACCTCAATGGGTTCGGTACAGGATGGAAATGCGAGCGCGGGTTCAAGAAGGAGGGCGGTGATTGCGTATCCGTCAAGCTACCGACTAACGCTCATCTTGATTATTCGGGGAGCGACTGGAGTTGCGACAGGCCATTTCGAAGACAAAACGATGGTTGTGTACTGTCACAGTGAACGGGCCTGGGCACTGGGGTTTATCTTCCTAAATTCTCCACGCTAGCGGAAGAATTTTATGGTGATCTCCGGAGGAACTTTGTCAATCGCTTTTTGTATTTCGTCGGCAGCGTTAGCTAACCTATTGGTGTCAATGCTGATTCCTACGCCGCATCCCGGACAGCGCATGTGCTCGCTTAATTTCAGATTCCCAATTGTCTGTTCAAGTTCGTGCCCGCATTTTGGACACTGAAATTTGACCATATGTGCGTCAGCAGCAGTCATTGTCGCTATTCCAGCCAATGTAAGTCATGAGCGCGCTCCGCGGGAGCGAGGCGGCAACCCCGCGCACGGCCGTTTGCTCCGAGCACAACCTCCGCACCCAAGACGAAGCAGATCGTCTCAAGGAAATCCGGGCGAGGTGGGGCGAGTTCCCAGAGCTCGTGACACATCTCGTGGCCAATTACAGCCTTGTTAGGCTCAGCGCCATATCGACGCCCCGATGAAGGGCCGCTACATCCGACATCAGCTCTCCCAACACGAATGGGTGGCTGCCGCCTGGGTGGCCAGGGTTTCGATTCTTGCGTGCTGGACATCTCGATAAATGGCCGTTTTTGACCAGGCACCGAGGCGCAGCCGTCTGCGACCGAGGCGGTTCCGAGTAGGGAGCCGGCGGACCCGGACGCCGACGGCGTACAGCACGACGCTTGCAGTCGCACAAATCCGTCGCGTCCAATTCGTGGGTGCTATTCGATCAAGCACGCCAAGCCGGATATCACGCCGAACGTACTGCGGCGCCCCGCTCCAAGATCACCGCCACATCGACGGTCATGCCGAGACAGTCGTCCGACCCGCCGGCAAAACTGCCGGCGATGGGAACGGCTTGGCTGATGTCCCGGGTGACGCCGACGCGGATCAGGTTGGCGCCGTTGACCGTCCCGTTTGTCGGATCGTAAGCGATCCAGCCGGCCCCCGGAAGGTAGATATCGGCCCACGCATGGGTCGCGCCAACGCCCGTGGTATCGCCGCCGTCGGCGGAGGGATTGTAGAGATACCCGGTCACCACGCGCGCTCCGAAGCCGAGGCAACGAGCCGCTTCGATCAACAGCATGGCGAGATCGCGGCACGAGCCCCAGCCGCGGTCGAGCGTTTCAACTGGGGTCTGCGTCCCCTCGGTTTCCCGGCTCTGATACGAGATCGATGACTTGACCCCGGCGTTGAGATCGGCGAGCAGGGCCTGCGTATCGGTCCGACCGCCGCGTACGAAGGCGCGAGCCCACGCGCCCAGTCGATCGGACGGATCCGGATGATGGCGCTCAAGCATCCGGCCGAGGTCGGTGCGATCGTCGGCCGAATAGATGAACGGGTAGTTCGCCGCCTCGGGAGCGATCTCGGACCGGGGCCGCTCCACCGCATAGGTTTCCAGCTGCAGCTTGCTTTCGATCCGCAGTTCGGCGGCCGATTCGGCGAACGATGCGATCGCGATCGAGTTGCCGAACACGTCGTAGATCCAGCGTACTGACGCTCCGGGCAAAAAATTCAAATTTGTTCGGATCAAACGAAGGTCGTGGCTGTCGCGCGGACGCAGCATCAGCCGATGATCTCCAAGCCGGACTGGGCGGCGGTAGCGGTAGACCGTCGTATGTCGCACATTGAGGATGGTCATCGGCCGGTCGCGTGGTTACAGGCTGTGCCGGTCAGAAATCAGCAGGGATCAGCTCGTAGGACCCTTTGCGGCCTCGCCGATAAACCTTCGCGGCGGCCATGTGAATCAGGTCGCGGTGCGAATCGAAGGCACCGAGCAGTCCTGCCTCATCGGACCGCAAGCCTGGTTGAATTCGTTTCAGTGCGTCTTCATTCACGTAAAATGACGCCTCCATCGCGCCGTCGTGCCCCCAAAACCGCACGGCACGCAGCGTCGCATCATAGGAGCGACTTTGATTGGGGAAATTAAGTGCCATGGTCCATGTACCGCATCGGAGCCGCAGCGAAGCAACCTACAGCTCGCAAGAGAGCCGCTCGAAATCGGCAAGCACAGCCGCGATGAGCTTTTGCCGGCGCGGATCCTGCGATGTCAGCGTAGCGGCAAAGAGGTTGAGAAGATAGCGAGCCTTCTCGGCGGCTTCGCGCCAATTTGCTGCCGGCGCGGCGAGCAGATGGGCTTCCAATTCATCCTGCCGAAGACGTAATGCGCTTTGATCGGCCTCCACGTTCGCCAGCAGCCGGCGAAGGT
>WNFS01005304.1_pt1 | contig 13438 bp, 9 predicted proteins | sample 5400141 | NCBI WGS metagenome assembly WNFS01 (sample SAMN13153358, study PRJNA577476) | soil metagenome | isolation source: 60 cm saprolite under Madrone tree | place: USA:California | collected 2016-06-14
CGGTTTTCCTTTTGAAATAAAAAGGTGCGCCACTATAGGCCGAGAGCGGCGGGACGTCAATGCGGAAGCGAGGATTCGCGCTCGGCCCAGTGTTCGACAATGTCACGGACAATTTTGTGGCCGACGATTTGAGCGGCTTCGAGAGCGGGAAAGTAAGCGGAATAATTGCCGGAGACTATGGTCTTGAGGCTGTCGGCAGCGTTGGCGCCGGGCGGCTGGCGGTCGTAATTGCTTACGGTGCGAAGAACGAGGACGCGCTGGAGATCGACGCGGGCTGCCTGACTCAAGAAAGTGAGGGCTTGCATGGTGCCGGAGTCTTCCATGGGGGCAATCATGTAGTTCCCTTTTCCGCCGGTGTAGTAGCGCGTCCAGGCGTTGGCCCACTCATCCAGTTTGGAGCCGTGCCAGAAGGTGCTCGAAGAGAGCGTGTCGCCACGAGTGACGAACGGAGGCTTGAGCGCGTTGGGGAATCCGGCGAAGCGGGCCCGCGAGGCGCGGAGAGAATCCGAATCGGAAAGTGGAGTGTCTTTCGTCAAGCGAAACGCCCAGCCGACGAGATGGGGATTGAGAGTGTAGAGCTCGCCTTCCAGTTCAGTGCGAACCGGTTCTTCGTAGGGAGTGGCTTTGCGCAGCGGGACGTAGCCAGTCGGCCAATTTTCCGGAATCTGGCGCGCGTCGATTTCGTAAGCCAGATCGCCGTCGAGAACATGGTCGGCCCAGACGGCCGAGCCCAGGGAAACGTCGGCAGGATCACCGCCGCCGATTCCGGCGACGAGCCAGTAGGCTTTCGAAAGGTCGAAGCGCGGGTCGAGGCCGACGGCCATCACGGAAGCTGCAGCTTTGGCAGTGCCGACGCCGGTCAGGATGCCGAGGAGCCCGTCTTTGTTGAGGCGAACGTGATGGTAGCCCGCGGGGAGAGGAATGATTTGATCGAGATGCTCGCGCTCGACCCAGAGCTGGTATTCGCCGGGCGTGTCGCCAGTGTCCTCGCCGCGTTCGAACATAGCAACGATTACTACTTTGATCGGGATTGGCTTGCCGGCCCACGTGCCTTGACCAAAAAGCTGGAAGGGAAAGATTACGACCACGATCAAAATACAAACGAATCGCATAAGTCTGATCATGAAACCCCTGTCTCTTGATCCGGTAGATCGGCCTGCTATGCTGTGGCGCGCACGGATGAGACTCTATATCACAGCTTGCAAGGGCGAGAATCCGAATGTTGCGCAGGCGGCCTGTCGCGCGGCGACTTCCGGGGAGAAGTCTTCGATGAAAAATTCAAAAGATGGTTTTCGGCGAAGCGTTCACTTGTGCGGATCGTACTGCTTTCTCGTTTTGTCGGTGCTGTTCGCGATGCCTGCTCTGGGTCAGACCAAAGCGGCGGGGCCGGTCCGTACGGCTGCAAGTTTGGAACAGCGCGTGGAAGCGAACCTCAAAACCGCGGGAGAAAATCCGCTGCAGCTTCGCAACTTTCTGTTGAAGATGCCGAAGGGCGGCGACCTGCACAATCATCTGAGCGGGGCGGTGTACGCGGAATCGTGGATCCGTGCCGGGGCTGAAGATCGTCTGTGCGTGGAGGTTGCCAAGCTGGCGTTTACGAAACCGCAAGCGGCGTCCGGCGGCGGGGCGGACCAAGGTGCGTGCGGGGAGGGCAAGGTTTCCGCGGACACCGCGTTCAAAGATCAGAGACTGTACGACGCGCTTGTGGATGCGTTTTCGATGCGGGGATTTGTGCCGTCGCCGGGCGTGACGGGGCATGATCACTTCTTCGATACGTTTTCGAAATTCGGCGGGACGGACCACCGGCACGTCGGCGAGTGGATTGACGAAATCGCGACTCGTGCGGCCGCGCAGAGCGAACAGTACCTGGAGCTGATGCACACGCCGGATTTCAGCCATACGGCGGCGATCGCGAAAGATAGCGGCTGGCGCGAGGACTTCGGACAATTGCGCGATGCGCTGCTCGCGCGAGGATTGCAGGACGACGTGGCTGTCGCCAAGGCCGGCTTGGACCAGGCCGAAGCGCTGCGCGCGAAGCGAGAGCACTGCGGGCTAGCGGATGCGGGTGCAGCGTGCAGCGTCCAGGTCCGCTATCTTTGCCAGGTGCTACGTGGCTTTCCGAAGGAGCAGGTGTTCGCGCAAACACTGCTGTGCTTTGAAACGGCTTCGGCTGATGCGCGATTCGTGGGCGTCAACCTGGTCATGCCGGAGGATGGATACACGGCGATGAACGACTACGCGCTGCACATGCGCATGGTCGGATTCCTTCACGGGCTGTATCCGAAGATTCATGTGAGCTTGCACGCCGGGGAGATTGCGCCGGGATTGGTGCCCTACGAGGGTCTATGCTGCCACGTTCGGCTGGCGGTGGAGGAAGCCCGCGCGGAACGCATCGGACATGGCGTGGATGTGATGTATGAGAACAATCCGCACGCGCTGCTAAAAGAGATGGCCGCGAAACACGTGATGGTGGAAATCAGCCTGACGAGCAATGACGTGATCCTGGGCGTGAGCGGCAAAGAACACCCCTTCCTGATGTACAAAACGTTTGGCGTGCCGATGGCGCTGGCAACGGACGATGAAGGCGTCTCGCGGATTGACTTGACGCACGAATATGTGCGCGCAGTACAGAATTACGATCTTCACTATGCGGACTTGAAGCGGATGGTCCGCACCAGCATAGAGCACAGCTTTCTGCCCGGGGAGAGCTTGTGGAGTGCGCCGGACGCGTTCACTCGCGTTGTTCCAGCGTGCTCGCGTGATACTCTCGGCGCGGAAAAACCTTCTTCCGGGTGCGCGGCATTCTTGAAGGCCAGCGAGAGAGCGCAGCAGCAGTGGGAACTCGAGCGCAGGTTCCACGCATTTGAGTCCGAATTGTGAAGGCTAATATAAAACCCCAGATTCCGACGGTCATGGACTCTGAGGCCGAGAGGAGCACAAATTGAACGCTCCATTGAAAAAAGCTACCGCCGTTGGCGCGCTGGGCGGGCTGCTGTTTGGATTCGACACGGCAGTCATCGCCGGAACTACGCACTCGCTCACGGCGGTGTACGGGCTGAGCCCCAGTCAACTGGGCCTCACGGTCGCCATGGCGCTGATCGGCACGATCGTCGGCGCCATGTCCGCGGGCATCCCCGGGCAGAAATGGGGAGGGCGCGAGACGCTGCGCATCCTTGCCGTGTTTTATGTTTTGTCTGCGCTCGGATGCGCGTTTGCATGGAATTGGTATGCACTTCTTGCGGCGCGCTTCATCGGAGGTCTTGGTATTGGCGGCTCGTCGGTGCTGGGTCCGGTTTACATAGCGGAGTTAGCACCCGCGAAGATGCGCGGCCGCCTGGTTGGCCTCTTTCAGATCAACATCGTCATCGGAATTTTGCTGGCTTATTTTTCCAACTATTGCATCGCGCGGATGGGACTTGGAGCGGCGGAATGGCGCTGGCAGTTCGGCGTTGCGGCGCTTCCAGCTGTGATGTTTTTGGTGATGCTGTTTGGTATTCCTCCCAGCGCGCGCTGGCTGGTCACGCAAAATCGCGTCGAGGAAGCACGCTCGGTCCTTCAGTTGATGGGCGCGGAAAACGCTGAGGCCGAACTCCAAGAGATCGTCGACTCCATTCACCTCGAGCGGCTGCAAACGGTCGAGCCATTGTATTTTTCTCGCGATCTCGATTGGAATGTTCAACCAACTCTCCGGCATCAATGCCATTCTTTACTATTTGAACGACATTTTTGCCGCGGCGGGCTTCAGCAGAGTTTCCGGGGATTTGCAAGCGGTGGCCGTGGGTAGCATGAACCTGATGGCCACGTTGTTGGCGATGTCGGTTATCGACAAGCTGGGGCGAAAGACTCTTTTGCTCCTTGGATCGGTGGGGACGGCCGCGTGTCTGGCCGGTGTTTCCCGCATATTCTTCACGCAGAGTCACCGAAGCTATCTTCTATGGCTGCTCGTTGGCTACATCGCTTTCTTCGCTATATCGCAAGGCGCGGTGATCTGGGTGTACATCAGCGAAGTCTTTCCCAACCGCGTGCGCGCGAAGGGACAGGCGCTGGGGAGCTCTGCGCACTGGATCATGAATGCCCTTATTGCCTACACGTTCCCACAACTTGCGAAATCTTCTGGCGCGTACCCGTTCGTTCTGTTCGCGGTCATGATGGCGGCGCAGTTTTTCGTCGTACTCTTCTTTTACCCGGAGACCAAGGGGGTCACGCTGGAGCAGATGCAGCACCGCCTGGGCATTGAATGACCGCGACTTAGAAGCCCGCGGCCGCAATCCAGACTAGGCTATGCTGATGGTGACGGTAGCAACCGACAGGCGCGGCAAATCCATCCTGAGCCGGTACCCGTCCAATGCAACAGTGTGCGTTTGAGGAAGAAGGCGATTGGGATTCTCAAAAGTGTTGCAGGCATTCCAATCGGGATGATGAAGAATCTGCGCTTTCGCTTCCTTCGCGGTGCTTCCCCGGAGAGTGCAATCGATTTCAAAGTCGGCATCGTGACGCGGATTCACAAACGAGACGACCAGCTCCTTCTCTGATTTGGAGGCCGAGACCGAGACGCTTAGCGGAGATGAATCCTGCGTCTCCACGCGGACAGCCGTTTTGGAGCGGTGAGGCTTGAAAAGAGCAAAGGCGTGATAAGTCGAGGTACGAATACACGACTTGCCTTCGGGGCCGTCGGTCAGCAAGAGGGATTGCAACACGTTTACGATCTGCGCGATGTTGCACATGAACAGTTTGTCCGCCTGGCGATTAAAAATATTCAGGCCAAGACCCGCGGCAACCGCACTGCGCATAGTGCTTTGCATCCAAAGCTTTCCATAGCGCTTCTCGTCTTCCTGCGGAATTTTGTCCCACACGCCCCATTCGTCAAGAATCAGGCCGATTTTGTGGCCGTCGCGGTAACCATCAAGGATTGCTCGTTGTTCCACAACGGCATCTTCCACTTTCTTGAATGTCGACAGTTGCTGACTCATGTGGTCGGCGCTGAATTCCGTGGCAGGGTCGGGGCCACTTTCGTAATAGTGCATCGAGAGACCGCCGGGTGAGCCGCCGTCAAGCGTATCCATGAAACCGCGGGTCCACTTGCGGTCGTTTCCGTTGGGGCCGCTGGCCACGAGAAACGGTTTGGTCCCGCCGAATTCGCGAAGGTACACGGAAAACTGCCGGTACAAAGTGCCATAGACTTCGGGACGCATCCATCCGCCGCATCCCCAGTTTTCATTGCCGACGCCCCAGTAGTGCACGCGGAAAGGATCGGTGGCGCCGTTCCTTATGCGCTCTTCCGCAAGGGTGCTCCCTGATGGCATGTTGCAGTACTCGATCCAATCCCTTAACTCGCGTGGAGACCCGCTGCCGACGTTGCCAGCCAGGTAGGGCTCGGCGCCAAGCAAACGGCACAGACCGATGAACTCATGGGTGCCGAAGCTCCCATCTTCAATGTAGCCACCCCAATGAATATTCACGCGCTTGGGCCGCTGTTCGACCGGACCGATGCCGTCACGCCAATGATAGTCGTCGGCATAACAGCCTCCGGGCCATCGCAAAACAGGCACGCCGAGTTCCCGGAGGTAGTCCACTGCTTGCTTGCGATATCCATCGATGTTGGGGATGGACGATTTTCTGCCGACCCACAAACCGCCGTAGACACAGGAACCCAGATGCTCGGCGAAATGAGCGTGAAATTCGGGGCGAACGACGCCGATTTCTGCGTCAGCGCGCACGACAATTCTTTGCGTAGCCGAGGAGGCAGCGAGCAAGCCCGTGGGAATAATAGCGCAGAGCGAGAGGGTTGCCGTGCTTCCGATAAATTGCCTACGAGATAGCTGCGGCCCCACGGTGATCCTCGTGTGCTGGGGGTCGAGCGCGGTCACGACTTGTGCCAATACATATCCCAGCCGAGATACCGGCTGGTGGCTTCATGGACAGCAGAGGCGACCGATGAGAAGTTTGCGGCCACGTGATGCTCAAACCCGCGTTCGCAGATGTAGCGAAGAAGTTTTTGCAAATGAGATATATGCACGACACCGGCGCCGCCAAAAGTTTCAAGCGAATCGTCGGTGAAGTTTCCTTCGCCGACATAGCCGCGGATTTTCCCCTCACGATCGTCCGTCGAAACGCGAGCAAAACTCATCGGGCCGGCCTTAACTCTGCCCACGCAGGTACCAAAGGTGTTTTCCTTGCCTACCGTTCCAGCGATGATCTCCTGAAAATCCATGCGCACATCCTGGAAAAAATGCTTGGGCAGATTGCTGCAGTGAAAACAAACGGCCTTGTCGGGATCATCTGCGTAGTTGTTATTCCAGTCGAGCAGCGCGCTGGGAGTTTTGGAAGCCAGTTGCAGGGCATGCATGCCAACTACGCCGGCAATATCGACTTCGCAGGCGCTGGACATGCCCTCGTTGCTCATCATGCTCATTACCGTGCAGGGGACGACTCCGAAATATTCTTCGAGAGAAGTCCAGCACTGAATGGCGCTGATGACCACGTCGGTGTCCTGCATCCAGCCATCAATCACCGTGCCAAGCTTGGCCATCTTTAGAAGGGCGGTGTCCGGAATGCTTTGCGTGGAAACATACTTGCGGATGGATTGAAGTTTTTTCTGCGCGGCGGAGTCGTCGTCCTTCATGCGCGCGATGCGGCCGAGAATCTCGGAAAGATCGATGGTCTCGACGGAGATACCGTTGGCTTCGAGGATCTTTTCACTGTAGCGGACAGTATTGAACGCTGCCGGCCGCGCGCCGATTGCGCCGATGCGCAACCGCCGCAGACCCCGCACAACGCGGCAAACACCGAGGAACCAATCGAGGTCGCGGCGGAAGGTGTCCGACTGCGGCAACTCGGTGTGAAGCGAGGTCAGCGAATAGGGGATGCCGTATTGGGCGAGATTGTTGCAGGCCGACATCTTGCCGCAAAAACTGTCACGGCGGTCTCGGATGGACATGCGGCCGGGAGTGTCCGGTGTGGCCTGCATCAGGACGGGCACAGGGAGGCCGGCCATCCGCAGCGTATCGGCAATGGCTCGCTCGTCGCCAAAGTTCGGGAGCGTGACGATAATTCCATCGATTGCTTCGCGGTGCTGCCTGAACAAGTCGGCGCAGCGCCGCGCTTCCTGGCGCGTTTCCACGGCGCCAAACTTTGATTCCGCTTCCGTGAGCGCGACGACCTGCACACCCGCGGACTCGAGGGCCGCGCGCATTTCCTGATGGCCGGAGCGCGCCAGGTGATCCGGGAAGAATCCCCGGTTCCCAACGATCATCCCGAGTGTCATTTGGCGCTTCGCTGGCTCGCTCATAACCCTTCTTTCTATGAGAGGAACCGGTAGGTAAGAATGTCGTAGAGGCCCGGCGTCAGCGTTCCGCCCCACTTCATGGAATCGGAAGGCACACGGCAGTCATCGGCTGCGGGCCAGCCACAAAGAAATCATACATCCACGCATACTGTAAACGTTTACATCCGGACGATATTTCCGAGCTGGGGCCATTGTCAAGGAGAATTGAACGCCACTCCCAGAGTGATGCGGGAGAAATTTACTGTTGTTGGGACGATGTGGCTTGAGCCAGGGTTTCCGGTACATTAGAATGCACGGCGCTCTCGATTGGCACTTCGATTTGTGTTCAAGAAGTTTAGGAGCGAACCATAATGCGTTCCGTTGTCCGCAGTTTCATGCTGCAAGTTCTGGCGTGTACGCTATTTTCTGCAGCAGTATTGAGCGCTGAATCCAAACCCCTGCAAATCTTTTTCGTCGATGTCGAGGGCGGGCAGGCAACGCTGATTGTGACACCCGCGGGCCAATCCATACTCATTGATACCGGCTGGCCGGGTTTTGGCGGGCGAGATGCCGGACGGATCGCGAGCGCCGCTAAAGCTGCCGGCGTCGACCGAATCGATTACGTATTGGTCACCCACTTTCATCGCGACCACGTGGGAGGGGTAACCCAGCTTGCCGGCCAAATCAAGATCGGAACGTTTGTCGACCATGGACCCAACAGGGAAGATGCCGCTGACCCGCGAGAGGATTTTGCAGCCTATGAAAGGGTAGCGCATTCGAAGCGTCTGACCGTGAAGCCGGGCGATCAAATTCCCATGAAAGACATAACCGTGCAAGTCCTGACTGCGGCGGGAGAGCACATCAACGCGGCTTTAGCGGGAGCGGGGCAACCGAATCCGATTTGTGCCTTGGAGCCCGAAGCGGATGTCGATCCTACCGAGAACGCTCGTTCGCTCGGAACCTTGATTACTTTTGGAGAGTTCCGCTTTATCGACCTTGGCGACCTGACCAAAAGGAAGGAAAGAAACCTCGTGTGTCCCAACAACCTGATCGGGACAGTCGACCTCTATTTGACCACGCATCACGGCCTGAACCAGTCCAATGCGAAAGTTATCGTCGAGGCGCTGCATCCGCGCGTGTCTATTATGAATAACGGCGCGCACAAAGGCGGAAGTCCGGATGCGTGGGAAACAATTCGCAATTCGCCAGGACTGCAGGACTTGTGGCAAGTGCACTACGCCATGGACGCGGACAAAGCCCACAACGTGGCAGAGACGTTCATCGCCAACGTGGACGAAAAATGCGAGGGTAAGTACATCAGGGTGACGGCGGAGCCCAACGGCAGGTTCACGGTCGTGAATTCGAGAAATGGCTACACGAAGACCTACTCGAAATAGGGACGCACTCACCCCTAGCAGCCCTATACCGGGACGTTGCACGCCATGATTGTAAATCGCTCTGCACCTTGTGGAACCATCGTTCCCAGTCTTATCTACAATGACGTGGCCCGGACGATCGACTGGCTCTGCGAAGTCTTCGGCTTCACGGAACGTCTCCGGGCAGTGGGTGAAAACGGAAAAGTCGGCCATGCCCAGCTTGCGATAGGCCAGGGTGGAGTGATGCTGGGCGCGTCGCGTAAAGGTCAGGGCTTCGCTGCGCCGGACAGTGCCGAGTTTCGGCCGCCGCGCCCCAACGAAGTGAGCCAGGTCCTAATGGTGCGCGTTGAAGACGTAGACCGGCACTACGAGCATGCAAAGCAGCGTGGCGCTCACATCCTGCAGCCGCCCACGACGCACCCTTTCGGCGAGAGACAGTACACCGCTGAGGATCCAGAAGGCCATCGCTGGACGTTTTCTCAGTCGGTAGCAGACGTGGAGCCGGAAGAGTGGGGAGCCAAGGTGGTCAAATAAGCACGCGACAACGGTGGGAGAAGTTGACTCCATGGGGACGCGGCTTATCAGGAGCTGCGGCAATCGGGAAAAGATCAAGTGATATGCCCAAAACCAGAAACGCAACGAGGGAATCGCTCGAACACGAAGTTCAGTCGGCGATGAAGTGGCTGAAGAGCCACAGCACCAAGGCCACCCTGGACGGGATGGCGCGCTATGCCCTTCCGTCGGACAAGGAGTGGTATTGCCCGCGTGATCGTCTCGGCCGATGTCCAAAGGTAGAACTAAAGAGTAGTATTTCCGGTCGTTATGCGTGGCAGGATGGTGTGCGGCCAATTTCGGTTGGTTTGACACAGTTCCGGAATATCTGGTTAGCTAGCAAGTCATCATGATTGTAAATGGGGCCTTGCCGTGAATTCTCGTCGAAAGTTTCTAACGCAGGCTGGAGTCTTGGCCGCGGGCACCATGGGCGCGCCTGCGCTCCCGGCAAGCGACAAGAGATCGGACTTATCCGCGCCGGAGACTGTGAGCCTGTGCGGCCCGTGGTGGTTCCGGACTGATCCTGGAAACGTCGGTAAAGAGCAGCGTTGGCACGGAAGCGATGAATCCATCGACGCCTGGCACAAGGTGCGTGTGCCTCATACTTGGCAAGTTGACCACGCTTTTGTCGATTACCGTGGTGCCGCATGGTATCGGCGAATCTTCGAAGCTCCAAGTGAATGGCAAAACTCTGCCGTACGCATCGAATTTGAGGCTGTATTCCATACGGCCACAATCTGGGTAAATGGAGAATTGGCTGGAGAGCATGCGCGCAAGGGTTACACCGCGTTCGTGCTTGATATCACTCATCTGCTTCGCTGGGGAAGTTCCAACACCATTGCAGTGCGTGTTGATAATGCATTCGATGAACGCATGGTGCCAAGGGGACATTCCAGCGACTGGGCGCATGACGGAGGCATCTACCGGCCGGTGCAACTGATTATTACAGCGAAGACTTTTGTGGAGCGCGTTGACGTCGAGGCTGTTCCCGATCTCGCCAGCGGAGACGGAAAGCTTGCCATTACTGCTTATCTGCGAAATACCAGTTCGAAGTCATGGATAGGACGAGCCTCTTTTCGAATTGGCGACGATGAGACCGGACTTACAGCGCTGACCAGTTCGGATACTCATGGCTTCACCGTTAAGAGCGGTGAAACCCAAACGCGAAAATTTGAAGCGACGCTGCCTAAGGCAAAGTTGTGGCACTTCGATCATCCGAGTCTCTATCAGCTTATTTTTTCAATCGCGAGCGGACAAGAGACTCATCAACTCAGAGTTCCATTTGGAGTCCGGAAACTGGAGGCTAAGGGCAACGGGTTTTATTTGAACGGCGAGCGCGTTCGGCTGATGGGTGTCGAGCGCATGGCGGGGAGCAATCCGGAATTTGGAATGGCCGAGCCCCGCCAGTGGATCACGCATGATCATGACGACTTGAAATATTTGAATTGCGTGTTTACGCGTGTCCATTGGCCTCAGGACAAGAGGGTGCTCGACTACTGTGACCGACACGGTATTCTAATGCAGCTCGAAATTCCGGCCTGGGGCTACGACACATTCGCTGGCATGGGAGCAGAACCCGACGCCGATATCCTGCAAAACGCCCTGGAGCAATTAGGAGAAATGATCGCGCGCGACCGCAACCACCCCTCCGTGGTTGTCTGGGGCCTTTGTAATGAGGTTGGCGGGCAAAATCCCCCCGCGTATCAATTCGTGAAACATATGTTGGAAGGGGCGAAGAGGCTGGATCCCAATCGGCTTTGTTCCTATGCTTCGAATTCCTTGGTCAAAACTCCGGAACGAGACGCAGCGGGATTGATGGACATCATCGAAGTAAATGAATATTTCGGAACCTGGTATCCGGGATCTCCGGAGACAATGGCTAAACATTTGGACGACCTTCATGCGGCGTTTCCCGGCAAGCCGGTGGTGATTTCAGAGTATGGATACTGCGCCTGCACTAAGGACCGTCCGGAAGGTGACGAGCACAGGATGGAAGACCTTAGATCCCACGACGCGGTTTTCCGGTCCAAGGATTTCGTGGCTGGCGCCATTTTCTTCTGTTATAACGACTACCGTACGCATGTCGGTTACAGCGGAATAGGCGCTCTGAAGCAAAATGTTCACGGTGTTGTGGATATTTGCGGGGCGCAGAAGGCTTCTTACGAAGTATTGCGCGTGGAATCTAGTCCGATTGAATCGCTAACTGTGGAAAACCACTTGAATGCGTTCCACCTGCGACTGAAAACCAGGCATGATGTTCCGATGTACAATCTTCGAGGCTATAAGCTCAAGGCAACTTTTTACGGCGAAGGCGACATTCCGTTAGAGCGAAATGAGATAGAACTTCCCGAAATCGCTTCCGGCAATGAAACCACAATCGATTTCATTTTCAGCCAATCCGACGTACCACTCCGTATCAAATTTGATATTTTGCGGCCCACTGGTTTTTCAGCTTATTCCCGCAACTGGAAACCCTAAATCCCGATTCCACGGGTTGCCAACTTCAGCATTTCATCCTTTCCTGCCCGCGCGGCAAATACCTGAATCGGTTCACCGACTACCCGACGCTCAAGGTGCGGCTCCTGCCCTGGGTCAACTATCGGTACGGCCTTACAGGTTAGCTACACTGGGGCGGGAATTTCTGGACAGATTGGCCGTTCGAGAACGTCCAACCTGATTGGGGCGGAGGGTTTTACCTTCCCGCCGGTGATAACGCCATTGTTTACCCGGACCCAGAGCACGACGGCGTGTTCGTATCGTTACGCCTGGAAGTGATGCGAAAGGGTATCGAGGACTACGACCTCTTAATGGAATCTGCTCGCACCTGAACGCGCCGACGCACTGGCCCGAATGGCGATGCCTGCGTTCACCGACTAGGTACGCGATGTGACACAATTCCGAAAGCTCGAGCGCGAGCTGCTTGTGCTGGCGACGGAAGCACAGAAGAAGTGACGAGCCGGCGGATACTCCATCCTCACAACATGGTAAAAGGAGATGTGTCTCGGACGGTGAAATTCAGTTACCGAGCCAGGTTTTGAACTGGCCCGGCATCAACATAGGTCGTCCCAAGACGTATAGGATAGGGCGTGACATCGGTGGTCCCTCCAAACGCCGAAGAATTGGTGCCTGGGACCGTAATTGGGCATGTCCGAAACCAAATCAAGAATCATTTCGGCTGAGCCGCGGATGTGCTCCGTGAACCTCAGGTTTCTGGTGGTCGTTCCGGCTCTTTCTGTCAGGTACTCGTCAGCTCCAGGCACGTACACACTTTATAGCTTATTTTCCCACGTAGCTTCTCCCATTCGTCGGCGTCTTTAGCGCGAGTTTTCCTCATGGCGGACTCTTCTATTTTGGACGGAAACCGCTTGCCACATCGGGGGCAGTTTTGCGGATTAAGCACACCAGCTAGAGTCGATTTGCGGGGTGGACCGCCCGAGCGACTCGAGCCGACCTGCGGTTCTAACTCGTCAGCCCCTTCGATAAATTCGTATCACATCGCTGCCTTGATTTTACCCTTGGTTTTATCGTCCATCGCTTCTGTATATGGCGACACATACGAAGGGCGATAACTGAAGGCTCATCCGTCGGTTAAGGCCACCATCGAAGGTCACTGACCCACAATGCTTTGTGGTTAGGTAAAAAGCACCGACTGCGCAGATGCATCCGCGGGGTCGTGAAAATTGCTTAGGCCGACGCCAACGAGGCGAAACCTCTGCTGCGGCCTGAGGCCGACGCGTTCCCGCAGCGACAGAGCGATATTCGTCAGTTCCTCGCAAGAAGAAGGTGGCGAACCTGGGGTGTGGCTGCGGGTGAGAATCTTGAATTCGCTGGTCTTCAGCTTGAGTACGACAGTCCGAGCGATTCGTAATTCCTTGCGCGAGGCGGTCCATGTGTGGTCGGCAAGTTTCCGAATCATGGGCTCCATCTCGGTCAGGAAGACATCCTGTTCGAAGGTGTCCTCGGCGGATATGGATTGTGATGGCCTGTCAGGGACTACCTCGCTGTTGTCGATTCCCCGAGCCAGCTCGTAGAGACGCGCCCCGTAGCGGCCGAGGCGGCGTTCCAGTGTTGCCAAATCCATTCGCCGCAGGTCGGCAATCGTTTGTACCTCAAGCTGCTTCAGTTTTTCTTCCGTGACTTTGCCTACTCCGGGTAGATGGTCCACGGGCAGCGGCAACAAAAATGAATCTACTTCTTCCGGTTGGAGGACAAAGAGTCCATCCGGTTTTTCCCAGTCCGAAGCAAT
>WNFS01009894.1_pt1 | contig 13437 bp, 14 predicted proteins | sample 5400141 | NCBI WGS metagenome assembly WNFS01 (sample SAMN13153358, study PRJNA577476) | soil metagenome | isolation source: 60 cm saprolite under Madrone tree | place: USA:California | collected 2016-06-14
GGCCCGGGCAAACCTGGGATCACAACCGCCTCATCTACGAGGTCAATCGCGATTTGCCGGATCTTTTCGGCATCACCTCCAACCTCGGCAAAGCCATCTTCGGCGCCGCGGTTGTCGGCGGATTCTTCGCCATTGGCGGTTTTCTCGTGCATGCGCTGTATCGCCGCTATAATGCCAAGAATTATCAGCGCAAGAGCCTGCTGCAATACTCCATCTTGATGGTTTTTTTCCTCACCATGATCGGCCTGCCCATCAAGATGCTCCTGCGCCTCATGTTCCACATCAAATATGTCTGGATCACCCCATGGTTCAACGTCTAGGAGGAACTGGTGCCCGATAAGCCCATTCCCGATGACGACCCGATCGTAAGCAAATCGCTCGCGCCGCATTACGTCATCGCGGTGGTCATCCTTATGGCCACGTTGTTCTGGGCCCTGTGGGACGAAGATTTCGGCCAACGCCCGTGGAAAGCCTTCCAGCAGGAATGGAAAACTCGCTACTCGGCGTTTCTAAAGACCGCGCGTTCGCAGTCCAGCGCCTCGCAAAAAGATGGGCCAACCAGAGCGCCGCACCGCGCATCAAGGAAATCAACGAAAAGTTGCGCGACCTCGGCCCCAAGATCCTGGCGGTACAGAACGTTTTCACCGACCGCCGCGCCTATGTCAACGCCTCCACCTACGACATCGAGACGGAAACCAGCAGCTCCGCGAAGCAACGCAAACAGCGAAATCTCGACGAGTACAAACAGGAAATCACGTCCGTCGAATATCCCGACGGCAGCAAGCAGAAATACAATTTCCCGCAGCTCGAAGAAACCTACAATGCGCTAAAGAACGAACGCACCAGCCTCAGCGCAGAGCTCGGCGAACTCATCAAGCCCGTCAACGAACAAAAGGAAAAGCTCGACGCCTACGTCTCCGAGCACATGGTCAATCTCACCCCTTCGCAACTTGCCGGCTTGCAGGACAAGACGGAAGCGTGGGAACCGAAAATCCTACAGATCAACGTCCCCGAAGCCAACATCGTGGACCGCTGCGAGTCCTGCCACATGGGCATTCGCGAGCCCGTCAAACTCACCGCCGCGGCTATGTCCCTCAAGGGCAATAAGCCCGACGACTACGCTCGCGCGTTCACCAGCCATCCCGAACCCGATTTGCTGAAGACGCATGACCCGGACAAATTCGGCTGTTCACCATGTCACCAGGGCAATGGCCGCGCCACCACCAGCGTCGAAAAAGCTCATGGCAATTACGAGCACTGGCTCTGGCCGCTCTTCCCCAGGGGAAATATGGAAGCCGGCTGCCAAACTTGCCACGCGGCAGACATGGTGCTGGTCAGCAACGACGTTGGTTGGACTCTTTCCGATGGCAAGGATCTCTACCGCCAGCGCGGTTGCGTGGGTTGCCATCGCTATGAAGGCTACGACAAAGAGCCCGAAGATCTGCTATCCATCGCTCAGCAAATCAAGCTCATCGAGCAGGAGAAAAAAGACAACCTCAAGCAAGCCAATTACTTGATGAAGCAGGCCGACAGCGCTGAGTCCAACCAAGAAGCCAATCGCCTCAACGATCGCGCCGTGGCACTAAAAGTCACCAACAGCAAACTCGACTTGCGGATCGTCCAGCTCGACCGCACCACCAAGAGTCTCCTGCAGGACATGAAGAAAGTCGGCCCCAATCTCAAGGACATTCGCCTCAAGCTGAACCAGAATTGGATTCCCATCTGGCTGAAAAAGCCCAGCGCCTTCCGCGCCACAACCAAAATGCCCGATTTCCGTTTCAACGATGAGCAGATCCAATCCATTTCCGCGTACTTGTGGCAATCCGCGCTCGCGGATCCTTTGCCTACGCACAAGCCCGGCAGCGCCGGGCATGGCAAAGAGTTGCTTGACACCCGAGGTTGTCTCGCGTGCCACTCAATTGGAGAAGGCGACCAACTCCAGGGTGGTACGTTCGCGGCCAATCTCACGCGCGTCGGCGAAAAAGACAACTACGATTATCTGGTTCGCTGGGTCCACAATGCTCGCGAACGAACGCGGCCTTATTGTCCGTATGAGAAGAAAGATATCGGCCCAGAAGACTATAAGAAGAAGGGTCTGCCATACGTCTTCGATTTGGACCACAGCAAATGTCCCAATGACGGCCACGAACTGCAAGTACAGAACATGACCGTCATGCCCAGCCTGCGCCTCTCTCCACAGGACGCCGAAGACGTCGCCAGCTATCTGATTACGCTGAAAAAGCAGGAACCTTCCTCCTACCCCGATGCTTCCTTCATGGACGATCCCAAGCTCAAGGACGAAGGCAAAAAATGGATCCGGCACTTTGGCTGCGCCGGCTGTCATGAAATTTCCGGCCTGGAAGACGAAGGCCGCATCGGTACGGAGCTGACCACCGAAGGCAGCAAACCCATCGAGCGCCTCGATTTCGCGCTGCTGACCGAAACCGCGCAGCGCGGCGGCAGCGAACCCATCACCGATCCCGACGATCTCGCGCGACTCCCCGAAGGCCCGGCCAAGCAGCCCTGGTACGACGACAAAGGCTTTTTCGAACACAAGCTCGCCGAGCCTAACATCTGGGACAAAGGCAAGATCAAGCCCGAAGAAGAAAAGTTGCGCATGCCCAATCTGCACTTGGCCAAAGAACAGGTCCGCGCGCTCACTACTTTCCTTATGGGCAGCCAGGAAAGCGCTCTTCCCGTCACCTATCAATACAAGCCCTTGGATTATCGCCGCGATATTCAAGAAGGCTGGTGGGTCGTCCGAAAATATAACTGTATGGGCTGCCACCAGTTGATTCCCGGCCAGAAAACCTCTCTAATGTCACTGGCCCGCTATCAGGAAGCGCAAGAGCAGCTTCCTCCCAAGCTGCTCACCGAAGGCGCGCGCGTCGATCCCCAATGGCTATTGCATTTCCTCACCAATCCGTCGCTCAGCGATACGGACACCAATCGCAACGGAATCCGCCCCTATCTCCAGGCGCGCATGCCAACCTTCTCGTTCTCCGAAAATGAATTGGGCAAGCTCGTCCGCTTCTTCCAGGCGCTATCACGGCAGACCTTCCCCTATATTCCCGAGCCGCCGCCGGCGCTTACCGCCAAGGAAACCGATATGGCGCGCAGCCTCTTTAGCAGCCCGGCCGCTCCCTGCTTGAAATGTCACGCTACCGGCGATCCCGCGCACGATAAAACTGCCACCGCGCCCAACTTCCTCCAGGGCAAAGGCCGCCTCAAACCCGATTGGGTCGAGCGCTGGATTATCGACCCGCAAGCCATCAGCCCCGGCACTTCCATGCCTTCCGGTCTTTTTAAGCGCGAAAATAATCGCTGGACTTTCTCCGGCCCCACGCCCGCATCTTTCAATGGATACGACAAGGACCACACCAAGCTCCTCGTCGAGTATATTTTCCAGCTCACGCCCGAAGAACAGCGGCGAGTGAGTTCATCAATGGGACGCGCGGGGGCGTCCACAGGCGGCGGTTCCTCGGGAACCAACGGCGCGGGCGGCTCCGCGCAGCGCGCGCCTAAGTAGGAGCCGCGCGTCAATGAATTTCTGATATTTCAGGAGAGAGGTAGAACAAATGAAAATGAAAAACGTAGCAATCGGGAGCATTTCAATCCTCTTCGGCGTCGCTCTGGTCGCCGGATGCGGCAAGAAGGAAACCGCAGAAGAGCAGCCTGCGGCGCCCGCTCCGGCCGCAGCCCCCGCGGCTGCGCCAATCGATCCCGCCACGGCCGCAAGCGTAAGCGGAACGGTAAAATTCGACGGCGCCGCGCCGAGGGCCGCCAAAATCGATATGAGCCAGGACTCCAACTGCTCCGGCTCGAATACCGCCGAGAACATCGTCGTCAGCGGCGGCCACCTAGAGAACGTTTTCATCTACGTGAAGGAGGGACTCGGCAGTCGCGCGTTCGACGTTCCCAAGCAAGCCGTCACTCTGACGCAGAGCGGCTGCAAATATAAGCCCCACGTCCTTGGCGTGATGGTTGGCCAAACCATCTCCATCGTCAACGGCGATCCCACCACGCACAATATTCACCCCACTCCAAAAGACAATCGCGAGTGGAACGAATCGCAGGCCCCGCAAGCTCCGCCCATCGAAAAAACCTTCGCCCGCGAAGAAATCCTGCTGCCGGTGAAGTGCAACCAGCATCCCTGGATGCGCATGTTCGTCAACGTGGTTAAGAGCCCGTTCTACGCGGTCAGCGGTCCGGACGGTAAATTCGAAATCAAGGGTCTGCCGCCAGGCGACTACACCATCGCCTTCGTGCACGAAAAGCTGGGCGAACAGAACCAAAAGGTGACGCTGGCAGCAAAAGACAGTAAAACCGTCGACGTAACCTTCAAACCCGGCACCTAGACTTTGGAGTGCGGCGGTCTTGCCGCCGCCTTCACGGTTGTAACGCGATGATCGAATCTAGGGACGGACGAGGCGCGGACGCGCGAGACCGCGCCGCAACGTAAAGTAAGGAGGGTTTTTGTTTCTACTTATGTTATTGCTTTCCTTGCTGCTCGGCCTTCTCTCGCTCGCCGGCATCGTCTGGATCATCCTCGTCGGCTCTCTTCTCAGCGTCGACGGCTTGTTCATGAGCCTGATTCTTCTAACCCTCGCTGGCGTCTTCTTCCTCAATGTTTTCCTGGAGTGTCGTGATTGCGGCTTCCTTGGAAAAGACAAGGGAGCTTCGTCGAAGAACCCGTCAGCTGCCAAGACAGACTAAAATTCAAGACTGCAACACACATGGCGAGCCGCTCACTAACGTCGACACCGAATCTGCCTGCACTTGTCGAGGATTCAGCGGCGCGCCCTGCGCGCCCTCACCACCGCATGTCTACGCGCAACCGACTGCTTTTCTTCCTCACCGCCTGGTTGATCGTGCTGATGCCCTTCCTGTTTTGGTGGAGTACCTGGTTCGGCCGCCATCTTTCGGACACGCAAATCACCGAATATCTGAACGACGACAAGCATCCCCGCCACATCCAGCACGCCCTCGTCCAGCTCGGTGAACGCATGGCCCGCCAGGATAAAGGCGCAGTCCGCTGGTATCCGCAACTGCTGCGCCTCGCCTCGCATCTAGTGGAAGAAGTCCGCAACACGGACGCCTGGGTGATGGGTCAAGACACTTCGGCCGCGGCCTTCCATGAAACGCTCTTGAAAATGTTGCAGGATTCCTCGCCGATGGTCCGCGGCAACGCCGCGCTGTCGCTGGTGCGTTTCGGCGACGCCGCAGGCCGCCCTCAGATTATCGTCCTCTTGCAGCCCGCCTCCATCGTCTCGCCCGCCGCCGGCCGCGTCGTCGACATCGACAAGGTCGGAACTTCAGTGCGCCAAAGTGGCCTCATCGCCAAGCTACAGGATGGAGATCGCATCGCGGAAATTCGCACGCCGATCAGTGGCCGCATTCGCACGCTTTCCGTCAGCACCGGAACGACCGTAGCCGCCGGCGCAGAATTGGCCTCCATCGATCCCGGGTCAGAACAAGTCTGGGAAGCCCTTCGCGCCCTCTACATCGTCGGCCAGCCCAACGATCTCCCTGCGATTCGCATCTACGAGCGCAGCGTCCCCGAAATCCCCGATCGCCTCCGCCAGCAAGCCCTCCTTACCGATAGAGCCATCCAGGCCCGCGCCGCAAAATAAGCCACGGGCGAAAATCCGTTTCTGTTGAGCGGTGCTAGGCTGGTGGTTTGGTCTCTTGCTTTTGCTCGGGTGGCTTCGTGTCCTGCTTGGGCTGCGTCGGCGCCCCCTCAGGTTCACGGCAGGACTTGCGGGCCGAATCCAGATTTTCCTGCGTATAGTTCTTCTCCAGGATCATCACGCGAACTCCCTCGGCCTGAAAACCCTGCAGTTCCTTGCCCTTGTAGGCGGGTTCGCCTTCTGAAAGTTTATCGCGTCGACGTGGTCATATTTTGTTCCGGGCGCTATCGGTACACCAATCAGCGCGGTAAATAAGAGGCGCCGTCCCACGGTGCCTTTGTGCTTCACGATCAGGCAAGATCTAGCGCTGCCCGCGGGTTCGGCCGTCACCGGTTTCTGCTCCTGACTTTGCGCTGCGATGGACGACGCGAGTAACGCCAGCGTAAACCAAGGTAAGTGCTTCATTTTTCTTCCTCCTGGGTCGCGGCGGCTTGATGATTCCAAGTTTCTGACTCTTTCAAGATTAGGGAGAGTGACTTGCGTCCGTCGCGCACCGAATGTCCGTGCCATCCTTCCGCGAAGCCGTTAGGTCCGGCAAGCGATAAGGAGCGACATTTGTCGCCGGAATCGATATGTCATACATTGTCGCGAACGATGCTGGGTGCTAATGCTGACTCGCAGCTTAAGGAAGGAAATACCGTGCGTTCACCAGTCACGGTCACGAGTGACCAGTCGCTACGTTTCAATACGTCATCGCTCCAACCACTTTTTCCACTTCCGCGATGTCCACCATCACGATGGCGTCCCACGGGCAGCCATCCAGGAAGCATCCGTCCGGTCCCTTGCTGACGCACTTCTTGCATCCGATGCACAAAATAGGATCCACCTGGATGCGCCCAAACGGATAATTATCCTCGTCCGGCACCCAAAACATGCAGTCTTCCACCGGGCAATATTCCACACACGCCGGCGAACCCGCGCAGCCCGTGCAGCACTCCGTGATGACCGCAAGCTCCTTCGGTTTTTTCTTGCGCGCGGTGGTAATCCCCTTGGAGCGCGGCTCATGCTTCTGCTCGTCGGGCACCATTCCAGCGGTCTTCGCCGCTTCACGCTCGGCTGCCATGGGCCTCGGCTATCCTCGCAGTCACGATCATTCTGTCACACTTCCACTTCCACAGCGGGCACTCGTAACCCGCGCTTGGCACCCGTCCCCCAGTAGGCTCAGCTCGCCTTCACGCCACTCGCGTGCACGGGAAGCGCTTGCCGATTTTGGTGAAATAATAGTCCTCTCTCGACGGCGCATGCATGAATTCCTCGTACGTAGTCGAGGGCACGTTAAAAAATTCGTACACGCCGCCGTTCGAGAACTTCAGCTCCAAGGTCCCAAGGGTATCCGTATCTTGATGGTATCCGACTTCGGTTATGCCGTTCGAGGAAACGGGGATCCGATTCATTTGTTGAGAGCCCCCTTTCGTTGCAGCGACTCTTCCAGCGGCCGGCTCGGGACACCCTGTCCGGTCGCAGCCCTCGTCTCTACCCTGATGTTCGGCCTGTTCTTCCTGGGCTGCCCTGCGTGGTTCGTCGCCCGTCGCATGCTCCAACGGCGGAATTCTAATGCAAAATTTCCTTCGTAACTATCAAATTCTTCAATCCCTTTAACATGTCTGTCCGTGGCTGGCGCCACAGCGAGTGCAACTGCAAAGCAAACTGCCGAGCCCAGCCAGCTTGCGCTGGCTGGGGCTCGGCAGCTAAGAACTAAGGACTACTTTTTTAGCTTTTCACCGGAAGTTTGACGGACTTCGCCAGCCTAAACTTCAGACGGTGTTCGGCGGCAACGGTTACGTCCTTTGTATCCTTTGCCTTCGCATCGCTGTCGGCGGCGTCGGTCTTCGCCGGGCTTTTGCCAGACGGATTGATCGTGTCGGTTACCAGCTTGTAGGACTTCCCGTTCAGGTCAACCGAAGCAAGCGCCACGGTCAACTCCGCCGGGCCCTTCTTCTGGGCCGTTACCACGCGGCCAGTAATGTGGGTGCCCTTTGGAATCACCGTCTTTCCGTCCACCTTGATGGACGAAGAGAGGATCGCCGCAAAGGTATCACCTGCGTGGTTCTTGTTGCTGGCCAGTGCGTCGCTGACCTTCGCGCTGATGGTCGTGCCCTTCGGCACTGTCAGCTGCCGCGGTCTTAGCGGCTGCAGGCTTGGCTGCCGCGGCTTTAGCCGCCGCAGGCTTCCCTGCCGCAGCTTTCTTGGCCGGGGCAGGAGTCTTGTTCGTGGCTTGGTCCGTGGCCTGGTTCGAGCAGCCTGCAACGGTAAAAAACGCCGCCGCTGCTATAACAAGGGAGAACTTACGAAGAACCTGGGAGTTACGCATTTCACACCCTCCAAAGCGGGAACCCTTGGGGCCAATGGGATGAGGCGGTTGGTTGGACCCCTTCCCCAAATCCATTTACAGATCGAAATAGCGGGTATCCCTACCTTACGTACAAAGCGTACAAAATCCGATAGATGAGTCCCAACGCATTTGCGCCGCGCGTTTCCTTCCCGGCACCGGCCTATCGGCCAGTACCCTCGCGCAACTCCTTTGTTTGCAACACATTCAGAAGTAGAGACTAGGTCCGTTAACTAGGTCTCTCCGGCCTAGCAGGCGGTTGTAGGTACCGGCAATTCGTGAACGAGCTGCCCACGAAGTTTTTGGCGTCCTCGAATAGCAAACTGCGGTATATTGGCGGACCCCAGCGGATGCAATCGAAACCTCAATCGAAAGGCCGGAAGAACATGAAATGCGATCTCTTGCAGAACCCAACCTCACGCCGCGCAATGTTGCGAGATTCTGCCACGCTCGCCGGCAGCGCTTTCCTGGCGCACCTCTTCCCCACCACCCAGATGGGCGCAGCTCCCATCCAACCGCAAAAGCTCGCGGACAATCTCACCCTGCTCTCCGGCCCCGGCGGCAACGTAGTGGTGCTCAACGGACCCGACGGCAAGTTCATCGTGGACACATTCCTTTCGCCCGCTTGGCCGAAGCTCAAGGAGGCGCTCGACGCCATCGGCAACGCCCCCCTGAAATTCGTAATCGACACGCACTGGCACTTCGACCATACCGACAACAACGCCCCCCTTCACGCCGCCGGGGCCACTGTCCTGGCCCACGAAAACACCAAAAAGCGCATGTCCGAGCCGCATGATCTGCCGGTCTTCGGCTTGCATTTCGACCCCTCGCCCGCCGAGGCCTTGCCTCAGCAGACGTTCGCCGCCAGCCACAATCTGCAAGCCAATGGCGACACCCTCGCGCTCCAGCACTTTGCCCCCGCGCACACCGACTCGGACGTCTACGTTCATTTTCAGAAGGCTAACGTCTTTCACATGGGCGACACTTTTTTCAACGGCATGTATCCCTACATCGACTCCAGCACCGGCGGCAATATCAGCGGCATGATCGCGGCCGCCGACAAAATTCTCCCGCTCGCCGGCAATGACTCCAAGATCGTTCCCGGGCACGGTCCGCTCGGCAACAAGGCGGACCTCGCGAAATTCCGCGACATGCTCGTCACCACGCGCGAGCGCGTTCAAAAATTGAAGTCCGCAGGAAAATCCGCCCAGGAAGCCATCGCGGCAAAGCCGTTCGCCGATCTCGACGCCGCCTGGGCCCATGGCATGCTCAACTCCGACCTGTTCGTCCAAGTGGTTTATCTGGCGCTCTGAGCCGCCGGCCCGGTTCAGAAGCTTGTTGCACCCGCCCTCAATTTTTTTGCCCTGGCCCTTCGGCAACAACCGGATTGGCGCCACTTCCTTCATCACGAAATAGCGGATGTGGAGTGAACGGCTCGGGCGGCTCTTGCTCGAATCTGACCACTTCTGACGGCTTATAGACATACTCTTTGCCGCACTCATCGCAGCGCGCCCTGAAACGGCAATCGATCGCCGGACGCGAGGTGAAGGCGTCGGTCTCGGCAAGGGGGATTCTGTGCTTGAAAAATAGATTCTTCCGCATGTGGAACCAATGGTTCTTGCAGGGGACCACCCAAAAATACCGGCTATCTTCCCACATGCGAGTAGCCTCCGTGGTCACCAGGGCGGGCAGGGACTTCAGTGCCGTGAATGATAGCAAATCAAGCCAAACAATCGAGATAGTTTTTGTAGTGGCCGGTCTTTAGACCGGCGTTCTCTGCTCAGCCACGCCAAGCGTTAGGGCTTGGTGGCGTCGGCCGCGGCGGCGGCTTCAGAGACCACAAGATATTCGTACGATTTGCCGTTCGCTTTGAATCTTATCTTGTCTTTGTCCAGCGTGAATTCGATGGGCGTGTTGATGGGGATCAATGCCTTGTCAGAGGGCTTCGGCTGCCGGATGTGGTAGTCGGTGCCGGCCGTGCGCACGACATACTCCTGGCAGAGCACCTCGACGCTGGTCTGTTTGTTCTTTTTGCCTTTTTCCAGCGTGGAGCCGCAAGCCACGGAGTTTTCGGAAATGATCGTACCGCTTTGCGGTTTGTTCCCTGCCTGCAAGAGAATCGCCCCGGAAAAAACAACGGCGGCCAGCAAGAACGGCTTCTTCATATGAGCTCCCAATGCGTGATTTCGATGCGTGATTTCGTCCGCTCCTTCCAGTGTAAGGCAATCCGTTCGCGGCATGACGACGCAGGGGTTAACCGAAACGACAAAAAGTGGCCCACCAAAATGTAGTGCCGGGCTTTGCCCCGGTTTGTGGGGACTCCCCGCGCTTTTTGCGGGGAGAGCCCGGCATCTCTCCAGCGCCGGAGGCGCGTCACAATTTAGCCCAGGCCGTGAGGCCTGGGTACCCTGCATCACCCAACCCCAACCCGTCATTCCGAACGAAGCAGGCCGACTTTTTCTTCCGCTTTCGCTCCGGCGAAAGCGTCGGCCTGCGCAGAGAGGACCGCCGCCCATCCCGCGCCCTGCGGGATGAATCTCTCCGCATCCTTATGTAGTCAATACCGCCCTGCGCACCTTGATTCCCGCGGCGAAGAGGCCTCGCCGCCGCGCGCCATGAGCACCGTCTGAGTGTAGCGCCGGGCTTTGCCCCGGTTTGTGGGGACTCCCCGCGCCTTTTTGCGGGGAGACCCGGCATCTTTCAAACGCCGCTCCTTTGAAAAACGAAACGGCAAAGGGCGCGCCACCCAATTCAAGAGCCAGTCCAAGTCTCGAAGGAGTGAGGAGATTAAGAGCTACTACCCAGCCGCCGTGGCGGGTGGCCGACCATTGAAGCCGCAAGAAGCTTTTGGGTGGCCCATCCTTGCGACTTTTGCAAGGGTGGGGCTGGTTTTCGTCGCGTGCCTCATCCTTGCGGGTTGTGCAAGTTGGGGATTTTGTCTTTGATTCTCAGTTCTTCCCGCACCCCTTTGCTTTCGCGCGAGACGGAAATGTTGGTTCAATTCTTACAGAATATTTGCAACATTCTTCAGGCGTAAGCGTGCAAGTCACGTGTTTTCAGTGCGTAGAGTTGGGAAGGAGAACTGCTTGCAAGTTAGTAGGTCCTGTCTGAGGCCTTGCGGCAGGTGGACCGGCCGGGTCCCGTGAGTAATCTGTAAGGAGGGAAAATGTACAAAGTCTTCCTGGGCTTCCTCTTCTGTACCCTAGTTCCTATTTCAGCGACGGCGGACAGCGTCTTTATTAACGAGGCGGGACCAGAGGGAACAGCACCTATCGTTACCTTATCCAACGATCCTGGTTCCTCATTCTTGCTGGGATCCTCGGTTACCGCCGTCACATGCCCTAACTTTGCTGTCCTGTCCGAATGCTGGAATATCGACGTCATCGTTCAAGGCGTCGCTATCTCGACGCAAGGCACTCCAATGGGGCTTGAACTGTCAGAACCCGGAACGCCAGGCATACTATCCGACAGCTTCGGATACGCGGCGGCAATCCCTGATAACCTTGCGGGAACAGATGATATCCGGTTTCAGTTATTCTCCGACGACCCGTTCGGAAATCTTGGCGGTCGGGCCGAAATCTGTCAACTAGGTGGTTGTGCGCAGGCGGTGGAGGACGGCAGCTTCCAAGCAGCCAACGTTGGAATAACTATATTCAACAACCTGCAACCGTCAACCAGCCAATCGTTCGATGTTTTCCTCAAGAGTGATGTGGGCGATGTGTCGGTAGATGTGGGCACAACGCCCGAGCCAGCGGCTTTCCTGCTACTTGGCAGCGGCCTACTGGCCGTGGTGGGCAAGACACGACGGCAGTGGCTTAGGTAGTCCCGCCGGTGCCCCAGACGTCGACTCTGCGTCTGGGCCTTTCCAATCAGGGGGCGATGGGTGCGGATTTCGACGTTCCCGAAGGATTCACGTTTTCCCCCGGTGAAGCCGCAAGAAGGTTTTGGGTGGCCCATCCTTGCGACTTTTGCAAGAGTGGGGCTGGTTTTCGCTAGCCTCTTCATGACGGGTGAGTCGGCCTCCCTATAACCAAAGGTATTTCGGGAGACTTTCTCGGCGTCACCGGCTCGCGATCAAAACCAATCCGAAAGATCAGCTCGACCAGGCCAGGGCCCAGTAGGAATAAAATCGCTCATCGCAGATCTTGTACTTTCCGCACCTCTTCTTGGCATATTTTGCCCCAGCGCGGCCGCTTGGCCCATAGAAACCCAAAGAAAAGTCTTGACAACCGATATACTTATGTGATAATTTCCGTCATGTTAGCTCGACAGATAACCCCCCCAAACGCCCTGAACTAACGTAACTCCTTTGCTCCCATACTCTTGGAGCCTCTTGTTTCTCTTTCTGCAACACTCTCCCTTTGTTTTCAACAGCTTGGAGCCTCTTCTCGCAAAACACCCGGGTGGGGGGTATGCCGTCCCCTCACCGCACCTTGCATAATTTTGGTGCCATGCAAGTCATTTAGAATCAACACTTGTAAAAGTGTATCAAAACAAACGACTTTAACTCCCTTTAGAATGAACACTTATAAAAAAATGGGGGGGAGGGGGAGGTTACACTCGTAGACATTCGGAGGTTCCGACCTTAGACGTTCGGCTAGTGGTGGTCGCCGCCGCCGTTTGCGCCATGTCCGTTGAGGTGGCTTATGTGCCGGGTGGCGGGGTACCGGTCCAGACGTGCTGAACGATTTGCCAACTGCCGTTTGGCTGGCGTTTGAAGATGATTAAGTAGCTGCCTTTGGCGGTGATTTTAGCTCCGGTGGCGATGGTGGTTAGGGTTTCCTGGAAGTCGCCGCTGTCGTAGGCGAGATCGCCGGATGTTTCGAGGTTTTGGCTGTGGAGGGTGAGGTCACTGTTGAACGTGGCCATTATGGTTTGGAAGAGTTTGCGGAGGGCGGCGGAGCCCGCGATGCGTTCGCCGGTGGGTTGGAGGAAGACGGCGTCTGGGGCATAGAACTTCAGGATGGGTTCGAGCTGTTTGGTGCGAAGGTCGTAGACCCAGGCTTCGCGGATTTTGGCGAGGGTTACGATAGTCGAGGCTTGGGGCATGGCGGTCGCGGTGGCGCAAAAAGTCGGTGCGAGGATGGTGGTGAAGGCCAGGAACGCTATGGTGGCGCGGCACGAGCTGGGGAATAGCGACGATTTGGCTGGGAGTGTGGAATGGACGTTCATGGCAGCTCCTATTGTGCTAGTGGTGGTCGCCGCCGGAGATTTCGCGGACGATGTTGCCTACGAAATTCTTGGCGTCGCCGAAGAGCATCAGGGTGTGGTCGAGGTAGTACAGCGGGTTGTCGATGCCAGCGAAGCCGGCAGCCATGCTGCGCTTGATGACCATGACGGTGCGCGCTTTGTCCACGTCGAGGATGGGCATGCCGAAGATGGGGCTGCTGGCATCCGTGCGCGCGGCGGGATTGGTGA
>WNFS01002687.1_pt1 | contig 13434 bp, 14 predicted proteins | sample 5400141 | NCBI WGS metagenome assembly WNFS01 (sample SAMN13153358, study PRJNA577476) | soil metagenome | isolation source: 60 cm saprolite under Madrone tree | place: USA:California | collected 2016-06-14
ATTTCTACCACTTTCCGCGACTGTGATCATAGGTTTCTCCTTGTGGCTTCATTATATAGCTACATGGTCAACTTCTTCCTTAGAAAACACCCGTTGCGATCGCGGCCAATATAGCAACAGAGGACAAAACCTCGGAAGAACGGAGTGGCAAGGGCAAGGATGTGCGGAACTTAAAGGGGGAGCGGCCGGCTTACGCACGCTCTTATTGGCCAACTACAGGATAACCGATAGTATCACCTCTTTGTCATAGGGGCAGGCGTTATACTAAAAACCCCCTGGTTTTCTTTCTTGGCCTTCTTCGCGGCCCTCTTTTCCATTAGGGTCTTCATGGGTTTCTTTTTCTCGTCTTTCTTCCTGTCATGTCCTTTGCTCATGTCATCCATTCCTTCTGAGCGAGTTTGATAGATTGTGTTGAAGATCTCCCGCTCGTCTATAAGATTATTGTCGCCCCAGCTCCTCCCCACCATCGCCCTTAAACGCCTACATCGTCGTCGTCGGCTCGAGTCTGGGTCGGCCAAGAGCTCTTCGACCCCGTGACCGCCGCTTACGGGGTCGCGCGAACCACAGGCCGGTCGAGAAGACGATCCATCCACGCTTTCAGGTGTGGCAGACTTTCGTCGATGGTCGCCTTGTAGCGCTCCCGTCTGACAAAGAAAGGAATGTAGGTGATGTCCGCGAGGGAATAGTCATCGTCGATATATTCCCGGCCCTGCATTTCGCTATTCAAAGTAGCCAGGTATTTTTTCAGCTCCTCAGACGACTTTTCGACTTCGTAATCATGGGCTATCTTACCGCCCGCATGCTGTAGCCGAGTATTGCAGTAGTCGATCCAAATCCTTACGCGGGAGCGACGGACCAGGTCCTTAGGCATGAGTGGTATCTCGGGATATTTTTCCTCGAGGTATTCGTTGATGATGGCGGACTCGTAGACGACGGCGTCACCATCCACCAGCACGGGAACCTTCCCGTACGGGTTTAATTCAAGAAGCTCCTTGGATTTGTTGCGAAGATCGCATTCGATAAGCTCATAGGGAATCTTTTTTTCCGCCAGGACAAGCCTTGTCCTGTGGGCGTAGGGTCAAGGGCCGAAGGAAAGTAGCCTCATAGGAATCACCTCTCGTTTTGTTGTGTGCTTTACCACCTCTATCTGACTATGGCAACTCCCTGAACTTCGGGTTGCGCGGCACCCAGCCGGCGTGCATCAAACTCTCTGCGCCCGGAGCCCTATTTTGAACGTTGTTCCTCTGCCGGGTTCGCTCATGTAATCAATGGTTCCACTATGAGCGGAGATAATTTGGCTCACTACGGGAAGCCCCAATCCACTGCTGAGCGGTTTAGTGGTTTGAAAGGGCTCAAAGACCTCTAGTCCTTTGGGAATGCCTGCGCCGGTATCGCCGATTTCGAGAAACACAGCCCCGTCACACTCATAACCGCGGAATGTAAGAACGCCTCCTGACGGCATGGCCTCGACCGCGTTTTTGCAAATGCATAAGATCGCCTGCTGTATCTTCTCCTGGTCCACGATGACGGGTGGTAAAGAATCCGAGAGATCGAACTTTACCCGTATTCCCATTGAGTCATACAGCAGTTTTTCCGCCGTGACAGCTTTATTGATAACAGCGCGCAAATTTGTCGGTTCGAAATCATACTTCTGGAGCCGCATGAAAGAGCGAAAATCTTGCAACAAAAAACCCAGCCGTTTGATTTCTTCCTTCGCAGATCCGAGCAAAGATTCCTCATCGGGATCCGACAGGTGCTGCTCTTGAGCTTTCATATCGAGAAGCTGGAGAGAGGCGGAAATACCGTTGAGAGAGTTAGCGACCTCGTGCGTGAAAAGAGCCGCAGTGGCGCCCCATGTGGCCAGCCTTTCACCGTCGCGCGCTTTTGTCTCACTGCGGAGAATCTCTTCAACTGCTTTTCTTTTCTCGATCTCCTGCTGTAGTTGGCTGGTCTTCTCAATCAAGAGGCGTCGCAAATTTTCGCAGGTTTGCCGAAGCTCTCGCTCAACTTTGCCGTGTTCTTCGCACCGCCTTTGTAATAATAATACGGCCTCTCGCAACGCTTGATTCACTAGCTCCGCCTCCCGCGCAGCCGTTGCGTCCATTCAATAGACAAGTGGAGCTCCCGTGTCGCCGGTTTTCCGCCGTTTGTCGGCGTGGGACGGATGACGCGTCTCAGGTTCATTTGCTCAGATAGATTTTTCGCGCTGTCCGGAAGTGAGTGAAGGCGTCGGCTTTCCTGCCCATAGACTCGAACAAAAGGCCGAGGTTGTAGTGCGCGTCGGCAAAGGAGGGATCGAGCTTGATCGCTTCACGATAGGCTTGCAGCGCTTCCTGAGGCCGTTTGAGATCCTCCATCAAAACACCCAGATTGAAGCGAGGCGCGGGGTCTTCCGGATCGCCCTCGAAGGCGGCGCGGTAATGCGCTTCGGCCTTCTGCAGCTCGGCGCCATCGTGGTAGAGTTTGCCTAAATTAAGATGCGCGGCTGTCATTTTCGGGTCGAGCTCCAGCGCCATATGGTAGGCTCGCTGAGCCTCCTTTGTCGACGTCGCTTCCAGTTCGACTCCCAGATTGAACCAATGCTCCGGCGTCAATTTGTCCTCCATGGGCTTCGACTCCAAACGCGGCAACTTTGCTTTTTGTACCACGCTGCGGGCATCAAAGTTGAAGAGGAACTGCCCTGAGTCGGGTTGCCAGCGGGCTTTTCCGTCCCAGGCAATGACCCGCCGGCCGTCGGCATAAATCTTCAGGCCGGATAGATGCTGGTCGCCCGGAAGTTGCCGCTTCAACGAAGACAGCATGCGGATGATCCTCTTCGATGGCACGCGAGAATCGAGGAGTCCCTTGGCGGTTTTCAAAAAAAGCAGATCTTGAAAGGTAAACTGGAGCGCCTTTTTTTCGCCTCGGACCGGCGCAAGAAAGCCGGCGCGCACGAAAGAGCGGATGCGACTACCTGGAAGATTCAGGATTTTCGCCACCTCGCCGGTGGAGAAAAGTTTCATTTCTTAGCAGACTGGGCCCTTTTCTTACCTTTGTCGGCTTCGACGGATTTGGCGCGGACCGCCGGCTTTTTCTCTTTGGCGACTTTCTTTCCCAGGCTTTCTTTGAGCGCCTGCATCAAATCGATCACCTGAGCGCGTTGAGCTTGAGGCTCGGCCACGGTGATTTCTTTGCCTTCGGCCTTGCTGTTGACGAGATCCAATACACGCTGCCGGTATTCGTCTTCGTACTGCCCGGGATTGAATTGCTCATTCGATAGCTCGTCGATCAGGCGGATTGCCAAGTTGGTCTCAGCATCGGTGATTTTAGCAGACTCTCCCTTGGAAATTTCATCGAAGCTACGCACCTCGTCGGCGAAATACATGGTGTGAAGCATCAGACCATTTTGCGCGGAACGGACCAGCACCAGATTTTCTCTACCGCGCAAAACAAATTTGGCCAGCGCGACTTTACCGGCTTGAGTCATCGCATCCGCGAGGAGGCGATAGGCCTTCTCGCCCCCTTTGTCCGGGCCGAGATAGTAACTCTTCTCAAAGTAGATAGGGTCCACCTTTGAAAGCGGAACAAACTCGGAAATTTCGATCGCCTTGGATGCCTCGCCTTCGAGCGCTTCGAGCTCTTCATCCGAGATCTTGACGTACTGATCTTTGGCAAACTCGTAGCCTTTGACTAGGCCGTCGCGCTCCACCACCTCGTTGCACACCGGACAAAAGCGCTGCTGCCGGATACGATTGCCGCACTTGGCATGGAGCAAATTGAAGCTGACCGACTGGGAGGAAGCGGCCGGGTAGAGCTTCACCGGGATGGAAACAAGGCCAAAGGAAATCGTTCCGGAGCCTAAAGAACGTGGGGGCATAGCAGTTCCCTCCTTGAAGCCCGGATCGTATCAAATTTGAACCCGGCAGGCCAGTGGTTTATTCTTCAACACGTGAGCTCCCCCTCCAATCTCGATCTCTACCGGAAAAAGCGCAACCCCGAGCGCACACCTGAGCCGTTCGGCATCGGTCGCGCCGCATCGGGCTCCCGTTTCGTGATTCAGAAGCATGGTGCCCGCCGCTTGCACTACGATTTGCGTCTGGAAATGGACGGTGTTCTGAAAAGCTGGGCGGTGCCGAAAGGACCGTCGGTGCGAGATCACGAGAAGCGGTTGGCGGTCCACGTTGAGGACCATCCCGTCGAATACGCCGATTTCGAAGGAATCATTCCTCCCGATAACTATGGCGCGGGGTCGGTCATCGTCTGGGACCACGGACGGTACCGCTTAAACAAACCCGGTGACCCGGTGGAGCAACTCGCAGGGGGAAAACTCGAAGTTGAGTTTTTCGGTTATAAGATGCGCGGCTTGTGGACCCTCGCGCGCATGTCGAACCATGAGAAGGACTGGCTGCTGCTGAAAAAGGCCGACGCCTTTGCCGGAACCGAGGAGCTCATCGAGCGCTATCCGCAATCGGTAATATCCGGACTCACCTTGGAAGAGATGGCCGATGTACCGGCAAAACTTTCCGCGTTGCGGCAGCGCTTGCAAGAGCTCAAAGCGCCGAAACATAATGTCACCGCCCGCAGTCAAGCGTTGATGCTCGCAACTTTGCAGGAGCGTCCTTTTTCGAGACCGGATTGGATTTTCGAAATCAAATATGACGGCGTGCGTGTTCTGGCGGAGCGCAATGGTGACGCAGTTGAACTCTACGGCCGCAACGGGACTCAGATCACCAACCGTTATCCTGAGCTGAGAGACACGCTCAAGCGGCTCCCTGTGGACCGTTTCGTGATCGACGGCGAGATCGTGGCGCTCGACGAGCAGGGACAGCCGAGCTTTCAAAAGCTGCAGGCCCGGATGCATCTGACCAGCGCTCACGATATTCAACGGGGCATGGTGGCAGCGCCCGTGGAAGGCTTTTTCTTCGATTGCCTGGCGCTTGACGGCCATGATCTCCGATCACTTTCTTTGGTGGATCGGAAAGAATGCCTGAAAAGTTTCTTGCCGCTTCTGGGTCAAGTGCGCTACAGCGACCACGTTGCGAAAGCCGGAGAAGCTTTCTTTGAAGCCGCGTCGGAGCGCGGGCTCGAAGGAATTGTCGCCAAAAAAGCGAACAGCCGCTACGTCGGCGGCCGTTCTCGCGATTGGATCAAAATAAAATGTCAGCGGCGCCAGGAATTCGTGATCGGCGGCTACACCGATCCCCAGGGAGGACGCACTGATTTCGGCGCTCTCCATTTAGGTCTCTACCAGGACAAAAAGCTCGTCTATGTCTCGAAGGTCGGCACCGGCTTCGATGCCAAGACACTCAAATCGGTCTGGGAAAAAATGCAGCCGTTGGCGCAACCAAAATCGCCCTTCGAGGAACGAAGCCCCACCGGCCGCGGCCACCATTGGATCGAGCCCAAGCTTGTTTGCGAAGTGCGTTTCTCCGACTGGACCCATGACGGCGGGATTCGCCATCCTGCATTTCTGGGAATGAGAACGGACAAGAAGCCGGAAGAATGCCGAAAGGACGAGCCCGCGCCGCTAAGTCTTGCGGAGTTGCCACTGCCCGCGCCGGTCGAAAACGGTCCGGCGAAACAGGTGAAGTTTACCAATCTGAAAAAAATCTTTTGGCCCGACGAAGGCTATACCAAGGGAGATTTGATTGAATACTACCGGATCATCGCTCCTTTTTTGCTACCCTATTTTAAAGATCGCCCGGTGGTGCTGACACGTTATCCTGACGGTATAGCGGGGAAATCGTTCTTTCAGAAGGACGCTCCCGAGTTTGTTCCGAGCTGGGTGCGCAGGGAAAAGATCTATTCCAAAGATACGGACCGCGACATTGGCTACATCGTCGTGAACGATCTGGAAACCCTTCTCTACGTGATCAATATGGGCACGATCCCATTACATCTGTGGAGCTCGCGGATCGATTCCCTAGAGCGTCCGGACTGGTTGGTTCTCGACTTGGATCCCAAAGGCGCGCCCTTTGGTCATGTCGTCCAAGTCGCCAAGGCGCTTTACAAAATTCTTACGAAGCTTCGAGTCGAAAGTTTCATCAAGACCTCCGGCGCATCCGGACTCCACATCCTCATTCCCCTGGGCGCGCGTTATACTCACGAGCAGGCGAAAAATTTTGCCCGGCTGCTGGCGATTCTAGGGACCGAGGCAGTTCCCGATATTTCGACGATTGCACGGCCCATCGCAGCCCGGGGCGGCAAGGTTTATATCGACTTCGGACAGAACGGCTACGGCGTAACCATCGCCGCGCCCTTCGCGGCGCGGCCGCTGCCCGGAGCGACGGTCTCGTGCCCGCTTCGATGGCAAGAGGTAAACGGACGCCTGCATCCGTCGCGCTTCACGATCAAGACCATGCCGGCGCGTTTTCGCAAGATGAAAGACCCCATGGCTCTTATCTTGCGCAAAGCGATCGATCTATCATCGGCTCTTAAGCAAATTGAAAAAATAATCGAGACACGCAACATCGCATCAGTGGAATAGAGCCACCGCGTTCAACCCCTACTATTTGGGATTAAGCCGCAGTCGAATATCTAAATCGTAGCTGAATAGATATTTGCCGCTTGCGCCTATACAACCTTGACAAGTCCCTTTTCAACGATATAGTCGCACCACTAGTTGGTTCGATGTTCTCGGGGGATGGCCTCAACTTCAGAGCACTAGCAGGTTGCTGAAAACTCTGATTTCAGGCTGCTCAAAAAGATCTCAGAGGCGAGGCGCGCGAAAATTCGACGAGCGGAGGCGTACTTAGCCGGTACGTTGGAGCGAGACGATTGAGCGCAACGAAGCATATGAGTCTTTTTCAGCAGTCTGCTAGTTGGTTCGATGTTCTCGGGGGATGGCCTCAACTCGTCAGAGTGCTAGTTTAAAACCTTTAACCTGCGGACAGCAGACTATCGAATGGAGGTTGTCATGCAAAGGCAAAGGCTTGCACTTACCCTGATCTATCTTGCGACTTTTCTTTTCGCTCTCCGATTCGCCTCCACGGGCTGGACACAAACCGAGCCCTTCTACAAAGGCAAAACCATTCGCATCATGGTGGGCTCAACGCCGGGTGGATTTTACGACCGCTGGGCCCGTATCTTCGGCAGATACATGGGCAAATATATTCCTGGTCAGCCGGATCTCATCGCTCAGAACATGCCCGGCGCCGGATCTGTGATCGCCACCAATCACGTCTTCAATGTGGCCAAGCCCGACGGTCTCACCGTTGTTATGCCCCTGAACAGCGTCTATGTGGACCAACTCGTCGGGCGTAAAGAAGTGCAGTTCGATCTGCGCAAGTTCCATTGGATCGGCTCGCCCGCGATTGAGTCCGTTATCTTCTACATGCGCGCTGATACACCCTACAAGTCCATTGCAGACATCATTAAGGCAAAGGAGCCTCCCAAGTGTGGCTCCACCGGGACAGCGAGCAGCGACTACATCTTGTCCAAAGTGTTAGAGGAGACCGTGGGCGCAAAATTCAACAGCGTGCTCGGTTATCCGGGAGGAAGCGAGATCGATATGGCGGTGGAAAAAGGAGAGGTCGTATGCCGCGCCCACAGCACCTCTGCCCACTTCGGCCGCGAGCCCTTTGACAGCTGGCACAAAAAGGGATTCGACCGCCATCTCGTCCAAGCGGCGCGCAAGAGAGATCCACGGGCCGCCGATGTGCCTACGACTCACGAAATTTTTGATCAGTATAAGGTTCCGGCAACTAGCCGCCGTTTTGCCCAGGCTGTGCTCGCCTCAGGGGATTTTGGCCGGCCGATAATGGTCACGCCCGGAACACCGCCGGAGCGGGTCAAAATCTTGAGGGAAGCTTTTCTCAAAGCTATGAAAGATCCCGAGCTTCTCGACGAGGCCAAGAAGGGCCGGTTGGATGTCGAAGTTACCACCGGTGAAGAACTGGAGTCTTTGGCAAAGGAAATCCTTGATGCTCCGCCCGATGTCATCGAGCGCGTCAAGAAAATTTTGGGCAGCTAGAGTGAATCGGGAAGAGATTTTTTTGAAGCCTGCAGGATTGCCACTTTTTAATTCGTCCGTTCCAAACTCTTCGCGCAGTGTCGTACCCGTTGTCGCTCCGGCACACAAGCTGCCCTCGGAATTGCTCTTTGAAAGCCTGTATCTTAGCGAAAGGAATGTTTCGCGTCACCTTCGTAACCCTCTTATTGAAGAGACGGCCGCACCTGTAAGCCAATGCGCTTAGCAGCTCGACCTTGCCGCCCCAGCGATGGATTCCACGCCGACGGTAAAGCTAGGAGCTCGTTCGGCGCATCGATCCGAAGCCAAACGACCGGAAGCGAATGTTATTTCCTTTGTTGAATCGCCAAAATGGACGTGAAAGGAGCGCTGATGGTGATTGTTGTGCTCTCCGCGGCAGCAGAATGTTCGTCCCATATCGCGCTCGATCTGCCGAAATCGACACCAGCTGTCACGTCACCGTGAATCCGAATGTCACTAATCTTAAAGGTTCCTGCTATCGGTTGGTGCCATCCATCGTTGAGAAGCACCGAACTCACCGTGTTTTCATTGATATCAACCATCGATTTATCTCCTTTGGACGCCTCTATTAGGACACACGATCATGAGAAAGCAACTCGCAGATAGTGAGCAAAGCATTTGAACGACTTCAGTGCGAACGCATTTCGCATTGGCATTACTTTACGCCTGCCTGCGGCAATTGCATGAAAAAGTTTTGCCCCTGCGGCACTACCATGAGTTGAATCTTGGGGCCAAGTTTGTCGATCATCGCCTGCTGGACAAGGAGCGGCGTAAGAGATGCAGCTAGTTTTTGGTTGGCAAGCGCTTCCTTCTCCGCACGCGCCAGTTTGGCTTCGCCCTCGCCCTTCTCAGCTTCGACTCTTTGCTGTGCTTTGAATTTTTCGGCTGCGACAAGCTGTTCTTCTTCGAGCGCCTTTTGTGTGGCGATCTGTTTATTCTCAATGGAGCGCTTAAACTCCGGACTAAAGTCGACGTTATCGAGAAGTAGGTCGACGATATGAATGGAGTACGGCGAGAGTTCTTTTTCGAGCTTCGCTCTCACCGCTTGGCGAATGGTCTCGCGATTGGGAGCGATGTCGACGCTGCGATACTTCACCGTTTCGTCTTTAAAGTTTTGCGCCACCCGCGGTTCGACCAGCACATGGTAATAGTCCGGACCCACTGTTCGAAACAAATTCTGCACGGCTTTCGGAGACACCTGAAAGTTTAAACTCGCTCGCACGAAAACGTCCTGGGTTTCTTGGCTGAAGGATTGAAGTTTTTCGAGTACTGCACGCTGGACGCGGATGTTCGTATGCGTGACAAAGTGCCAGGGTGCGATCAAGTGGAAGCCCTCTTCCACTTGTCCGATGATCGATCCGAAGCTGTAGATCACGCCGACGTCGCCAGCGCGCACGATAACGAACGGTTTCGTGACCAACAATAACAACAACAGGGCGACGATTACCGACCACTTGATGAACCGCCATCGCATTCCTTCTCGCAGTTGGTATTCCATGGCATCTCGCTCCTTTGCCGACGCCCCGCGGGGCGGACTCTATTCCCACGTTCCGGACTTCATTCCGACCCGCCCAAGTTCTACAGGCCGTGTGCAGGCCAGTTTCCATCGGTAATTCGGCGCAAGCCCAGATTTAGCGTCAAATCGCTCTCTATGACATGGCTTTGCTTCGATTGACCGAGCCGAAAGGAATACCGCTTTTGCCCATTGCCACGGGAATTCTCAGCACGGCTTCTAACATGCGCGCGCTTGGCCTTTCAATGACAAAGTGGCTTGTCCCCTTTTCGTCCCTCATGCGCCACCCTTCCAGACTTTTACCGAGCAAAGCGATCGAACGACTGGAACGTTTGGAACTGGCGCAGCATTCGTTATCGATTGGAACGGCTGGAACGGTTCACCCTTTGCTGCTCATCTTTCCGGCGCACCAGGAAAGCATTTCGATCTGCGGCGTTGTTTCCACCAAGGACCCCACCCGCGAGATTGCGCTTTCAGCCTCGCTCATCGGTTCGCCCAGGGCAAGCAGCACAGAGATCGCAAGCATGGCGGTGCGACCGACGCCGCCCGCGCAATGAATCAACACCGCTTCCCCGGACTGCAATCGATTCGCTACCTCATTCGCAAGCGCCCAGAAGGCATCCCGGTCGTCGGGCACCCCGCCTTCACGAATTTCAAAAGGCAGGACGGAACAGGGAACGGCCCCGTTTTCCAAAGCCTCTGCGTATTGGGAGGATTTCAGGCGGATTTCGTATTCTTCCGTTAAACAGACGATCGCGTCGACCGCTTCACTCCTCAGTTGATGCCAAACCCTCTCGATCGCTTCATAGCGTCCCGGCATGCTGTGCAGCAACAATTTTCCAGGGACCTGCGCGGGAAGATCAACACGACGAAACATTTTAGTCGCTCTGGTATGCAAATAACCGATCTGCTCTAATACTGGACGCTACGTGAAAACTCCAAAAAAGTGGGGGAAGGCTCTTATTTGATCATCACGTCTACCAGGCTGATCCGGACCCGTGCGCTTCGTGCGAAACCGGCGCGAGCACTTTGTAAGGATCGCCAAACCCCGATGCTACGTCAAGCACTTCCGGGTGATACAGCAAGGAGCGATCGAGCATGCCATGGGTATCGACGACGAGACGATCGTCGATGTAGAGGCGAGCATTAAACACCGATCCATCCATGTGCCTGAAGTTCGGATGCTTGCGCGGTGTTCCGAGACCAGCCCAGGGCATCTTGCTGATTAGTTCCCAATGCATCGGATCGTCGATGCCATGTTGCGCCGAGGCTTTTGGGTGGTAGCCGAACATGATTTCGATCAGCCGATTTGACTCGGGAACTTCTTTGAACAATCGCTTGCACTCTTCGCCGACTTCACCACCGCCGTCGACCTCGGTAATAATGTTGCCCTTTACTTGCCAACGCATCGGTTCGGTTAGCTTTCCCGCGACGCCTTGGACGCAGGTTAAATAAACTTCACCGTTCGACTGGCCGTCGCCGTTGAACACGCCGCACCGGCCCCAGGGAAAATGGCAGCGGCCGGGAGGGTCGCCGGCGCGGAACTGCATGCCGTACAGTCTTTTGCCGTCATACATCGCTGTCAGGTTGGTACCCAACGAATCTTCTATGCGAACAACTTTTCCTGCGGCGACCACGTCGCGAACTTTCTCGGCTAGTTTCCAAAGGACTTTGTTGGGAAACTTTGCATAGTCACGGGCTAACAGTCCGGCATTGCCTTCGAAGTATATATGGTAGGGTTTCATTCTCTGTTCGTGTAGCTGGGTGCCGCTTTCCTCTCGCTTGCGGCCCATGGCGCGATGCGCCGGTGTGAATGTGATGAACACCGGCCACACCCAGATGACCACATCCGACGCGTGCATGGCCTCCAAGACCGGCTGCGGCACACTGCCGTAACGCGCGATCGGTTCAGTGACGAGGGTCATCGGTTCTGCGCCGAAGAAGCGCAGACCGGCCGTGAGCGCTTCCATGGTGGTTTTGTCACTGCGGGTGTCGGCTAATAGCAGTACTTGATCACCCTGGCGGAGATCGGCGGCTTCGATCATATTGCGAACGCCGATCATCATATCGGCGACTTGGTAGGTTGTGGTCATGGCATCTCCTTCAACGGTTTATTTGATTGATTCGCTCTAAGGCCGCCAGAATTCATTGCGCTCATGTACTATATGGGCAAAGCCCCGCAAATCAAGTTGTCATCCCGAGCGAATGCGAGGGATCTAGACTTGTCCTGAGTGCCTGCGAAGGATCTTACGCTACGCTCGAAATGACAAAAGAGGATTACATACCCTTCGCTATTGCAGCACTGTTTCTTACGGGGTCGGTGCCCAGGCCGCCGTTTTTAGCTCGCGGTAAATTTTCTTGGCGATGCTGTAATCGAAAAACTTATTGACGTCCGCCGGCACAGGCACACCGACCAGCTCCGCCCGCATAGCGACGTCTTCCTTTAAGACATCATCGGGCACCCAGCCTTCGGCGGTCAAAGCCGGACGTGTTGAATCGTAATCAAATTCATTGAATTCACGCTTGCGCTGGGTGTACTTGCCGATAATCGGAATCGTCTGCTCCCGGTAACGTCGCGCGTATTCTCTGCCTTTGATAACGCCGCGGAGAAAGCGTTCCACCAGATTCGGCTGCCGTGCTAACAATCGATTGGGAACCGCCAAGCCGACATAGGCGAAACGAATCTCTTTTTCCGTGTCGCCGAGCATGTGTCCTTTGGGCTGCTTCAGTTGGGCAAAATCACCGGCACCTAACGGCACGGCATCGACGGTGCCCGTTTGCAGGGCAGCCAGTCGTGCCCCGCCAAATCCCACTGCGATATAGACAACGGAATTGGCATCTATGCCGTGCTTGCGCAGCAGCAGGCGCACCGACAGCTCCTGAGTATCACCGCGGCTGGTGACGCCGACGCGCTTGCCAATCAAATCCTTCAGGTTCTTGATCGCGGGTTGCGCGGACCAGAGTTGATATCCGGGGCGGTCGATATTGGTGTAAACCACCTTGATCTCGGCGCCGCGCAGCATAGCGGTGAGAGCGGAGCCGGCCGAAGTGCTGAAGTGAAGATCGCCGGCGATGAGCGCCTGGGTGGCAATGCCGCCCCCGGCCCGGATCATTTCCACCAAGAAACCCTCGTCGCGGTGATAACCTTTTTCGATGGCGACGAATTCGTCCATGTAGCTGGCGGTGACCGCGGCCACGGAAACCCTGATCTTTTCTTCCACGTTTGCTGCGTGGACAAACTGTGCCGGTAACCAAGGGGTGCCGAATATGAGCGCTAGCGGCAGCAGGACTCGGGATAAGAACATCACAGGCAAGCAAGCTCACGACAAAAGAATAACTAAGTTCGAAAACGGGCCACGTTACCGTAATGCATCGGGCGTTTGGCAATCGCGCCAATCTGAATGCGATTGCCGAACGGATCGTAGCCATAAGCTGTAACGGGGTCCGGCTCATGCCATGGGATCAGATGCGGATCCGGACCCCAATAGGTTTCCCTGCGATTAAATCTTTTTAGTATCTCTGGATAACATTCTTCGCTCGAGCGTAAGTCTATATGCGGCCCCTTGAAACATTGCGTGCTGCGCGGGGCGACTTGATCCACTTTGCGCAGAATTAGGAATTGGCCTGACTTAGGAACGGTTAAAGTGAGCTGCTCCTTGCCCGGTACCTGCTGGCCTCCATCAGACCAAAAGTCTCACCGTACCAGGAACGCGCTTGGTCGAGATCAGTCACTTCGATCCTAACATGGCTGATGCGTCGAAGCGGGATGGTGGCCTCTTGTGGCGCCTGTTCAGACGGCTGTTTGCGGATACAAAGCTCCACTGTGTTGCCATCGGGATCGAGTATGAACAAAGATTCCTTGATCGGGCTTGATCCAGGATAATCGGCAAATCGCTCCCAACCTAAAGTTTGCCGCTCGGCGACGTCGGCGGCAGCCGAGAGATCATCGGCG
>WNFS01002693.1_pt1 | contig 13427 bp, 10 predicted proteins | sample 5400141 | NCBI WGS metagenome assembly WNFS01 (sample SAMN13153358, study PRJNA577476) | soil metagenome | isolation source: 60 cm saprolite under Madrone tree | place: USA:California | collected 2016-06-14
AAAACAATGCGGAAAAACGGCCGCGAGCCGCAGCCCGCTTATTGCTGGCGCCGTGCCGATTGTGCTGCCGGAGCCGTCAACGCCAACGAACTGATTGGAGGCAGCGGGGGTGCCGCGCCGGCGGTCTGGGAGCCAAGGCCCAATCGTTGAAGGGTTTTGGCGTCCAGTTTTCCTGTAGGATTCAGGCCGTGCGCTTCCTGAAATTTCTTCGTGGCCTCGATGGTTGCGCCATCCCACTTCCCGTTTGGCGCGCCTGCAAACGAACCATCCTTGGCAAGCGCCTGCTGAATCTCCGAAATCCGATCGGGAGTCGGGACTTTCTGTCCGCGCTCCCGACGGCCGGATCGCCTGGATGATTTCGCGCGGCGCGTTTTGCCGCCAGACCTTAAGGCCGTTTTGTTCCTGGACGAAGGAGTCCCCGCTTGAGCAGAAGACGCACCGACACCGAGTCCGGCGGTCATCAGTAGCGTCAGGGCTAAGTGAATGGCTTTTCGCATGGGTCGTTTCCGCCGTTCTGACTAACCTTATTGATGCTGATCCGATGGGACAACGCCCGGCAGAAACACGGTCAAGACTTTGTCGTCCTGCCGCCGCAGAACTTTGAACACCACATTATCGCCCGGCTTCAGCTTGGCCACCACGCGCCGGTATTCTTCCACCGAATTCACCGGTTCACGGTTGATCTCCGCGATCACGTCCCCGCGCCCGAATCCGGTGTCATCCGCGAAGCTCGCCGGCTCGACATCCGTTACGAGGACGCCCTTCTGCCCTTCCAGGCCGACCTTGCGCGCGCGTTCCGGAGTCAATTCATCCACGCGCAACCCAAATTCCGCCGGCGCTACTTCGCCGGGTTGATCGCCGGTCCTGCCGACCTGGTTCGGGAAGACCCGCGTACGATCCTCGACCGTCGCGGTAGTTTCCTTCTGCTGGCGGTCACGCATGTAGGCCAGCTTGACCTTGCTCCCGATCGGCGCCGTCGCAATCGGGTTCACCAGGTCGTTTCCGCTCTTCACCGCCTGGCCGTTCACGCTGGTAATTACATCGCCGCCCTTCAACCCGGCCTTCTCCGCCGGGCTGCCCGGCTCGACGCCCTCGATCACGATGCCGTAGGGAGCGCCGAGCGACTTCAGCGTGATGGCATTCGTGCCCAAGTCTTCCTGGAAGCTCACGCCGATGGAACCGCGCGTCACGCGCCCTTTCGCCACGATCTGGTTATATACGTTGATCGCAGTCGTCGAGGGCAGCGCAAACCCGACTCCTTCGTATCCGCGGCTGCCTGTAATGATCGCCGTGTTAATTCCGATCACTTCCCCCGCCAGGTCCACCAATGGTCCGCCCGAATTTCCCGGGTTGATGGCCGCGTCCGTCTGGATAAATCTTTGGAACTGCCGCCCAAGCCCGATGCCCCCACGATCCTTTGCGCTGATGATGCCCGCCGTCACGGTCGCCTGGAGTCCAAACGGACTGCCGATCGCCAGCACCCAATCTCCCACTTGCACGCCGTCGGAATTCCCCAGCTTCGCCGTCGGCAAATCCTTGCCCGCATCAATCTTGATGACCGCCAGGTCCGTCTCTTCGTCCACGCCAACGACCTTGGCCGTGTATTTGGTGGGATCGCCGTTCAGCTGCACCTGAATTTTTGTAGCCTGCTCCACCACGTGGTTGTTCGTCAGGACGAAACCCTTCTTATCCACGATCACGCCGGAACCCAGGCTCCGCTCGGCCTGTGGCGGCGCATCTTTCTGCCCGTCAAAGAACCGGTCGAAGAAATCCTGCATGGGATCTTCCTGGTCGTACGGCTGGGAGCGCCGCTTCTTGGAAGAACGCCGCTCGAGCACCTGCGTCGTGGCGATATTCACGACCGCGGGCTCCACGCGATTCACAATGCTGGCGAACGAATTGGAGGACGGCACGGGATCGGGCACCGCCAGCGGCGTCGCGCTCGCGCCTGAGAATGGCAGCGTCTTCATCGCCGACACGCGGCCGGAAATCACCGACCCAATCAATATCCCCACCGTGAGAGTGAACGCCACAAACACGCCCGCCAGGATCTTGCGCCGCCTCGCCCAGCTAAACAGTTCCTTTACTTGCTCCCCCATAATTCTTGCTCCTGTCATTCCAGACCGCGTCCTCGACGCCGGTCCTCAACCCAAAATTATAACACCGTAACACTATTGCTACAGTCACTTGCAGCCTCTGCGCCTGGTAAAACACTGTCCCTAAGGACGGGTAAACTACCGTGCACGTGTATGCCACCCTCTCTATTGGACGCAAAGTACCGCCGAAATGTTGTCAGCGCAAGTTTTCTCTTGGATTCTTGCGATTCCCTCTTGACAACACCTTCCTTTTCTTGCATAAACGAGTTAGCCGCGGTTGCGGCGAGACGTGGCGATTTAGGGCAACTTGCTCCACGTAAAAAACTGCTAAAGAGCTGTAGAGTTTCCCAGAAAGTTTTCTGAGACCCTCCGAGCACTCTTTGGCCGGAGGGATTTTTATTTGCCCCTCCGCCCTGCCCAGATCAAGCCCGCGCCGGCTGTAGCCGCCTCTTCGGAGGGCGGGGTGCTATCTCAGCGGACGCCGTAACGTAACACGCGTACCGTGCGAGCTGGATGAAAGGCGACTCATGTCTGATCTGTACGAACTGCGATGTAGGGAATGCGGAAAAACCTGGGGCAACGTCCCGCGCTCGTTCTGCGAAGACTGCTTTTCCCCGGTGGAAGTCACCTACGACTACGATTCTCTCAAGAAGATCTGCCGCCGCGAAAATCTCTCTCGCCGCTCCTTTAATATGTGGCGCTACGCCGAACTGCTCCCGCTTCCCGAAGGCTACCAACCGCCCAACGCTGTCGGCGGAACTCCGCTGGTTGCTTCAGGAAACCTCGCCAAGCGGTGGGGCGTCAAGAATCTCTTTCTCAAGAACGACGCTGTCTGCTTCCCTTCTCTTTCCTTCAAGGACCGCGTGGTCGCTACCGCGCTGGCCGCTGCTCGCCGCTTCGGTTTCCATACCGTCGGGTGTTCCTCCACCGGCAATCTCGCCAACGCCGTTGCCGCGCAAGCCGCGCAGCAGGGTTTCGACGCCTGCGTCTTCATCCCCGCTGACCTGGAACCCGCCAAAGTCCTTAACACGGCGGTCTACGGCGCGCGCATTGTGCGCATCAACGGCAACTACGATCAGGTGAACCGGCTCTGCGCTCAGATTGCCGACCGCTTCCAGTGGGGCCTGGTCAACGTCAACCTGCGCCCGTATTACTCCGAAGGCTCGAAGACCCACGGGTACGAAATCGTCGAGCAACTCGGCTGGCGCTTGCCGGATAACGTCGTCGTGCCCATGGCCGGCGGCTCACTGATCACAAAAATCGCCAAAGCATTTCGCGAACTGATTGCGCTCGGCTGGGTCGAGGAGAAGCCCGTCCGCTTTTTCGGCGCGCAAGCCACCGGCTGCTCGCCCATCTCGTCCGCTGTCAAGCGCGGCCTCGCTCGCTTCGAGCCACAAAAGCCGAACACGATCGCGCGCTCTCTCGCCATCGGCAATCCCGCCGACGGCCCATTCGCCATCAAACAGATTCGCGAAAGCGGCGGCTGGGCCGAAGACGTCTCGGATCCCGAAATCGTCGCGGCCATCAAACTCCTGGCCCAAACCGAGGGTATTTTCACGGAAACTGCCGGCGGCGTCACCGCAGGCGTGACGGAGAAGCTCATCCGCGACGGCCGCATTTTGCCAGACGATACGACCATCGTTTGCATCACTGGGAACGGCCTCAAAACCACCGACGCCATCGCCGCGGAATTCCCCCCGGCCGACGCCATCGCGCCGCGCCTCGACGCCTTCGAAGCTCTCCTGGATACCCAGTTCGCTGCCGCTGCCACGAAAGGAAATTGAGAGGAACAATGCAGATGCCCGTCACCATCGAAATCCCCACTGCCCTCCGTCGCTTCACCGACGGTGCACAAAAAATTGACTCTAGCGCCGGCACAATCGCCGACGCCTTGAACGAACTCACGACTCGCTTCCCGGCCATCGCTCGCCACGTCCGCGACGACAGCGGCCAAATTCGCCAATTCCTCAACGTCTATCTCAACGATGAGGACATCCGTTTCCTCGGCGGCGAATCCTGCTCGCTCAAAGAAGGCGATCGCGTGCTCTTGGTTCCGTCGATTGCCGGAGGGATGTAATTTCCTATGCCTTACTTTGCCCTTTTTTACGAAGCTGTAGACGATTTCATCGCCCGCCGCGCCGCCTACCGCGACGAGCATCTCCGCCTCGCTCGCGAAGCTTACGCCCGCGGCGAATTACTCTTGGCCGGCGCGTTGGGCGACCCCACTGGAGCGCTGCTCGTGTTCAGCTCGTCCGACGCAACAGCCGCAGAATCCTTCGCCCGCAAAGACCCTTATGTCATAAACGGCTTGGTCACGCGCTGGAAAGTCCGACCCTGGGCAGTCGTCGTGGGCAACGAAGAGCCTCGCGGTAAGTCCGCGGAGTCTGCCTGACATGATCGCCCGCCTGTGGTCCGCTCACACCACTCCCGCGCTCTCAGACTCCTACCTGAGCCACTTTGAACAATCCGTCCAACCAAGACTCCGCGCGCTCGCCGGATTCCTCGGCGCGACCGTCTGCGCGCGCAGGGAACCCCACGCCATCGAGATTCTGGTCACCACGTTTTGGGAGTCCCTCGCGGCCATCGACGCCTTCGCGGGACCCGACCGCGAATCCGCCGTGGTTTCCGATGAAGCCGCTGCTCTTCTGACGGACTTCGACCGCCGTGCTCGCCATTACGATTTAGTTTTCGCTAGATTTCCTGCCGACGCGCGAAGCTCCTGATCCTCCATTCGGTTCTCCCCATCGCCACGAAACATCTGCCCATCGTTTTTCGTCACTCGGGCAGAATCCAGGCACTTCAATGGCAGCAAGCTTTACCCTTCCTTGCTTCCCATCCCTCGCGCACTATCAGCGGCACTAACGTTAACGCGGCAACGGGGTCTGCCCAACTCACTTTCCAAACCGCGTTGACGACCAGACCCACCAAGGCAATCAAAGCCAGATAGCCACAGACCGCCGACTCGGCAGCATCGGCCCTCAACGCGGCGCTGGCAGTTGCAATTGAGAGCTGCCGCTTTTGTGCTGCAAGCCAAGGCATGATCATTGCGGCAAGCACGAGCAGGGCTATCCCAATAGGACTGGGCCGGGCTTCGACATGCCCTAAGAGCGTCAGAACTGAAGTCGTAACGACAAAGGCCGCTAGAACGAACAGCAAGCCGCCTGCAATTCTGTTCGCCCGCTCCTCCGTGCGTTCTCCGTGAGATGGCGAGCAGAAGCGCCAATAAACAACAGCTGCTGAGAGTAGTTCCACCGCGCTATCGCCCCCGAATGCAAGGAGCGCTGGACTGCGGGCGATCCACGCCACTCCCAACGACACTATTGCCTCCACACTCATCCAGATAATTGTGATGACCTGGAGTCGAAGAACTTCCCGCGAAACGTCAGACAACGGAGATGTTGTTCCTGCTGTCATAAGAGTATCGCAAATAATTCTACTCCGTCATTGCGGCGGAGGGAGAACCAGTGCTCCTCGCCGTAATGCACGCTCCTTCATGAGAGCAAAAAACACGGGAACGAGAATCAAAACGTGGATTGTGGATGTAATCATGCCGCCCACAATCGGAGCAGCGATGGGTTTCATCACGTCTGCGCCAACGCCTGTCTCCCACAGGATCGGCACCAGACTTGCGAGGACAACGCATACCGTCATTAGTTTGGGTCGTAGGCGTTGCACGGCGCCTTCAATCACGGCTGCCTCAATATCTTCGTGCTTGAGAAGGACTCCCGTGGCGAGACGGCGGTTGAGAGCTTCGTGTAAATAAACAACCATGACCACGCCGGTCTCGACGGCGATTCCAAACAGGGCGATGTAGCCTACCCAAACGGCCACGCTGAAATTGTACCCGAGCAACTTTTGCAGGATGAGTCCTCCTGTCAATGCGTAGATCGTGGGAAAAATCAGGACAGCGGCTTCGGTAACCGAATGGAATACCATGTAGAGCAGAAGGAAGATGACGAAAAACACTACGGGCAGAATGAGTTGCAGCCGTTCCTTGGCCCGTTGCTCGAATTCGTATTCTCCCGACCATTTGTATGTGTAGCCTGCGGGCAGCGAGAGCTTCTGTCGCAGTACGCTTTCCGCCCGGTTGACGAAGCCTCCGTAGTCTTTCGTATTGAGGTCGATATAGACGTAGCCGGTGAGAGCGCCATCTTCGTCCCGGATCATCGCGGGCCCGCGCGAAAACGAAATTTTGGCAACCTCGTCAATCGGAATCTGTGCGCCAGCGGGAGTTGCGATCAAGACCCGGCGCAATGTTTCGACGTTATCCCGAAAGTCGCGGTTGTAGCGGACATTGACGGGATAGCGCTCGCGGCCTTCGACGTTTTTCGCCACCATTTCACCGCCGATCCCTGACGACACGGCCTGTTGAACGTCGGCGACAGTCAGCCCGTATCGAGCCGCCTCTGCGCGATTCACTTCGATATTGATGTAGAAGCCTTGCGAAACGCGCTCTGCAAAAATGGAGCGCATGTCCGGCAGAGAGGAAAGGGCCTGCTGAATCTGCGTACCCGCCTGCTGGATGCCCTCCAAAGCTGGCCCCTGAATTTTCATCCCAAGCGGCGTCTTGATTCCGGTCAGTTCCATGTCCAAGCGGTTCTCAACCGGCATCGTCCAGGTATTCGAGAGACCCGGAAATTGCAGCTTTGCGTCCATTTCCTGAATGAGCTTTTCGTAAGTCATCCCAGGACGCCATTGGCTGCGCGGCTTGAGCATCACCGTCGTGTCGTACATATCGAGAGGCGCGTTGTCTGTCGCACTGTCGGAACGTCCGACCGCTCCAAATACAGTGTCAACTTCTGGAAACGTGCGGATCATCCTGTCTTGTTCCTGGAGCAACTGCGAGGCTTGCCCGATGGAAATGCCGGGCAACGCAGTCGGCATGTAAAGAGCGGAGCCTTCAAATAGAGGCGGCATAAACTGGCTGCCAATCTTCAAAGCCAACGGAAGTGTGACAACAAGGAAAATCAGATTGAGTAGCAAAGTGGTTTTGCGAAAGCGAAGACACAAGCGGAGGAGCGGAAGATAGAGCGCTTGCGCAACAATCGAAAGCGGGTTGCGAGATTCAGGGCGCAACCGCCCTCGGATGAAGAGAAGCATAAGCACTGGAACGAGAGTGATCGCCAGGAGCGAAGAGAAACCAACGGCCAAGGTTTTCGTCCAGGCCAAAGGGCGGAACATTCGTCCCTCTTGCGCTTCCAGGAGGAAAACGGGCAGAAAGGAAACCACAATGACCAGCAGTGAGAAGAAGATCGCGGGCCCAACTTGTTTGGCCGCGTCCAATAGGATGCGGCATCTTTCTGCTTCGGGGATTTTCTCACTTCGCTCAGCTTGCTTTTCGGAAAGCTGACGGTAGCCGTTTTCCACCATCACGATTGCTGCGTCCACCAGGACTCCGATTGCCAATGCCAGTCCTCCGAGCGACATGATGTTCGAACTGACATGGAGGTAATACATCGGAGTAAAGGACGCGATAACCGCGATTGGCAGAGTAAGAATGGGAATGAGCGCCGAACGAAAGTGGAAAAGAAAAACGATGATAACGATGCTTACGATGACCGCTTCTTCTAGCAGGTCGCGTTGCAAGGTTTCGATGGAAGCTCGAATGAGGCCCGAGCGGTCATAGCCAGAGACGACTTCAACGCCGGCCGGCAGAGATGGTTTGATCTCGGCGAGCTTCCGTTTGACGCCATTGATTACGGTCAGGGCGTTCATCCCGTAGCGCATCACGACAATCCCGCCAACGGTCTCGCCCTCGCCCTGCCATTCCGCAACTCCCTCTCGGATGTCCGGGCCGAATGTTACGGTCCCCAAATCGCGGATCAGCACAGGCGTGCCGTTCTTGGTAGTGACCGGGACAGTTTCCAAATCGCTTAACGAGCGCAGATAGCCAAGCCCGCGAATCATGTACTCGGCACCGCCCATTTCAAGCAGGCGTCCGCCAACTTCATTCGTGCTGCCTCGGACTTTTTCGATGACAGTCGAGAGCGGAATACCGTAAGCCCGCAACTTGTCAGGATCGAGATTGACCTGATATTGCTTGACGAATCCGCCGATGGTGGCGACCTCGGCCACGCCAGAAACAGTTTCGAGCTGATAGCGGAGATACCAGTCCTGAATGCTGCGCAAATCGGCCAAACTGCGCCGATGGCTGTGATCTACAAGAACATATTCATAGACCCAACCCGCACCAGTTGCATCCGGGCCGATCACGGGATGAACGCCTTCGGGCAGGCGTCCTTGAATTTGCTGCATGTACTCCAAGACCCGCGAACGTGCCCAATACAAATCCGTCCCATCCTCGAACACGACAAAGACGTAGGAATCCCCGAACATCGTTTGTGCGCGTACCGCTTTCACATGCGGAGCGGCGAGAAGAGCCGTAACGATGGGATATGTCACCTGGTCTTCGATGAGATTTGGCGGCTCACCCGACCACGGGGCATGAATGATAACCTCCACGTCCGAAATGTCCGGCAAGGCATCGAGTGGGATGCGACGCAAAGCCCAGATGCCGACCAGCACAAGAAAGAGCGTTCCGGTAAAAACAAGGAAACGGTTTCCCGCGCACCAATCAATCCATCGGGCGATCACGCTACATCCCTCCCGTGGCGTTCAAGGACATTTGTTTGCGGGCAATAGTCTGGCCGTCTTTCCTCGCCAGAATCGTGACTTGCCAAGTTCCGCCGCTCTCTAACTGGCCGGAGCCTTCGTAGATGCCGCTGCTTTTTTCCGTGAGAGTCACAGGTGAGCGCATCGCAGCCATTCCCATCTGTGGCATAGCGGCCATGAAAAACGTTACGCTGACTTCTGCGCCAGCAATTGACGCGCCGCTGGAATCTGTGATCTTGACGCGAAACACATTGCTGCCTTTGTGCGGAGGACTCGGATCGGAGGTAAGTTCCACATTCGCTTGAGGAGCATTCATCGCGGAGGCCGCACCTGCGCCGGGCGGAGGCGGAACGAAAGAACCAAGGGCCGCCTGAAGCTGGCTTTCTGAGTCGATGAGGAAATTCGCCGATGTGATGACCTTCTCGCCCTCTTTGAGTCCTTTGAGAACGATGAAGTCGTCGCCGGCGCGAGCGCCCAACTGAACCTCGCGCGGTTCGAGATAGCCATCGCCACGGTCCACAAACGCAATCTGGCGCGTGCCGGACTGCAAGACAGCATTTGCGGAAATCACAAGCTGGCGTCCCATTGGCACTTTCAAAGAAACGTTGACGAACATGCCCGGCTTGAGCTGTAGGCTGGGATTCGAGAAAACGATGCGCACCTTCGCCGTTCGTGTATCCATGTCCAGCTGCGGATAGATGAAGTTCACGCGACCGCTGAGCGTACGCTCAGGAAAAGTGTCCACAGACAGGGTGGCAACGTCTCCAACCTTGATTCGTCCGAGGTCATTCTGAAAGACCTGCGCCTGAACCCAAACCATCGAGAGATCGGCAATGGTGTAGAGACGCATTTCCGGCCTAACGGCCACGCTGGGCAGTGCGTTACGTTCGATGATGAAACCCGAAACGGGCGAGTAGACTTCGATTTCCTGTTGCACTTGGCCGGTGGATTCGAGGCGCTCGATTTCACGCGGTGGAACTCCCCACTGTTTTAGCCGCTCAGCAGCAGCGTCGAGCAACGATGCCGCACTAGCGGCGACGCCCGAAACCGTGCTCTGCGCAACCTGTTGCTGATTTTGCCTCGCAACAAGATATTCCCGCTCTGTCGCTACCAGATCGGGGCTGTAAATCGTGAATAGGGGTTGTCCTTTGCGGACGTATTGATAGGTGGCATCGGCGAATACCTTTTGGATGTAGCCTGAAAACCTCGTTTGAACGTACGCCAGCCGGGTTTCGTCCACGGCTATATTGCCCGTGGCGCGTATTTCGTCCGTGATGATCTTGTGCCCGACCTCGCTGGTCTTCACTCCAATGCTTTGCAGTTTCTGGGGCGAGAGTTGCACCGGCACCAAAAGTGTTTCCGAAGGTGCCGAGGCTGCTACGGAGGGATTCGAAGAGGGTTCTGACGTAGTGCCTTCCTGTTTGGATTGTTCGCTTGCGGTTGCCTTAGGAGTCCGGTAATGCGACCACACTCCGGCCACTACTCCGACCAAGAGGATGTTTCCAACGAGTGCGAGCAGAAAACCTGTGCGATACGTTTTCATGGTCTTGCTCCTTCCTCATGAAGGGACACGCCGGTAAGTTCTTCCAGCCGCGCTAGAGTGGCCTCGCGCTCGGCTGTGTTCTGCCAGTACTCCTCGTCCAGATGGAGAACGTCGAGAAACGAGGACAACAGGGATTGAAAGTCCTGACGATTATTCTGATAGGCGGCGATGCCCGCTTGAAATCCGGCTCGGGCTTGTGGAATTAGGCCCTCTTTGTAAATTCTGAGCAGGTCAGCCGTCTTCTGTGCAGTGTCATAGGCGCTCCGAACGTGTGCCGCGACCTGCTGCGACTGCGCCTCAGCTTCACTGCGAGAGCGGCTCAATTCTGCTTCCGCTTGCGCCAGTTCAGGGCGCTGCTTCCGGCTGCGATAGATCGGAACTCGGAGGCCAAAGGTCAGCATGTAGTAGGCGCGAAACTGTGTGGGGTCTGTTCGCTGCCACATGTATTGCAGGTTGAAATCCGGGTAAAAGTCTTTGTGTGCAAGATCGACTTGTAGTTTCTGGCGCTCAACCATCTTTTCCGCGCCAGCAATTTGCGGGTTCTGCGCTTTTGTCGCTGCCAAGAGATCCTCATAGGAATATGGAAGCGGCGTTTCGCTCAGGTCGGTGGTTTCTATGTCGGGTGAAGACTGGGAACGGTTGAGCAGTTCTTTGAGTTGAGCTTGTAACTTGGCAACTTCCAGGTGGTGCATCGTTATTTCGCGCAGGAGCTTCGTTTGTTCAAGCTGGACGCGGAGCAGGTCTTGCTGATTTCCCATCCCCGAGCGATAACGTGCATCCGCTGCTTTCTCAACTTGCTGGAGGAGTTCTCCGTCGCTTTCAAGGATTCCGAGGGTTTTCGAGAGATAGGCAAGCTGGAAATAGGCTGTTTTCACTCCAGCAAGAACGGAACGGCGCGCGGATTCGTACTGTTGTTGAGAAACGTCAGAGTCTCGCTTAGCGATGTCGCCTTTGAGTCGAAGCTTCCCTGGATAGGGAAAGTCCTGTGAGACGCCTAGACCGATGTACGCGAAATTGCTGTTCGTATATCCGGCAAACGGGCGCGGGCTACCGACGCTAAACTGCTGAATCTGAAATTGCGGATCGGGCAAGGTTGAGACTTGCGTCGGAACCTGCTGTGCCGCTTTCCAGCCTTGTCGGGCGGCCTGAATCTGCGGATTGTTCTGCTCCGCCTGTCGCAGCAGCTCGGCGAGCTGCGTCACAGACTGCGTTTGATGAGGCGTCGACTCCTGCGCGAAGCTAGCACTGACAAAAACAACGGAAAACAGCAGAGCCAGCAAACCAATCTCAACGAATCCGACCAAGAATCTCGTCGTGCCATTGTTTCGCAACGTTAATAACATCGCCTTCTCCTAGAAATGCGCATTCCATCGGCCAGCCGTTGGCGCGCGACAAATAGGGACCGCCGCCCAACAGGCGAGACGTTTCAAGAGACAGATTTAGACGGAGAGATAGAACGGGGTGCAGCGGCGCACCGTTGAGAGGCGGTCTAGATCAGGAGAGAAGAATGGAGAGTGTATAGGTCGGGAGGCGAGTGCTGCGGAGCCTCAAATCTTGAAGGAGCAACCTCAGCAATCACAATAACTTTGGTTGCTGAAAGATGATCTGCGACGACAGCGACTGGAACATTCAAGACGGAATGCTCCGCTGGCAGCACGCTCGCCGATTGCGAAGAGACCATCGTCTTGCAGCAATCCTGACCGTGATGACCGTGCGAGGAGCACGGCATTGAATTGCAGCACTGCATCGCCTGTTCTGGCGTCGTCGTGGCACCGCAGTCGAATGCATACGCGGCGAGAGCGACTGCTAGTACTGCTAGAAATGTTGGCTTAGCTAAACGCATCTTTGACTATGTTAGACGCCCACCGTGTTCGAGTCAAGCAAGCACGCGCTCACTGACGGGTTCGCTCCCGGCACATTCCGAGCGTGTCGTCGGCAGTCCGGAAGTGATCCAAGATTGGCCTTCCAAACTGACCCAGTACCCTGTCCGCTCTTCGTTTGACATCCCTCCCAGGACCCGCCTAGGATGCCGTGCAGCGTGCGGAGCCCCGGTGCAACTTAGTCTGCAATCTCAATTTCGAGGCAATGTCGTTGTCATTCGCTGCAGCGGTCGCGTCACTGCGAGGGACGAAGCTCACGCTCTCCTACTCGAGGTCGAAAAACACACTCTCGAGACCAAGAGATTCGTACTCCAGCTGGAACACGTCAGCTTCCTCGACAGCGGCGGCCTCGGAACCCTGGTTCGCCTTGTCGGCACGCTCCGCGCCGCGCGCGGCGACCTGAAACTCTGCCAGCTTTCTCCGTTCCTCAAAAAAGTTTTTGAAACCACCAATTTATCGGGCGTATTTCACGTCTACGAGTCCGAGAAGGAAGCGATCGATGCTTTTTCTCAGCGTCAGCAGCATCCTCAAGCGTCCTTGCACCCTTCCAAACGAAAAGTCCTGTGCGTGGAAAGTTCCGGCGATCTACTCGCTTACCTCAGCGCCTTGCTCAAACGCTCCGGCTACGATGTGTTCACCACAAAAAACCTCGCCGACGCAACAACGTTTGTCAACGCCGCCAAGCCCGCGCTCGTGATCTGCGGCCCAAGCGCGCAAACCAACGGCCCTCTCTTCGAGAGGTTTCGCGTCAGACATCCCAACCTCGAGTTGCTCCTTCTGCCCCTCGACTTCCAGGCCACTGAGGCCTGCGAAGCCAGCTTGAATCTTCTAGATCGCATCCGGGTTCTGTTCCATCCTCAGCCCTAGTGCCGTTCCAACTAAAGGAAACAAACTTCGGAACCTTTGGTGTCTGCCAACTCGCTGAAAGCAATTTGTGCGGAATTTCGTCACAAAAAGTTGGAACGGCACTAGTCACGGATTTTCCCATCTCCCCGTTTCTGCCGACCGGAACACCGCCTCGATCACCGCCATGTTCTTAATCGCGTCCTCAATCGTTACCGGCACCTCGCCGCCCTGGCGAATCGCCCGAGAAAACAACTCGCCTTGAATCGCGTACTGGTCACACGCGGCGAATTCTTCCGTCGTTCTGCCCCCGCCAAAGAGATCGCGCCCATCATCAATGAAAATCCTGCTCGGCCGGTCGTTGGGCGCGCTAAATGGAATCTCCAGCTCGATGCGCCCCTTCGTCCCCAGAAATTCCATCCGCTGGTGATACATAAGCTGCGTGCTGCAGGA
>WNFS01011537.1_pt1 | contig 13427 bp, 10 predicted proteins | sample 5400141 | NCBI WGS metagenome assembly WNFS01 (sample SAMN13153358, study PRJNA577476) | soil metagenome | isolation source: 60 cm saprolite under Madrone tree | place: USA:California | collected 2016-06-14
CTTGGTGAGATCGCCTTTGCGGAAATAATAATCCGGCGCGACGGCGAATGCGCCGAGCTTGGCAAGGCGCCGTGTCACATCCCTGATGTATTCGTGCAGGCCGAAAATCTCCATCGCCACCAGCACAACCGGCGGGTTGCTGACGCCGTTCGGCCGCGCGAAATAGCCGGGCATCTCGCCATCCGCCACTTTTATTTTTGCTTCACCTGCGGTGAGGCCGTCGGTGTCGGTCTTGACGACGTCGGCGCGCACCGGCCCGGCGGCCAGTGTATAGCCAGCCGTTACGGCGGCGGTGGCGGTCATGAAGCCGCGGCGCGAAAACGGCGCGAATTTTGTCAGTCCGATGACATCGGACGTCTGCATGGGTTCGGCACTCATGATCGATTCCTCTGGCGCGTGTGGTGGTTCAGAAATTCCCCTTATCCGTGCGGCAAGGCCGTCCAGGAGAGCTTCCGGAGCAGATCCGCGCTGGAATCATGGATTTCCAGGGGTTTCTTGAAGCCGAATCTCGCACAAAAAGTGGACGCCGCCGAACGTTAGGTGAGAGCCGCATTCAGCAAGCAATTGCTGCGGAACGCAAATCACCAGCCTGCGAGGAGGGAAGGTCGGGGATACGGCGGGCAAGAAAAGAACAAGGCCGTCGGCGCAGTATACCGCTAACGGCCTTGCCAGCCCCGGACATTAAAATCGGCTCACGCCGCCCGGTAGAGTGCATAGTGCCCCGGGATTTCGCGGCCATATGTGATCCATTTCACATTCGGAACAAAAAAGTTACGGCCCGCCCTTTGGCGGCGGACTACCCGCGCTCCGCTATGCGCCGCCACGTTCGCTCGGGCCGGACACCTGATGTCGGTGACAGCAGCCGCATGCGCCGATGCGGTAACCCTGATCGGTTAGGTTAAGATCCAAAATGCGTTGATCTGTGTCCGGTTTGTGCTCAGCATGCTGCCATGATCGACGATGATGAAAATTTCCTGGTGGATGCCGACGGCAATCGCATCCTGATTGGCCTCACTTTGGAGGAGACGTTGGAATTCGATCGTCTCGAACGGCATATCAACGAGACCGGTCCGTTTCCGCATATCTCGAAAGATGAGTGGCATCGCTCAAAAGCGCTGGCTTGAACTTTGGGACAAGCATCAGGCTGCCAAGGTCGCCTTCGTGCGAGGCACCAAGACGCGCCATTGAACTCGGCGATCCGCATCATGGGTTCGTTGTAACGTCAAAAGCCGGATGGGCGATTGGCCGGTCCCGCAGGAGAACGCCGTCAGCCTGTTTCCTGTTAGAGCGTTTTCGAGCGAAGTGGAATCCGGTTCGCGCGAAGAAAACGCGTCAAATAAAGAGATAGAGCCTCGGTTCTGATTCAATCACAACCGAAAAGGCTCCAGTGCGAGCCAAGTTCAGCGTCGGCCGCCATCCAGAATAGCGGATGAGCGTACGCGAACTCCGTCTTGCCTGATGCATCGGTGTACCCCTTACCATCCACCAGCGCCATCATCGCCTGGCGTAGCGCCTCGCCGCGCGTCACCTTGGCGTCATCGGCCTGTCGCTTGAACAGATCGGTGACGAGATCCTTGGCCGACTGCGAATGCACCGACCAGTTAGTCACCAGCAAAGCCCGGGTCCCCGCATAGAAGAAGGCGCGTCCCAGCCCCGATGCTGCTTCGGCTCCCGCACCCGCGCCAGCTGCCGTGTTGCAGGCTGATAGCACGACCCAGTCGGCATCGAGCTTGAGCGAAAGAATCTCTTCCATCGTCAAAAGTCCATCGCCTTCAACGCCGGCGACCGCGGGTGCCGACAGCGCCAGCGCGGGTTGGGTCAGACCGTTGAGTTCGCCCGGCACCAAACCATGTGTTGCAAAGGCCAACACCTTGAACCCGGAGAGGTCCATGGTCTTCGCCGCTTTCTCATTGGCGTGCTTTCCGAGATAGAGCACCTTGGATGGATCGGCTTGGAGCGCCAGTGCGATCGACTTCAACTCGTCGGCTGTGTCCGGCAGGCGCGGCAGCATCGCCAATTCGGCGCTATCTACCCCCTCAAGCTTCGGACTGTTGCGCCGCTTCAAGGCCATTCCGCGGGTAACAGCGGCTCCGGCGTCGGCGACTTGTATCCTGACCGAGCTATCGAGTTCGACTTTTGCCGCTTCCTCCGCCTGTTCCACGCTGAACAAGGGATCGCCAAACGCGACCAGTTCGCCGCGCCCCGGTTTGCCCGGCGGTAATTGCCGCAACGTCTTCAGCGCCGCCGATGAAGGCACCATGGTCACGGCGTAATGACGCGCAAGCCAGGGTACCTTCCGGTAGCTCGAGAACAACACGTCTTCATTGGCGGTGATTTCGGTGGGCGCGGTCGGCAGTAGCGACAGCGGGAGCAGGCCGAGCGCGCCGTTGGTCACCACGATCAGGCTCTTCGACGATTTCCAACCCGCCTCGACCGGTTTGAGCAGCAGCGAATAGAGTTCGTAGCCGAGATTGAGATCGAACGGCGGGATGTCGGAAATCATCGCCGCCTGCGGCGCCAACGCCTCGCGCAGCTTGCGCACCTTGCTTTCGATGTCGCCACTGGTGGCCTTGATGGACGCGAACGTGACCGCCCCGTCCTTCGGAACCGCCCACACGAAGCTGCCAAGCCTCCCGAAATAGAACGACAGCATCGCCTCGCCATCGGTCAGGACCGCCTTGATCTGGTCGACGGTCGGAGGTTTGGGATCGATCAATTCGGCGTAGCTCGGGAAGCGCTTGTTGATTTCCTGGCGGATTCTGTTGCGATCGGCACGCAGTTTCTCGATCGACTGTCCGGTCGCCTTGACCACCTTGTCGTCTCTGGCGTTGGACGACAGCGCGTTGTTGAGCGCGCCAAGCTGCGCGTTGATCTGCTTTCCGAAATCCTGTTCCTGGCGGACCAGGTCGGCAAGCGCGGGATCCTTGGCAACGCTGCGCGCGCTGGAGGCGGAGAGTGCCTTTTGCACATTCTGACCGCGAATCGAATCCGCCAGCGTAAAGGTCTCCAGCGAGACTGCCCCGGTCGCATTGTCATTGCTCTTGGCGAGCAGCGCGATATAGGCCTCCACGATGGTCTGCAACCGCTGACTGCGCGCAGCGGTGACGGTATCGTCGTCATCGTCGGCGTTTTCGCGCGATGCCGCCATCAGCACCGGAATCGCTGCCTTGAACTCCCGGATCGCGTCGGCCTCGCGGCCGGCGTAAACATAACCTACCGCCAGCGTGCCTCTGGCGGCTGCGGTATCGAAATGTTTCTCGCCGACGCGGCTGACCTCACGCTTGAGCAGTTCCTGCGCCGCAGCCAACCCCGCCTCGGTCTGACCCGACGCGAACAGCGCATTGATCCGCGAGCCGTTCAGCTCGAGAACCTGCCGGCGGGCAGGCTCCCAGGTGGCGATCGCCTTGTCGAGCTCGGCGTAGACCCTGGCGGCTTCCTGCGGTTTGCGCTGGAAGGTGAGGATCGCCCCGAGTTGCGACATGATCTGGGCGCTGAAATGCGTATCATCGGGGATGCCGACCGTGCGCTGAATTTCGAGCGCGGTCCGAACCAGCTTTTCCGCATCGGCATAGCGGCCCTGCTCGACCAGAACCGAGGCCAGCCCGGTGACAAATCTTGTCGTCTGGGGATTATACTTGCCTTGATCCTTCAGCCGCGAAAGCAAGGCGCGGCGCGCATCAACCTCGGCCTCGGCCAGACGGCCTTGCTTGGCCTTCATCCGCGCGACATTCAGCGCATCAAAGTCGGCCGCTTGCCGGATCTGGGATTCCGGCGGCGGATACTCCATGTTCTTCAGATCCGGAATGGACGCCCGCCTGTAGTCTTCGGCACGCTTGTAGGCCGCTTCCGCTTCGCGATATTGGCCGCGCGCTTCAAACAGGGCGCCACGGCTCACTTCAAAGTCCGATTCCCACAGCTTGCCCTTCAACTGATAGGATTTGCGCCAGTTCGGATGTCCGCTGGTCCGCGCCTCGGTGATCAGCGCCAGGCTGCGGCGCATGTAACCCTCGGCCTGCGCCACATCACCCGTCGCCAGGAGAATCTGGATCGTCGCCCGGTTGGCATTCGGCCCCCAACCCTTGAGACCCGGCGCATTGATGGTTTCACGGGAAATATCCTGGAAAATTTTCAGAGCCGACTTCAAATCGCCCTGCGCCTGCTTCTGGATACCGAGAAATTGCCGGAGGCGATAGAAAAACATCGGATCGGATGCACTACGCGCGATAGGCAGAGCCTTTTCAGCATCGGCCATGGCATCCTTGCTGCGGCCAAGCAAAGCGCGCGCGTTGCCGCGGTCATAATAAAATTGCGCCAAATCCGCCTGTGAAAGCTTGGCATTCGGTTCATCGTCGGCATTTTTTTTCAACTTCGCCAGTGTCGCTGCATCGGGCTTCTCGCTGTCGAGAATCGCCGTGATGTCGGTGATGGTGCGCGGCGGTGCAACGAAGCCGGCGGGCAGCGAATTACCCGGCGCGATGATCTCGCCCTTCGGCTTGACAAGTTCGATGGCGACGTTGGCGCGCCCATTAGCCTTGTTGAGTGCCGCCATGACGCAGGCCTTCACTTGCGGCGAAACACCAGCTCGGCAGCTAGCGAGGTTGGCTTCGCGGTTCGCGCCGCCCCCGCCCATGCTGCGCATACAAGCTTGTACGATTGGCCGTCCGACGGACTCTCGGCAACTCGCCACCGCCTGTTCTTGCGAGAGCGCGGCGGCGGTGGTGACGCCGGCAAAGAGGGCCAGCAAGGTTAGCCCAATGGTTCGGATAGTTACGATCCGCGACACCGTCAGCGGCGCGATCGAGGCGAAATGCAACGCGACCCCTGTGCCCGAAAACATGAAACGCTCCGCGGCAAAATAAAAAATACGACATGCAATATCTTAAATCGAAGTCAGTATGTTTTCAGCGGCACGCCCGGTCAATGGTTCTGGCCGGAATCGTCGTTATCGAGGGCTCGTAGCCGTGGCGTTGCGCGGTTCGATTGTCGTTCCGCGCGGTAGCGGCATACAGATCCGGCAAAACGCCAAATAACGCTGCTCAACACTCTCGCCGCATGTCCGCAAGCTAGAGCGGGATGACGATTCGAAGTCATCCCGCTCTAGCGCAGCACGGGCATCGGCGGCCGCGGCGGTGAAAACTCTGGTTCGGCCTGCGGCTGGGCCGTGACTTGCGGTGGTGGTTCGGGTTGCCGCGGCACGTAAGGTGCGGGGGCCTGCGGCAACACGGGAACTGCGGCGGCTTGCGGGGGCGGATATGATGGCGGCATCGGCCTGCGCGGCGGCGCGGCGTCCAACCGCGGCGGAGGCGCTGATATCCTGGGCCGCAGGTTCTGCTCGGAAGCCTTGGTCTGGGAAGCCCTGGCCAGGGAAGCCCTGGCCTCGTAAGCCTTGGCCGAGGAAGACTTGGCCGAGGAAGACTTGGCATCGGAGGACTTGGCCATGTCGCGGGACATTTGTTCCTGGCTGGCCTTGAGCTGTTCGATCTCTTGCCTTGCGCTTGCGAGTTCGCGTGCCATCGACTCGAGCAACACAGCCGATTCGGGCGCGGCGGCGGCAGCAGGTGCGGCCCCTTCGGGGGCAGCCTGAGCCGGCGGTGCCGGTTGCGGAGGTACTGCCTTCGCTGCGTTCGCTTGAACGGCAGGCGGGCTCGGTTGCTCGGGGAGTCCCGGGTTTTCCGGCGGCGGCGATGAAGTGGCGACGAGCGGCGGCGCCCACCTCGCGATCATCTGTTTGGCCGCATCGCCGTAGGCCTGCCAAACAACGCCGGCGACACCGATGCACACCGCCAACAGGAAGCCGATGAAGGCGCGTACCGCTCGCAAGCCGATCGACGGCCGGTGGCCCGGGACTCGGACATTGTTGACGGCAGCCGCGCGAAACGTCGTATCGACCGGTGGCACTGCTGGGCCAGCGAAGGAGTCGGATCCCGCATGAGTCTGCGGATCCAAAGGATCGCGCATGGCGTCGTGCGCCAGCTTGGACAACTCTTCGTCGATGCGCGCGACCAGAACGTCGTCGTGCGGATCGGCGTGCGGATCGGCTTGTTGTGGATTCAGCGTGGATTGCATTGCCGCTCCTTATTTAGTCCAATGTCAGCCGCAGCAGGGCGGGATTTACGCGTAAGTCGACAAGGTTCTGCCCCACCCTTCAGCCCGGTTTGACCAAAGCAAGGCGGTACGATGGAGAGTATCGGGCCGCGGGAACTTGGCGCTGATTTACGCGGCGGTATCGTGTCACCAGGATTCCGCCGCGGGCACGCTTTGATGGGCGGATGGCAGACACCCGAACTATCTCCCAGCTTGAAGCCGAGGGTTATCCTTGAGTGCTGCAAGGACGCCTTTCGCGCGTGATCCACAAACACCGGGCTCGAAAACTACTGAGCCGAAGCTTCCCGAAAAATTGCGTGTGCGATCATCTCGGCGCCGACGCCAAAAAAACGCAAATAATCAAGAACAGGCCCGCTGTGAATACCAACAGGAATGCATCATCGATAATCGCCATGAAGCCATCTTATGCGAAATACCCCAGCGGGTGAAGCCGGAACCCTGCAACCGCTAGTTTTTTAGATCCGTCCACGTGTTGAAATCCCCCACGTGATGAAAAGTTCCATCGAGTAAGTGAGGGTCGCGATTTTCTAATGCATGCAAGGATTGGAATGATGCGGGCGTTGAACTATGGGGCCGCAGAGAGAGCGGAGGCTTTAGAAAAGTCTTCGGCCAAGAGCGGGACGCTGCAGGCAAGACTCTTGATCGAACTGTTTTGATTGTCATTCTGATCGTAGTTGCTGCCAGCTTTTACGCTTGCCATGGCTGAAGCAGCGGTCTCATGACAACTGTCTGGATTCATGTCGATACCGGCAGCAGGTTGGCGACGGCAACAATTAAGGCTTCAGAAGCGGTGGCGTTTGCGGGCTTCCAAAAAAGGTGCGGCCAGCTCTTGGGGGAGAGCTGGCCGCGCGCGATCCGGTCTGGGACGGGGAGGGGTGGGGATGTGACCGGGTCGCGTGTCTCCTTGTTTCTTTGTTTGGTTACTGATCGCGGGCGCTGGCGGTGGCAACCGCCGGGCGGCCATCGCCAAGCGAGACCCATACGTTGGGATCGCTCTGCGACTGACGCTTGACGAAGCGGTAGCCGGTCTCGGTCCAGGCCACGACGTTCTCATTCTGATTGTCGAGGACGAATTCGCCCTTGTCGGTCTTCACGGTCAGCACGGCGTGGCCTTCGCCCTTCTTGTCGCGCACCACCGTGATCAGCAGCGCCTCGCGTGGCCAGCCAGCGTCGATCAGCATCTTGCGCTTCAACAGCACGTAGTCCTCGCAGTCGCCGTAGCCGTCCGTCGGCAACGACCATTTCTCGATCACGCCCCAATGATCCATGTCGGTCATCGGCTTGACGGTTTCGTTGACCCAGCGGTTGACCCGCAGCATGTCTCGCCATGCCGTCTGCGACATCACGATATCGCGCGGCTGGGTGGCGCCGCCGCGGCACTCGCCGGGATTGTCGGCACAGAATTCGACCCAGCCGATCGGCGAGCGGGCGGTATCGCCCAGGCTCGCATAAAGAGCTCGTTCCTCACCGGCACTTGCCGGCGGGCTGATTCCCAACAGGATGGCGACAACCGCCAACCGTTTCCCCTGTCCCCTGAACCCAAACATTGTGGCCCCCGTTTCTTGTTGGGACCATGTTTCGCACAAAGGATTTTCGCCGCTGCTAAGTACGGCAAGTACAATTGAAGCGAATGCAAGTAAAACTTGGCGATGATTCGATCTATACTTGAATCGAATTAGACTAAAATTTTAGACAACTGCAATTGATTCAAATTTTACACATTAACGCGGCAAGGCCCGTCAACCCTGCGGTTGCGGCGGCGGAACCCTGCGGCGTTAACCAAGCCGGGCCGCCGCAAAAGCTGTCAAGGCGGTATCCGGCAACGCGGATACCGCCTCAGGACTTGGGGAACAGGGGGAAAAAAGCGGGAATCGGAGGGGGCGGCGATTTACCGCGCGGTAACGCTGTCTTCGAGCGTCTCGGCCAGCTGCTCGTGGAGGAACTCGAGCGCGAAGCCTTCATCCAGGTTTCGCACCACCCGGCACTGGACCTTGCCGAGCGACACCAGGGATTTCAGTGGTGGCCGGTTTTCCGCGGCGATGGCGGCGCCGGACAGCGACATGTCGATCACCCGGCTTGCCCTCGACCCGGCCGATATGGTCGAGATAGGCGATCACGCGGTCGCCGACATTGCCGATGCCGGGCGCCAGCAGGGCCAGCCCCCCGGGGGACATATTGATGATCTGGCACGGAAATTCGCGGCGGTCCGGCAGCATATAGCGGCCCAGCAGATGAACCCTCACCCGCTGAAAACGCCGTCGCTCTTCGGCGGCCGGAGGAATCGATTTTTTGTGCGCCAAAGCCATCTTCGCCACCCGACAACCGGCTGCTCGGTGTCGCCTGACCCTACGGCCAGCAGGGTTAATGAGTGGTTAGCGGGGGTTGAATCAAGTGCCGATCACGCCAGCTTCGGCACCGTCTGCGGAATCCGATTGAAGCCCCAGAGAACAAGAGGACACGCCAGGATCAAGGCGGCGCCGAAATCGAACGCGGCTGCGGCGCTGCCGGCCCATTTGGCGCAGGCGCCGCCGACCACCGGCCCCAACATCATGCAGGCATAGAACATCGTGAAGAACAGGCCCATGCCGATCGATCTGGTCTGCGGCTGCAGCACGCGCGCCGGCAGGCTCATGATGGGACCGGCCGGGAGGCCGCTGATCAATCCCAGTGCGATGATAATCAAAACCACTGCGCCGCCGCGCGGAAGCAAAACCATCAATGTCGCGACCACGATGCAGCTGGCGACGATAATGCTCCGCGGACGCTTGGTGCGATCAGCCAGAAAACCGCCCGAGGGAACGGACCCGACCGAGACCCACAACACGATGCTGATCGTCGATCCTGCCGCAGCGATCGACCAGCCGCGCTCGACCAGCATCGAAGGTCCGAAGCTGACGATCATGGCAAAGCCGACATTGAACATGCCCCAGATCAGGCCCGCCGCGATCACGGCGATGGCGGCGTTGCGATCAAGGCGCAGGGTCGTCGTCACTGAGGTGCCGGTGGAATCGGCCGGCGGCCGATACAGGGTGGCGAGTAGCACGATGCCGCACCCGATCGACCCCGCAACGGCAAGATGAACCGCGCCTAGGCCATAGGTTGTGCCGACGAACGGCAGTACCACCAGCGAGAACGCGACGCCGGTGGGCCAAGAATTAACAAAGATCGCCATCGCGGTAGCGATCTCGTGGCCCGCGAACCAGTCTGTCAACATCTTGGTCATCTGAACGCTGAGGATGACGCCGCCTGCACCGGCGACAAAGCCGGCCGGCGATCTGGATATTCCATGAAGTCGCTGATGCCATCATCAAGCTGCCCGCCAGCATCAGCAGCAGTCCGCCAAGCACCGTCGTCTTGTCACCAAACCTTTGCCCGATGGCCCCGCCCGGCAAGGCCAGTGCGACGCCGGGCGCAAAATACAGTCCGATCAAAACGCCGATATCGGCGAGGGTAGCACCGAATTCGCTGCCCAGCAGCGGTGCGACCGCGGCAACGCTTTGGAACTGGAATGCTATGGTGGCGCGAACCGCAAACAGAACGGCAAGGATTCCCCAGCGATTGCGCAACACTCCATCCCCCTTGAAGCTGCCACTCAACCTGAGACCGCATGATGTGCCTGTCAATGGCTCCGATCACATTGCATGCAGCGAAGCTGATTGGCATCTTCGTTTCGTTCACATTAGCTTGCTGTCGCCCACGCAACTCAAATCAACAAGCGCGAAGGCCGGAGGAAATTTCATGGAACAGATTCGGGTTTGCACCTATGACGGTCCCGGCGCGCAACCGGTCATTCGCTCGGTGCCTTGGCCAAAGATCCCGAGGAAGGCGGCATTGATAAAAGTCGGCGCCTGCGGCGTGTGCGGCACCGATCTGCATATTCTCAAGGGCCACTGGCCGAAGCCGCTGCCCTGGCCGTTCACGCTGGGTCACGAGATCGGCGGCGTGCTGGTCGAGGTCGGCTCCGAATTCAGCGAAGACTTCATGAGCAAGAAACTCGGCGTGGGATCGAAGGTGATGATCCCGCCGTTGATGCCGTGCGGCCATTGCTATTACTGCATTCATTATCCGGAAAGCGCCAACAAGTGCCTGACGCCGGTGTATTACGGCCGCTATCTCGGCTTCGACAAGGCGCCGCATCTGTGGGGCGGCTGGGCCGAATATGTCTATGTCGATCTCGAGATGTTGCCGGGCACCAAGATCTACAAGCTGCCCGACGACATGTCGCTGCGGCTCGGCGCGCTGTCGGAGCCGCTGACGTCCTGCATCCGCGCCTTCAATCGCGCCACGCGCGCCGGCGGGTTCAAATGGGGCGACACCGTCGTGATCCAGGGCTCCGGCCCGATCGGAATTTTGGCGGTGGCCGCAGCACAAGAGATGGGGGCAGGGCGCGTGATCTGCGTCGGTGCGCCGGAGACGCCGCGGCTTGCGCTGGCGCGCAAGTTCGGTGCGGAAGCCACCGTCGATATCGAAGAGGCCACGACGCCGGAAGCGCGCATCAAAAAAGTGCGCGACATCGTCGGCGGCTTCGGCGCCGATCTGGTGATGGATTGCTCAGGCCATCCAAGCGCCGGCCCGGAAGGCATCGAGATGCTGCGCGACGGCGGCACCTATGTCGAGATGGGCCAGTTCACCGATGCGGGTTCGATCGAGACGTCATGGCATCGCATCTGCACCAAGGACCTCAACGTGCTGGGCTCGTGGGGCTTTACCGGCAACGACCTGCCGCTCGGCGTCGACATGCTCTATCGCACGCGTAACAAATATCCCTGGCTCGAGATGCAGACGCTGTATCCGTTTTCCGAGGAGGGCATCGGCCGCGCGGTTGCGGACGCGATGGCGATGAAGACGGTGAAGTCGACCATCATGCCGTGGCCGGAACTGGCGGAATGAGCAACCGGGCGCGTCCATTGCCGGTCACTCTCTGGTGTCGGATATCAGACATTCATCGGAGGGATGGGTCGGATGCCTCGCGGATCGATCGAGCGGTTCGAGGCGACGTAGTCGACCTCGCCGCGCGCAATGCCGATGTCCTGTAGCTCTCTGTCATTCAGGTCACACAAGGTGGCTCGTAACCTCTGGCGTTTGCGCCACTCCTGAAATGCATTCCAATATGTTTCGAGAGGACTGTAGACCTGCCGCTTTGCGCTTGCCGGTCCCAGCTCGGTGGTCCCGTGGATCGTACTCATTGTGGTGTGTCCTGTCTGGACTGTTTCACCAGGCGAAGTTGCCGCAAGATGCGCCGGCGCGCTTAACTGGTGGCTTACATTTTCCTCACCGGCGGCTTATTCTTTGGGTTTCAAGCGGTGCTAGAGCCCCGATGATCGGAGGCCGCCCAAGGGATTGCCAGCTTGCGTTATCTCTTCGAAGAGTACGCATTCGACACCGACCGGCGCGAGCTGCATCGCGGGGCGGACGTCGTCTCCATAGCCCCGCAGGTATTCGACCTGCTCGATTACCTGATCCGCAACAGGGAGCGCGTCGTCAGCAAAGACGACCTCATCAACGTCATCTGGAACGGGCGCTGCGTGTCCGATGCGGCGCTGACGACCCGCCTCAATGTCGCCCGGACTGCGATCGGCGATTCCGGCGAGCAACAGCGCCTCATCAAGACATTGCCGCGCAAGGGCTTCCGTTTCGTCGGACCAGTGCTGGAAGCGCAAGCGCCCGCGGGCGCAGCAACCGCCGCCAACCCGATTGAATCGCCGAGGCCCGCTCTTGCGCTGCCCGATAAACCCTCAATCGCGATCCTCCCCTTCACCAATCTGAGCTCCGATCCCGATCAGGATTACTTCGCAGATGGCATGGTGGACGAAATCATCGCAGCGTTGTCGCGGTTCAAATCCCTATTCGTGGTCGCGAGCAATTCGAGTTTTGCTTACAAGGGCAAAGCCGTCGACGTAAAGCAGGTCGGGCGCGAACTCGGCGTCCGCTACGTGCTTGAAGGCAGCGTACGCAAGGCAGCCGGAAAAGTTCGTATCATCGGCCAATTGATTGATGCCGCGACCGGGGTCCACCTTTGGGCCGATCAATTTGAAGGTGACCTGGGCGATGTCTTCGCTCTACAGGACCGAATGACCGAAAGTGTCGTCTCTGTCATTGCGCCAAAGGTGCTTCAAACTGAAATCGGGCTGGCCGCGCACCGACCGAACGGCCTCTGTGCTTACGACCTTTGTCTTCGAGCAGTGCCGCATTTCACCTCATGGACCCGGGGCGGAACAGCCGAGGCTCTTCGGCTTGTCTCTCGCGCATTGGAGATTGACCCTCGGTACGGCTTTGCTGCGAGGCTTGCAGGAAGCTGCCACCTCGTAAATGTCAATCAGGGATGGACGGCCGATCCGAAGTCGGACATTGCCGAAGGGTTGAGGCTTATCCGGTTGGCACTCAGTGTCGACGGAAATGACGATACTGCATTGAGCATACTTGGCTGGGCAACCGCTTCCTTCTCTGACGATTACGATACGGCAAGAGAGATGGCGGATCGTGCGGTCGCTCTGAACCCTAATGCAGCCTTCGCATGGGGCGAGCGAGGTTGGACTTACCAGTTGGCGGGGCAGCCCGAAGAGGCGATCCGGAGCTTTGAGCGCGCCATTCGACTAAGCCCATTTGACCTATGGCTATCTTCAAGTCTTGCAGGAATGGGCATTGCATTCATCGGCGTTGGTCGTTTCGATGAGGCGGTTGCCGCGGCCAAGAACGCTCTCCAAACGAAACCGGCTTATGCATCGGCTTATCGCTGCCTCGCGGCAGCTCTCGCGCACCTGGGGCGAGATGCAGAAGTTGGGAAGACGGTGGCCCAGTTCCTTGAGATTGAGCCCGATTTTCGAATATCTGAATGGGTAGCTCGTAGCGGTCAATGGCAGGCTCAGATGTTTATCGACGGTCTCCGCAAGGCAGGGCTTCCGGAATGACGTACCGTCCCGTCTCGCGGCACCAGCGATTTGATCGGGTAGGCCCCCGACGGTGACTTCCGCTGTCGGCACTTTCCCAAGCCCATTGCGGGTCCGTAAAGCGATCAAAGACAGATGTGAATCAAGCTTGGCTGCTGGAACCAGAATGCGCGGACATCCTAAAGCGGGATGAGATTGGATTGAGCTGCAACGGCACCGGAAGTGCGCTCCCTCTCCCGCTTGCGGCACGGCTGTCGCATATGACCAACGTCAGCCGATGGTCGTGGCTTCGCACAATCTCTCAGCGGGTCGTCCCTGCGAACGCAGGGACCCATCACCCCTGGCCTCAAAAGTGAAAAAAGGCCTCGGCTCCAGTGCCGGAACGAAAGCCCGCGCCGTATGGGTCCCTGCGTTCGCAGGGACGACTCATTGAAA
>WNFS01011447.1_pt1 | contig 13425 bp, 8 predicted proteins | sample 5400141 | NCBI WGS metagenome assembly WNFS01 (sample SAMN13153358, study PRJNA577476) | soil metagenome | isolation source: 60 cm saprolite under Madrone tree | place: USA:California | collected 2016-06-14
CAGATTGAGAAAGAACATCACCAATCGGAGCTGGAGGACAAGCAACAGGCGATTCAAGGCGCGTACCACTGACCAGCCGTACAGCGGCACGTTTATCGGCGTCATCACCCATAGTCCCTCTGGCGCCTTGCGCAACCAGCGCAGATAGCTGCGAAACTTGCGCCGAATTTTTTGAAAGAAATCCGGATTGCCGATCGAAGGCAGGCCCATGGTGATGGAGTTCACGAACAGCACGCGATTGTGTTTGGCCAACCTCTTAAGGATGTGGTTCTTCGAATGGGGATGGTGGTACCACCAGTCCTCGCCCGCAAAACACACGATCGACTGACCGGAAAGCGGGCAGTCGGCAGACTGTGCGCCGGCTGCGACATCCCCTCCAGCCGGGACAGGCCTGAGTACGGAAGGAGTGGAGTTCATGCCTAGCAGACCCCCTCAGCGACTGCACCTCGAATCTTGGCTTCCTTTGCGAATTCGGATTGGTCGCTTGTCATGGCGGTCGCATCCGCCCACGAGATACGAGTGGTAATGCGCGCGGGAATTGCGGTATTTCCCCGGATGCGCACCTTCGTCGCTGGAATTGTTACGCCGTACGTAGTGCTGATGAGCGATGGCTGGACTGACCCCTGATGACCACTAAGTTTAGAGACGGTGAGCTGAACTTGCCGATCGCCGAGTATGCGGCACAAAACCCCGTTTTCTGCCACGGCTACTTCTGCGCTTCGATTAGGCGCAAGTTGAAGATTGAACTCGAAATCGTGAATGCCATCGCCCTCGAGTTCGTCTTCGATGACAAAGGCACGTTCGTCGTCAACAACGCGAATGGTTCGCGTGTGCGTTACTCCAAGCGAACGATATCCAGTGTGGGAGGCGCGCAGGAAGCACCCCCGCGCTTCTCTGCCTTCTTGTATCTGACTGACGGCCGCTTCGTTTCCGAGGATGAAAAGCCCGCGCGGGCCGGTATCGATGCGATTTTGTTCCGTACCACCGATCACCAGAGTATTGTGCGCGGCGGTGCTGCGGAACCGGTTTCGTGTTGTTACGTCGCGTCCGTAGCCGCCCGTGCCAGAGTCACAGAGGACTTCTTGACCGCCCACTCGCAAAACGAAGCTGAGCTTATCATTGTGGGTATGGCTGCCTTTGCCGAAGATCCCGTTCGGAATGGCGAAAAACAGGATTTCGGCTGACCCGTGTCGCAGAATGCCAATGCCCGACTTCGGAAGAACTCTCATCGGGCAAGCCGATCCGGGGTTGATCTGAGGGTCGGGGTAGGAGATTCGCGTGGAGTCAGTGAAACCGTACCACGCGGCATCGTCGCCGTCTCCGGCACCTTCGCCGAAAAGCCGTTGCCCTAGTCCAAGCAAATTGGGAACCCTCAGTGAATTCCTCTCTGGAACCGGGAGATGGATCATCTGCTGGATGTCGTCAACCAGCAGTTCCGTGCGGCCATCGTCGCAATCGCCCACCTGCGGTAATTGGCCGGAAGCGCTGGCGACTGTGTTGAGGAACCGGAACATCATCCTAAGGCGCTCGATGAACGCCGTAGCCGGAGCAGGGTGTTCGGTGCGCATCAGCAGCAGCGCGGTCGTAAAAAGCTGTGTGACCAACACCTGGTAACCAGTAGCGGCCTCGTAATCCCCGCCGTCTTCGTATACCTGCTTTGCCATTTCGGCTTCGATTCGCTGCCGGTATTCGCGGCGCCTCGCTGTCATGCCCTCGCCATCGAGGAACATAGAAAGGCAGTAAAGCCCGACGATGTCACTCAGATAGTGATTGCTGGTCAATAAGTGCGAAAACTCAATGTTCGCTTCGATGTAAAGCAGATGCCGGCCGAGGGAACGGGTGACGGTTGTGAGCCAGGGTTGCTCCTCACGGCGAAACGGAGAAAGCAAATTCAATAGAAAACAGACGCTCATCGCGCGCAGCGCCGCCTCCATGGCAATCGTCCAATTGATGCCGACCCCGACGGGGTTCTTGGCAATCCAATCGGAAACCAGCTCTTTGACGGCCCCGCGGTATCGCTCGTCACGGGTCAGTACCCAGGCCTTCCCAAGCACGGGCAAGAATTGGAGGCGTGACAGTTCGTCCGGAACCTTCGCATCCGAGCCATCGAACCGCATGCGATGGTGGTCTTCCAATGGAATCTGGGGCCAGTTCAAACCAGAGACGAAATCAACATTCCACATCGGTTGCCGACCCAGGTCCACCGTTCCATATCCCAGAAATGGAAACCGTCCTTCACAGACTTGATCCGCAAAAGCAATCAAAAGCTCTCGATTCGTGCTACTGAGAGTGGAAACGTTGGGCATGTAATAGGGAATATTGCGAAACGTTACCGGATAAGGTCGCAGCTCCAGTTGGGCTAGAATGCGTCTCTTTCCCCATCTCTTCCGAATCCGCCACGCCGCCTCCCGTGCCAGCAACAAGGGGGGCCCCATTTCAAGAATCTGGGACAAGGGTCGCATAACTATGTTGGCTTAAATACCGTTCTGATTCAGAGAACGGTTTTCACAATGTCTCGGCAAACCTTTCGTCCAACATGGGAAGATCACAAGCGCGGCAGACCTCACATTTGGTTCGAAAAAGCCACGGACGCATCTTCTCATTGTAGTCGTCAGGGAAAGGGCGCCGCCCCCGCAAACGATTCCAAGTGGCTTGCGCCACCCAGCTCTGAGTGATCGTGCTGGAAAAAATAAACCGCGCTAGGCGGAGCGGCTCGCGTTTCCAGTGTCGACTCGCAGAAGGAATGCGGGTCAACAGCTGGACGCAGATGACGTCCAGGTTGCCCTGAATTATCTCGGGGCGAAAAACATGGATTTCGCAACCATAACCTATGGTGACTGCATCGCCGCCCCACTCGCTGGCAAAGGAATGACGAAGAATGCTGCTCGATATTTCGATCTGCAGGATGGACTCCTGGCTAGGAGCTGCGCAGCGCTGGACGCGCGGAGTGGCAGATTTCATGCTGATGGTGAAGTAGGGATTTTCTCGGATATCGGAAACCCTAAGCGAGAACTCAATCTTGCTCAAAACTTGCGGGTCGAAGACTCCCATCCTGAGTTCGAGATTTTTCAGGAGTTCTTTTTCGAGGACATGGACTTCGGCCTCTGTCAGCCAATGTTCCTTTTCGAGAGCCGCAATTTCCTCCTTGTACTGATCCTCTATCAAGTGACTAAGACTGGCCGCCCGCAACTTAGCGCGATAAGGCGAAAACGGCTTCAGCTGGTTATCGATCAGAACATCTCCTGGGTACATCACATGAATCTGGGGCGTCTCTGGAGAATCGCCGTAGATCTCGCGATAATACTCCGGAATCCGAGAACGCGGAAAGCGCCTTCCGTTGATCCATCTCTGATTGGGGCGTAGTAAGGCAAAGTCCGCCGCGAACGGTACCGCAACCCTCGGATTCAAGGCATGGACGATGCGGCAGAATGAGTGAACAAACATCTGTTCTCTCGCTTCTGCAATCTCCAGGTCGTTCTTCCCCGGACAGTGAATTGTGTTGGGGAAATAGCTGGCTCCGCCAAATCCGCAGAACACAGTATCTATGCGGGGCCAACGCTCCAGAATGTGTTGGACGAAAACATCGGCAATTCTCGGCGGGTGTGAATGTAGGGCGTCATTGACATTTACTAAGACGTGACCATTACTTTCGATTATGATAATGCTATCGAGGTTGTTTACGACATAGGTTACTGTCGTGTCTGGCGTAACTCGGATAGTCTTGTCCGTGGGTGCTTCCGTCACATCCAGAAAGCCTAATTCGTTCAAGTAAGGCTTGATGCCTCCATACCACATATATGGATAGAACACACGGGCCGACTTGGGAAGTTTCTCGACCGTCGGAGGATGGAAGTGGTCCTCGTGCCCATGCGAGAACAAAACTACCTGGCAATCGTCTAGAATTCTAGTGTTGACGGGCCTAGGAAATACGTTCCACTGGCCGCAGTAGGCGGGGCCGTGGAACCAGGGATCGGTCACGATCTTCAAGTAACAAACTGCCGATGTATCCGACTCACGCAGAAACCTTCGTGATCAGAGCCGCTCTCTGTCTTGTTGCGAGTCAGATCCTGCCCAAGGCGAAATCACCTACTCCCGAGCACGTGCGCCGACTCAAAGGCGTCCGATGCATGGCCGACCTTGAGCTTCCGAACTAATAAAAGAGCAAAATGCGCCGCTCAGCCGTTAGGTTCTCAGCTGCCGGCGTGAATTGAGGGGAGGTTCTGTCAATCGTTGCCCTTGTTCCAGATCCTCGGAACTTGCGTTAAGTCGCTTAACTGCTGCCGCCACTGGTGCTTCAATGCCTCGCTGCATTACTGGAAATCACATTGGCTGCAAGTTCGGGGCACGAACCGCCGCCGGTTGTGCGGCATAGAAACGTTTCCAAACGACGGCGCAAACGATTAGAAACATCAGGAAATAGGAAACAGAGGAAACAACCGACGTGCCGGCTATTCCATAGCGCGGGATGGCCCAGAAATTCAGAGCGACGTTGATGACTGTATCCACGATCCAAGCCACGACGATGACCCGTGGAAAGCCCTCGCTGTTCAGCAGTTGAACCATCACCGTTTCAATTCCCAAGAAATAGATCCCGGGCATGAGCCAAACGAAAGGTGAGACTGCTGCGAGGAATTTTCGTCCGAATGCGATAGAGATGATGGGAGAGGCGGCCCACGCGGCGATCAAAACTGCCGGCAGCATCAGAGCGGCGGTCACGAGAACGGCCTTGTTGGCCAGCCGCAACTTCGCTTCTTTCTCTTTTATGGCAGACAGCTTGGGGAACAACAGCAATCCTATGACGACTGGAAATAGCATGGTGTTCTCGGAGAGGACTTGGCTGATCGAATAGTATCCGGCTTCTGTAGCGCCGAGCATGTACTTGACCATGAGCAGGTCAATTCGGAGCACAAGAAAACCGAAGAATGCAATCATGTATGCATTCATCCCAACTCCGATGGTCTGACAAAAAGCCGACCAAGACGGCGCAGGGGGTTTCACCGAAACCCGTCTCAGGCTCAGCAGGGCGCAAAGAAAACTGAGCATGACAGACAACAAAGTGATGCCAAAAAACACTTCCACGGCGCCAGTGTGATTCAATGCGAAGACACACATCAAAAGGAGCGCTAGGAGTTTGCCGCCGCACTCAATCTGGTTATACGCTCTTACTTGGTTGACACCGAGCAGCAGTCCTTGGGTGAGCATGTAACCCAAACTGACGGGGATCGAAACGAGCGCGAGCAACAATAGCGTACCGTGGAGGGGAGACAACTTCGGCCAAAACGCAAAGCCAAGGGCGCCCACAACCGCGAGTACGCAAGCTACCAAAACGACTGCTAACGTGTTGCCAATGAGCGCGGGAAGCAGGGACCGGTCTTTTGCAACATAGTAGACGTTGGACGCATGCAAGCCAACATTGCCGAACTGCACGCCGAGAGCACTTACGGTGGCGGCCACTGCATAGAACCCGCGCCCCGTAGGACCGAGTTCTCGAGCGATGACGACCGTGGTGGCGAACATTATGGCTACAATCAGCACGCGGGTGCCGTAGGTCTCCAAAACATCGCGGCGAAGCTCGGAGCCTGCGGCTAGCCGCCACAGATGAGCTAAGGCGGCCGATAGTTTAGCTTTCATCAAGGATCCTGGTTTGCAAGGTTTGTAGTGCGGGATGGGGGCGGACCCACAGCAACATGGGTACGCAGAGCGGATCCGGGTGGAGCCAGCGGATTATCAGGGTGATATGAGAGAACACGTTTGGCATTTTGTCGCCACGTGTAACGCGCCAGAGCGACTTCCATGGCGCTGCGTCCGAGTTCCCTGCGCAATTGTGTATCGGCGGCAAGGCGCTGGATGGCCTCCGCCAGCTCACCCGGATCGCCCGGCCTGACCAGCAACGCGGTTCTACCGTGTTCTAGCACATCAGCAATTTGGTCCAAGGCACTCGCGACAATCGCCTTGCCCATCGCCATGTATTCGAATAGTTTGGTGGGCGAGCCAAAGAAAGGGCTGCCATCTGGCATGGGAACGTGCGGCGAAACCAGAACGTCGGCGGCATCGAGGTAGTTACGGACAGTGTTGTGCGGAATCGCTCCGGTGAAGCTGACCAGGCGGAGGTGCACGTATGGCTCAAGCGCATTCCGCAAGTCGGGAGCCAGCGGCCCGTCTCCCACCAGAAGGAACTTCAATTGGATGCCCGCGGGCCGGTCTTCGTCGTGCAACGCCCGAATCGCCTGTTCGAGCACACTGACTCCGTGCCAGTAACTAAATGTGCCGACAAAGCAGACGACAATGTCTTCTGGCTGTAGCCCTAAGGCCTCGCGCAGTTCGGCGCCGCCGCAGTGGGGATGGAACCATCCGGGATCGACCCCATTCGGATTCACCAGGATGCGTTCTCCCGGCACTCCCATCTCCAGCAGTTGTTGCTTCAACGGCTTGGAGACAACAACGATCAACGACGCTGCCTTGAGCGACACCTTCTCGCACAGCCTGAGCCACGGGGAGAAGCGCGCCGGGTCCCAGTACTTGGCCATCCAAACCTCTGAGGCGTTGTATTCGAGCACCAAAGGAATTCCCACCCAGCGCGACAGCAGCGCCCCGGCAAACAGAAATCTTCCGTGCCTCTGATACAGCAGGCGCACCCTCGTTCCGGCGAGCAACCTGCGTGCCGCGGCCACGAACCGAAGATTGTAGGACAAGATGGCCGCCTCGCGGCACAGGCAGAGGCGGCGAGAGCCCTGGACGTGGTGCACATCACACGCGGTCTCTACCGGCCGCCCAGAAAATACCGTCAAGCGCGCGCCTTCCCGAACCAGACCTGAAAGGAAACCGGTGACGTGAGTCAGCGCTCCGCCTGGGGCATCGAGACCTGTTGGTGAGGGGTAGAGGTAGGCCAGGTCCAGCTGGCCTTGGCGCGCTTGCGGCTTAGTCGCGAGCATGAGCCACAACCGAAATAACTCCAAGCCGATCCAGGTGAAAGCCAGCACGATCGCGTCGCTCAGGGCGGCAACGAGGGTTCGCGGCAATAAGGCGAAGAACCCGGCTCGGGTGGTCACCTCAAACGATCCGGCAGAGTCCGCCAGGACGGTTTCCCGGCAGCGATGCACAAGCGTTGTCCACCGGAAAAGCATCGGCTCCCTGAGCGATTCGAGCGAATCCGTGAAGATCACAAATGCTTCGCCTTCGAGCTGTCGCAATTTCTCTAGTTGGCTCCTCCAACGGCTCTCGCGCAGCTCCTTCTTCGACAGAATCACCGTCTGGCACGCGGGGTAGTGGCGCCCGACGAATGCGAGCGCATCCCTTGCCTCACCCGCCAGAACGAGCAGGAAAACTTTTGCAGGTTGGCTCATTGGCGAAACGCCATGGGAGCTTCGGCGGGCGCTCGCCAAGCCCCGGCTGGAACCTGCTCTTCCACGGGTGAAATGAAATCCGGTGCCGTCAAGACGTACTTATAGACCACAGCCGTCGCGAAGATATACCACAGGTTTAATTGGCCATCATAGCCGGAGGACTCGGCGAACCCGGTTATCCAATAGGTAAGGAAGAAGTAAACAAAATATTTCGAAGCCAGGTACCCGGAACTGGAGAACTGGCGCAACTGCCACATCGCTCCCAGCAGCAGGAGCTGGGTCATCAGATACGGCACGAAGCCGAGAATGCCCGTCTCCGTGACGATCTGAGCCAAGTTATTATGCGGAGAATCCGGTGCAAGCACGCCGCGGTAAGATGCAAAGTAACTGGGGTCCCCCGCCACAAAATTATGGAAATTCAAAAACCCGATGCCCAACAAAGGGTGATCCACGAACACCCGATAGCTTTGCTCAAGCTGGGCCACACGCCCATCGACATTCTCCGAACTGCTGCGATCTCGGTACAGTTCGGGCGCCCAAATGGAAATCAGGAGAACGAGCCCGACCAAGGCGCCAATAAGTGCGCCGCGCCAGGCACGGCGAGTGGTTCCGCGCTCCCAAAAGGTATCGATGATCAGCACGAGCAGCAGGGTGAGCGCAACCGACCGGAACATCGGCATCAACGCCATGCCCGTCGCCGCTAGGACACCGATCCAGTGAAGCGTCCTGCGAGCTAGGCTCACCCGGGGACCCAGGGTTGTGCGCAGGAAGAGCAGAAAAAAAAGGCTGACACCACCGATCAGCGCGAGGGCGTCATTAGTCACAAATGGCCCGGAGGGTCGAACAATCCATCCTTTATAGTAATACACTGCGGCGCCGGGAGCCTGGAGTAAACTCTGTCCTGTGATGATTTGGGCGGCGGCCAGCGTTGCGGAAATGATTGCGGAGATGCACGCGGCCGTATGTATCGCCGGAAGCCAACGGCGAACATCGAACCACGCAATGACGCACCAGGCCAGCAGCAGCGGCAGAAGAACACTGTCGAACGCAACCCTTGCACCGTTCAGAAAACTCGGCGATTTTGCAATGCTCGCGCACGCCGCCACACCAAAGGCCGTCCATAAGAGTCCGGCGCGGCGCATCCTTTTCGGTACGGCGAAGGGCGCGCTGGGCTTCGAGAGAATCGATCCCAGGAAGGCCGCGAGGACGACGACCCGGTCCAGGTCGACAATCGCATGTTCGCTGGGAAATGCCACATGTTCGCTGGGAAATGCCAAGTAATAGCTGAGCGGAAAGGCAGCAACCCAGCACACCACGATTCCCTCGAACCTGCCCTGTAACGCCTTAGCGACCAGTATCAAGAACCATAGGGTCGCGCACGTGATGACTGCCAGCAAGGCCACCTGGGGCATGAGGATGGAACTCGCAACCGCAAGCCCGCCTGCAACGATCAGAGCCGCTTCCCACAGGCGGGTCCGCTGCTCCGCCGTCATGGCCATGCGACCAAGCATACGACGGAAATCCATGCAATCAGCCCAGACGAAGCCTAGAACGATGGGGCGTGAAGGAAGAGGGGTTTCGAGTTTATGGTCAGGCACTCGCGCTGCCCTCCGTAACAGCATGGTGTTGCCCGACCGCTCGAGGCAATGCAAGCACGGGCGTGTCGGGCGAACTGGTGGGCGCGCGCTCGATCAACCGTCGGACTTCTCCCGAGGCCAGAGCCTGCTCGACCAGAAAGGTTGTTGCGGTGACCTCTACCAGTTCGTCCCACGGGATCGGCGATTCCGCGCCCGAGCGGATCGCTTCGATCGTCAATTCGATCTCCCGGCGGTGACCTTTATCCGCGAGGTCGCGGAACTTCTTGACCTTCCCGTTTCGCGCTAATTCGAGTCTTCGGAAATCTTCCAGCCGCGCGACCGTGCCCTGGCAGAACACTTCGAAAAATTCCTTTGGGACGCTGCGGTCACCGTTCGCCAAGTAGAGCAGGTTGGCGAGGGAGCCGTCGGCGAACTCGAGCGTGACTGCGATGTTATCCGCCCTGCACTGTCGGCCGTCTGGCAACCCTCTCGCTGCAACGCTTTTGATGGGAGAACCGATCACCGCACGCGCCCAATCGACGAAATGGCAGAACTCGCCCAAGATGCAGCCGCCCTCGGCGCGAATCCAGTGGTCCAGGGGCGTGAGGCCAGCATTGACGCGTCCGTGGACCAGCATGGGCTCCCGGCGGCCGGCGAAGAACTGCCGAATTTTCTCAGTGAACGGCGCAAACCGGCGATTGAAGCCGACCATGACGAAGGGCGCGCGGCCAGCCTGCTGCTGGGCAGAATAGGCATCCCGCAGTTGGTCCAATTGATCGCGATTGACCGCCAGTGGCTTCTCGACGAACACCGGCTTGCCGGCATTGAGCGCCTGGAGCGCGCGCGCCGCATGCGCCTCATGGCGGGTCAAGATGAACACGGCGTCGACATTGGGATCATTAGCTATTTCCGAGGGTTGTCCCACGGTTTGAAACTTGTAGGCGCGTTGAGCCGAAGCTGCACCAGCGCCCGAGATCGTACTGACGGACTGGAGCCGCACGCCCTTGATGGACTGCAGGATGGGAAAGATTACGCCTGTGGCAAAACTGCCCGCCCCGATCGAGCCGACCCTAACTCGATTGTCCGGGCGAGGCCGCGTCCCCACCACAGCGGGTGCGCTGGTCTTCGCAGCTCGGGAACCGCTGTTGTACTCGAGAATTGCTGTGTAGAGGCCACCGGCCAGGTCAGCGTAGGCTTTCGCGCCCTGATCAATCGAGTAGCGATGTTCGACGAGACGGGTGACATCGAACTGCCCGGTAGCCAGCAGCGCCAAGAAGGCTTCCATGTTCCGTTGCTCGGTCCAGCGGACATATCCGATGGGGTAATCGATGCCCCCTTCCTCGTATTGCGGGTCGTACCTTCCCGGACCATAAGAGCGCGAAAGCACCAGCGAAAGCTCTTTTCCGTACATGTCTGTCCGCGACACTCCCATGCCCACGGCGCCCACGACGACCATGCGACCACGATCCCGCAGAATTTTGGTGGCCGTCTCAGCCGGCTCCGCAGAATCGGTCGCCGCGGTTAGAATAGCGGCATCGACGCCGTATCCGGAGAACTCCTCGATTTTGGATACCAGCGCCGGGTCCTGCGCAACAATGGCAAGATGCGCGCCGAACTCCGCTGCGCGCTCGGCGCGCTCGGGCAAAAGGTCGATTGCTACCACTCGGCATCCGGCGGCACGGGCGATCCCCATCGTCAGCACCCCTACAAGCCCGGCACCAATCACCGCCACAGTTTCACCAATGCGCAAGTCGGCCTGCCGGAATCCTTGAAGCGCAATGGCACCGATCGTAGTTAAAGAGGCCGCCTCGGTCGAGACCTGGGCGGGAATATGTGCCGTGAGATTCCCGGATGGAACTCCTCGGCTCCTTCCCCCACGGCAATGACCTCGCCGGCGCAGCTGTATCCAAGATAGGTCAGCGTATTGAGCTTGGAGCTGACCTTCTCGTACGCGGCTCTCACACCATTCTGCCGCGCGTAGGCGATCACCTTTTTGACCAGATCGGGACGTGCTTTCGCTTTGGAGAAGAGCGACTTGGAACTCAGCTCCAGCGTGGCGCGCTCGGTGCCCGCGCTGATCGCCGAATATTCGGTGCGTACCAGCACGCCGCCCGGGCGCAGCTCCGGTGGGGGAACTTCGGAAGCGAATACTTCCCCTGAGTTTCTATCCGTCAAGAGTGCGCGCATGAGTTCCTCGGGTTTCTATCCATTGAGCTTTGGCTTGCTAGCGGCCTTGTTCCTCTCCTTGGCCGGAGCGGCGTTAGGGCATGCGCCATATCGCCACGCCGGTTGCCATTTGCAGGATCGCCTCAGCTCCGCGTTTGGCAGCGCTCATCCCTGCGCTTCCAGGAACAAAGACAACATCGTCTGGTTGGAGTTGAAGATCAGGAGCCTTGGCGGCCAGAATTTGCTTAAGCGAGAGCGGGACATCTTTCGGGCCTTCTGGGGTCTTGCGGATGAGCTTGGCCGCATTCAGAGCCGCGTTCGGGTTGGTGCCCTGAGCGAGGGCTATGGCCTTCAACACGGTAATGTCGTTGCCATTTTCCATGACAAAACCGCCGGGCTGGTGGACGTCGCCGACGACGTAAACGACGCCCGCTTTGCTCACCACAATTGTGTCACCGGGTTCAACAGAGACGTTATTCTCCATCGACTCCGGCGCACCGGTTAAAAGCGGCACCCGAACCGGATGTTGCGGATCATTGCGGCGTGTAATCAGCGAGTACCGGCCCGCTTTAGGGGTAGTGCCGCCGGCAGCGGATATGACGTCGTACAGGTTCCTCGAACCCAGCAATGGATAAATGCCGGGCTTCTGTACCTCGCCCAGCACCGAGATCCCTTGCGTCGCGTACTCCTTCTCGAAGACCGTAACGTGTGGATCATTGAAAAGACCCTTTTGACTAAGTTTGCGTTCAATCAGCGTTTGAGCCTGTTCCACGGAGAGTCCAGCCACGGCTACTGCGCCCAGCATCGGCAAGGAGATCTCGCCGCCAGAATTAACGCGCACGTCGGTTTTGAAATCAGGCATGCCGTAGAGGCTGACCTCGAGCAGATCGCCGGCACCTATCAGCAGGTCCTGCGGCGAGCCGGTGCTGCGCGCCGCGACAGACGTGGTCTGAGGTGCAGACGACGGCGCTTCTGGGCGCACTTCTGGTGAACCGACACGTTCCTGGGCGAAGCTATAGGCCGAAGGCAGAGCTAGGAACACAAGCGGGGCGAGAGAAGCAGATTTGAAATTCATAACAACCTCCATGGATCAGGACCACCAACGAAGTCGCAGCACCTGAGGAATTCAGTCCCCTCCATTGCGTCAAGCCCATAAGGGGCCGTCCGCAATCGCTGGGTCCTTCGTAGTTACTCGCGGCGCACACTCTCATATTAGGGAAGATCAGCACCGCACGATTTTCGGCGAATCGCTACTGCGCGTGGCATTCCGAGTGTCCACGACAAGTTGCGCTTCGCACATAATTCATCAGCGAGAAACAAAAGGAGATTCGAAATCCTTACGCGCCATCGCCGAGGTGTTTGAAGTTATCCCGGCCGTGGTAGCTGTAAAAATACTGGAAATCTGACGAGTCTAGCTCTGCACCATTCAGCACGAAGCCAGTAAGGCGCGCATTTACCCTCAGCAGTAATTCCTGAGCGCGCAAGAACTCCTTTTTTGCGACCCGACCAGCGTGAATGACCAGGATCACTGAATCCGCCTCGACCGACATGCGAACCGCGTCGGTCATCGCCAGTACGGGTGGCGTGTCGATGATGATGTGATCGAACTGTTCCCGCCATCGGTCTACCAAGTCCTTGAAGCCCGACACGAGCAATTCAGTATCCTCCGCTAGGTTGATGGGTCCTGCCGGCAGGACGAACAGATTGGGTACATCGGGGCAGCTGACTACAAGCTCATCGAATGGCGAAGACTTCCGTAGTAGCGCGGCCAAACCGGTGTTAGTTTTCAATCGCATAGCCCGGTGGACGCTGGGACGCCGGAGGTCGGTATCGACGAGTAGCACACGCCTGCGCAACCGCGCGAGTACAATTGCCAGGTTTGTACTGACTGTGGTCTTACCATCCCCTGAGAGCGCGCTCGTCACCAGGATCACGGCAGGGTGAGCCCTGTGCGAAAGCAAAATAGACGTCACCATGGACTTGTAGGATTCCGCAGCTAGCGACATTGGCCGAAGGCAACTCACCAACTCGGGCTTCACGCTGCCGTCGACGTCATTGAGTTGAGGAGACGAGCCATTCTTGCTCAGCGCTCCTAGCTGCGGTACGACGCCAAGCGAAGGTAGCGGCGACGCAATAACAGCTTGTTCCAGAGTGACAATCTTTTCGTTCACCTTCGACAAGCCGAACGCCAATAACACGCCGCCGAAAAGACCAAACAGGAGAGAAACCGCGAAGTTCCGCAGAATATTCGGCTCGGCGGGCAGTCTCGGCGGTCTGGCTGGATCGACGATCCAAATGTTGCTCGATTTTAAAGTGGCTGAAATGCCCACTTCTTTTTG
>WNFS01012972.1_pt1 | contig 13422 bp, 13 predicted proteins | sample 5400141 | NCBI WGS metagenome assembly WNFS01 (sample SAMN13153358, study PRJNA577476) | soil metagenome | isolation source: 60 cm saprolite under Madrone tree | place: USA:California | collected 2016-06-14
CGCATAGCAGAAATTGCAGGTCGATGTCGCCGGCGAGAATACGCTCGCCAAGAGCTCTGCCATCAACGGTGTCGCCCGCCCGAGCGATGGTTTCGTTGATATCGCGCACGACGATTCCGATGTGATCCAACCCAAGTAGTTTCATGGACTTCAATCCTCCTTTGTCTCGCTGTTTTCCGTTGTTGACGGGATACGGACGTTGCTCTCAGTGCACGCCTCGTCAGGCGTGGCGGATCTCTAACGAACAATAATTATAGCATTTGAAACGATATTTAGCCATCAAATTACCGAGATGGGATAATAGGCTTTTTAACAGGGGTCGAGCTGCTAGCCCTTGACAAAGCCCTAAATGCTAAATTCTGGCTGCGTACCTCTGATGGGTGTGTCTGACAATTACAGCAACCTGTTGAAAAACTCCTTTATGGATGAGCCTACACCTTTATAAGTCCTTCACTCATGCTCAGATTTTTGCTGATAAACGCAATTTGACCGAGCTTTTGCCCTTTTTCAACAGCCTGGAAATAAAGACGACGCGCCCGAAAACTACCTGAAGCTGATATTCCCGAAAGAATACTACTACAGGCTGGGAATTTTTGCATTATGGGATAGTTCGGGAAATGCTCAAGTTTTTCGATTTGAAAAAGATACTGCTAACGCCGATTGATAGCCTCGTCTCAAGACAACCATTTCCACCTTTTTGAAACCTTATTTTATACTGTAACGTAGGGTGAGTAGGAGTCGGTTTCTCAAAAGAAATCTGTACATGAGGAATAATTATCTCATGCATGAATGTTCTTCAAATACGTAGTAGTGATAAGAGTTGCTTTTTTCTTTTAAATTAGAAGAGAATATTTTACATTTTGAATACATGTTCTAATTATGCTAATATTGTCTGTGTCTTGGTAGAGACACCATATCTAGCCATCTAAACAATAGAGCACGAAAGGAGATTGCTCAGTGGAAGAGCATATCGAACCTGAAGAAATAACTGTTTCTGAAGCGGAGGAAAGAGTAAGGAGGGCTGTAGACTACCTTGAGGAAGAAATCAATAGGATTGATGGAACGCCTGGGAAGAGAGATGAAGAAAGACGCAAGCATCTTGCTTCTACTCTCATGACATCGTTAGCAGAAAAGTATAGAATAGTTCCCACGACAATGTAAAGCAAAAAAAACAAAAGTCTTAAGTTCCATCTACACACTCAAAGAGTTACACACACAACCTATCAAATTGCCAGGGAGTTCTATCCCTGGCAATTTTTCGATGCAGAAGTCTCTAGTCCCCGGTTTACTGAGTTATCAGATGCTTTTGCTATTCATGTAAGCCACTCTCTGGCCCTAATGATGATCCTGATCTTCAGAAAAAAACAATCAGAAGAATAGAATTAAAGAATACTGCTTCGCTAATGCGAAATTCATGTGAATTTTTAATCGCAGAAAGCTGAGATGTAATATTGGTTACTTTTTCGCTTCAATTTCTCGTAAATTTATGTTATTGTTATTATAACCTCTAAATATCCGTTAAATTTGGTAGAGCGTCAATATCTTCGTCTATTATATTGTCACCTCTATAGACGGAAGTTAGTATACCAAAAAGGGGCGCATCGTTCGTAGAAACGTGTACGTAGCAGGGAGTTTTGTATGTCAGGTCAGGTAGCCAGACTTACGCAATGGGAGTTAGCCGACTTAGATAATCACAGCTTTTTTGACTCCTACAGACGGTACAATAAGGAACTGGTTGACCTGGCAAAAGCCTCATACATGAGCATTTGTATTGCATTAAACGCGCCACCAACTGAAGTCGCATTCCATGCGGCCTATACGAGCGTGCTATTGTCTACAGAACTTTACATTGAAAAGATAGCAAAGAAAAAAAACTACTTGCAACCGCCCTCCTACGGCCGTTACGCTGAATTGTTGGCAAAGTATGTGCGAGAACACGATTGGGTAACCATCAGTGGTGTTCCCTGTCCACCATAGAAAGGATACTGCTATGTATGGAAAGAGAATGCGAGAAGAGGTGAGTATGCAAGGCAATACCGAACCAACCAAAGAGAGGTGGCTATCATTTTCGGAGGCAGTAGGCCGAGCACAAAAAGCTGTAAACTTTCTTGAGGAAGAAATCAATAGAGTCGATGAGACTCTTGGGAAGAGAGATGAAGAAAGGCATACCTACCTCACCTCTCTTTTCATGTCGTTTATGTGGGAGCAGTATGGCATAGCTCCTTCATCTATTACGATAGGTGATACAGATAATGCCTGAGGCATCAATCACTAAAAGCTATTGCTTTTGATCGAAAGATGCTTTTCATAATTTTTACCCAAAAATACGGGGAGATGGGTAAGGATAAGGTCAGCATGATTAATTTTCCTTCTCTGGCCTTTCAATCTTCTTTAGGTACAGAGGCTGTTTTGTTTGGCTTTTTTGGGGTTTTGTATTCGGTCTTTGCCGCTTTGATTTCCCTTGCAAGTTCGCCAGTACCTATTGTAAAGAAGCTTAAACGAGTATGCCGGATTATTGCCGGAATTATTCTTTTCAATGCAATTGTTGCTGTCTGCTCCTTGTTTGCTATGAATTATCTCGGACTTGGATTGATAAATATGCTACTTGGTATTGGATTAATCCTGGTAATTCTTTTTATAGCTGGCTTTAGCGTAGTGTGGTCTATCTGGTATATGAGATAGCTACTTTCTACTTTGCTCCTTTTGTGGCATACTCCCCTGTTGAGAGAAAATATGAACCGCTAACGCCGAATTGATAGCCCCTCCCCACCTGGCTACCGTCTCCACCTTGACTTCATGTGGTAAAGCCTGAAGGCCGAAACGACCGATGCCAGCCCCACCGCCTCAGTTGGTCGTTTCGCTTTGCGAGTTTACCACATGGTCAAGGTAGCACGACCTCAACCGGGAAATCGTACCTTGCGCTCTTCCTAATGTTCACGTACAATAAATCTTACAAAGAAGTAATGTCCTCCTAATGCCGCCACGAAAGATCACGGTACAAGCACAAACAAGGAGCTTTTCAATCATGGCACAACGCGAAGCAGTTATTGTTGAAGCAGTCCGCACAGGGATTGGACGCCGCAATGGGAGTTTGAAAGGCTGGCATCCCGTTGATTTGACGGCCCAGGTTCTTTCCGCCTTAGTCGAGCGCACAGGCATTGATCCCGGCCTGGTAGAAGATGTCATTGTAGGTTGTGTGATGCAGGTTGGAGAGCAAAGCCTGAATGTAGGGCGCAACGCCGTACTCGCGGCGGGTTTTCCTGAAACAGTACCGGGCACCACGGTAGATCGTCAATGCGGGTCCAGCCAGCAGGCGATCCACTTTGCGGCTCAGGGCGTTTTGAGCGGAGCCTATGACATTGTAATCGCCGGTGGTGTCGAGTCGATGACCCGGGTTCCGATGGGTTCATCTGCGCAAGGCCCGGGCAGCCCCTTTGGCAGCTTGATGTTGCGCCGTTACGATAACGGGCTGGTACCCCAGGGCATCAGCGCCGATCTGATAGCCCAGAAGTGGGAACTGAGTAGAGAGCAACTCGACGAGTTCAGCCTGGAGAGCCATCGCCGCGCCGCACGCGCCACAGCTGAAGGACGCTTCCGCAGCCAGATCGTGCCCGTTGAGGTCAAGAACGAAGATGGCACAACCAGCATCTTTGACGTGGACGAAGGTATCCGCACCGATACCAGTATAGAGAAGTTGGCCAGCCTTAAACCCGCTTTCAAGCCGGATGGGCTCATTACCGCGGGCAACTCCTCCCAGATCAGCGATGGGGCGGCAGCCGTGCTCGTCATGGAACGTACGACCGCCGAGCGACTTGGCCTGAAGCCGCGTGCCCGCTTTGTCGCGTTTTCCCTGGCAGGCGATAGCCCCATCATGATGCTGACTGCGCCCATACCCGCCACGTTTAAAGTGCTGCAGCGGGCTGGCCTCACATTGGACCAGGTGGATCTGATCGAGATTAATGAAGCATTCGCCAGTGTGGTGCTGGCCTGGCAGCGTGAGACCGGCGCGGACATGCAGCGGGTCAACGTCAACGGCGGGGCAATTGCCATAGGCCATCCACTGGGAGCTTCCGGCGCGCGTCTTACCACCGTCCTCTTGAACGAACTGGAGCGTACTGGTGGTCGCTACGGCCTTCAGACCATGTGTGAAGGCGGGGGTATGGCAAACGGCATGATTATCGAAAGGATTTAGGCTATGCTCAACTTTGCCCCAACCGAGGAGCAGGAAGAGATACGCAACCTGGCCCATACTCTAGCTGTCGAGCAACTGCGGCCAGAGGCTCGCAGCGCGGAGAAGCGCGGCGGCATCACGCTCGAACTGATGCATACACTCATGCAGACCGGCATCACGACACCCTATCCCGAATCACTCGGTGGGTCTGGAGCGATCGAGGCTGTGACCTATGCGCTGATCGCTGAAGAACTGGGCTTCGGTGATGGTGGCCTGGCAATGAATATCATCGGCTCGCTGATGGGCCCGGTAGCTGTGTTGCTGGCTGGAAATGAAAATCAACAGGGCCATTACATCACCCCTTTTTGCGATGAGCAAGAGGGATATATGCGCTATGGCAGCTTCGCCTTCGCCGAGCACACGGGCGGCTACTCACTTGAAGAGATCAGTGCAACCGCGAGAAAAGAGGGTGAGCACTATATCATCAACGGTGCCAAGCGCGACGTGATTCACGGCGGTCATGCTCACCGGCGCGTCGTGCTGCTCCGCCTGGAGGGAACGACCGGAACCGGTGGCCTCCTTTTGCTGGCCATACCGGGACAACCGCAAGGTATGCATATCATTACTGATATGGAGAAACTGGGACTGGTAGCCGCCCCGAGCGTTTCGTTCAGATTCGAGCATGTGGCCGTTCCTGCGACGGATTTACTCGGCCAACCCGGCCAGAGCAGCGTGATACGAGCCGCGACACTCTACCAGATTCTGCGTGCGGGGGTGGCCTGCGGCATGGCTCGCGCCTCCCTGGAATATGCCATGCAGTATGCAAAGGAGCGGATCGCCTTTGGCAGGCCGATTGTTTCATACCAGGGCATCGCCTTTCTGGTAGCGGAAATGGCAATGAAGCTTGATGCCGCCCGTTTGTTGCTCTGGCGAGCCGCTGCGAGCTGGGATCGCGGCGCTGAAATTGATACACTTGTGCGCGAGGCCGCGACGGCGCAGCACCAGGCAATTGAGATTGCAAAGTCGGCTACGATCGACGCCGTTCAGATCCTCGGCGGCGCTGGTTTTATGCAGGATCATCCCGTCGAGATGTGGATGCGCAACGCAGCAGCTATGGAGTGAAGCACGATGATAGATTTTACCCTCACCAAATCGCAACAGGCGGCACGAGACTATGCCCACCAGGTTGCTTTAGAAGAGATGCGCCCGATTTCGTTGGAATGTGATCGCACTGAGAAAATTCCAGAATCGTTCTTTAAGAACATGCAGCAGCGCTTCTGGGCAGGCGCTGCTGGCCAGGCTCGCATGCAGGCCCGGGAAGAGAACGAGAAACAGGAAAATATCCTCTCGATTCTTTCGCAGGAAGAGATGGCATGGGGCGATGCTGGCCTCTCCACCGCTATTCCTGGACCAGGGCTGGCCGCTCCGCCGATCCTTTCTCAGGGTACGCCCGAACAGCAAATGCGCTTCCTTGGCCCCTATATGGATGGGCAATTGCACTGGGGCGCGCTGGCGCTGACGGAGCCGGGGATTGGTTCCGACGTGGCGGGTATGTCTACAACCGCTGTGCTGGACGGTGACGAATGGGTGATCAATGGTCATAAGCACTACATCACCAACGGGGCGCGCGCCGATTTAGTTGTGACCTTTGCCACGGTTGATAAAAACCTGGGCAGAGAAGGCATTCGCCCGTTTGTCGTCCCCAAGGGGACACCAGGTTTCATTGTCGGGCGCATTGAGGAGAAGATGGGCTTGCGGGCCTCTCAAACTGCCGAACTGATCTACGAGAATTGCCGCATACCTAAGGATAATCTGCTCAGTGGACGCGAGAGTAGTAAGAAGGCGGGCTTTAAGGCAGCGATGGGAACGCTCGATGCCACGCGGCCCATGGTGGGTGTGCTGGCGGTTGGTATCGCACGGGCAGCCTATGAAACCACCCGTGAATGGGTGTGCGAGGAGTTGCCAAAGGGATTTCCACCGCAGAAGCGGCGCGAGATCGAGGACGAACTGGAAGAGTTCCGGCAGAAAATCGAGATGGCGCGTTTCCTCGTCTGGCGCGCGGCATGGATGGCCGATCGCCGCATACCCAACTCTAAAGAGGCGTCCATGAGCAAAGCTTACGCCGGGGAATTAGTGATGAAGGTGACAGCAGCGGCTGTGCGGATCACAGCCCCTGGCGAAAATTCTGAGCGCAAACACTTCATCAACAAGTGGTTCCGCGATGCCAAAGTGTTCGATATCTTTGAAGGCACCGCGCAGATTCAGCGTTTGGTGATCGCGCGTCGCCTCTTCCCCGAAATAGATATCCCTTAGGCAAGGTTCAATTTGGACGAATTGTCCTTGACCGTTGGAACAGTCACCCCGTGTCACCCTGAGCCCATGCGCTTCGCTCAGGGGAAACTCCGACGGTCCTTTCTGGAATCCGGGCGCTTGTCACGTAGCTTTCCTCTCACGCTCTCACCTCCTCTCCATCGAAAGTGCCGATCACCCGATCCTGGCCATAGACGTAGACTAAGTTGAGCAAACCGGTGGTACCTTTCTTCTTTGTGTGGATATGCCTTTGACAGACTTTAGCAAACTTTAAACGCTCAAAGCTCCGGTACTTCATACAGCTTTCTCTATCGGTGAAGTTTCAATACTTTCGTTAGTGAGGAATCCTGCGCAACACGAGGAAGGTTTGGGGCAAAGAAAATGCTCGGACGAACTATTACCCGAGCAGCAACACCTATCAGCATACAGGAATAGATCCCTACGCTCCAGAGTTGCTTGACGGATGAGTTCCATCGCTTCGCGTGTATTGCGCGGTACTCACGAGTACATTCCGCATAGAACTCACCCCCTTTACATATCCGTGTAATCATAACTTGCTGCAAACTAAGCAACGATAAACCTGTGTTAGGAGTGTACTAGTAGAGCTTGTAAAAGTCAAGGGTTTTTTGGCCTGGAATGGTAAATTTAAGCCCGGCTATGAAAATTATCTGAACTATACCTGCGAGTTGTAAAGGCTGGGGCGTGTAACCTCGCCCCGTATATGCTATTAGAGAAACTTGGAATTGACCGGGGGTACCTGCTTACAGAAAGCCGAGCGGGAAAGCCCCGGTCATTACATGCCGGGGATGAACCGCCGTTCCTTTGAAGGGGGAGAGGAGAGGGAAATGCGGCCACGGAAAGCGCTTGACGGGAAACACCTGGCATGGTATCATTCGAACGTCTATTCTACAGAGAAGTTGAACGGAAGCGCGCATCAGCGCATTGATGAAGAGGCAGAGTGCCATGAAGCGAGCAAAAACGCCGACCTTTCTCCTCGAATTGCCTCTGCACGTCGATTGGAGCCAGGAACGCCCTGTGCGTGCGCACCTGGAAGCCGCTCGGTGCCTGTATAACGCGCTGCTGGGAGAAGCGAGCACTCGACTCAGGCGCATGCGCAACGATCCCGCCTGGGCATCTGCCCGCGCTCTGCCTCGTGCGAACAAACAGGAACGAGCCCAGGCATTTTCTCATCTACGCAAGAAGTATCATTTTTCGGAATACGCATTGCATGAATATGCCAAAGGCGCTCGCTGTTCCTGGATTGCTGACCACATCGATTCAACCATGGCGCAAACGCTGGCAACCAGGGCCTATCAAGCAGTCAATCGAGTCTGCGTTGGGAAAGCCCGCCGGGTGCGCTTTCGCAGTTGTGGGAGAGGAATCGATAGCGTCGAGGGCAAACGCAACGATGTGGGCTTGCGCTTTGTGCTCGACCCGAATGCTGGTGATGGTGGCTTTCTCCTTTGGAATGAGCAGGTGATCCCTGCCCTCATTGACTGGCGTGATCCGGTCGTGCAGCATGGCCTGCGTCACCCCATCAAGTATGTGCGCCTGGTCCGCCGCCGTGCCTCCTCTGCGCAAGCACAGGGAGCCGATGGTGATGGCAACCGCTATTATGTGCAATTGGCCTTAGAGGGCCATGCGTTCGTGAAGCCAAAGCATGAGGTGAGCAAAAGCGAGACCATCGGTCTGGATGTTGGGCCGTCCACGTTGGCGATTGTCCCACGGGAGGGCAAAGCGGATCTGATCACGTTCTGTGAGGAATTACGCCCCAATGCTCGAACAAAGCGACAATTGCAGCGCAAGATGGAGCGCCAGCGCCGCGCCAACAACCCTGAGAACTACGACGAGCAAGGGCGCGTCAAGAAGCACAGCAAGACCCGACTGCGCTGGAAAGAAAGCAAGCGGTACCAGGCCACCAGGCGGCAGCACGCGAACACGGAGAGAAGACTGGCAGCCCACCGCAAGAGCCTGCATGGCGGGCTGGCTCATGCGATCGTTGCGGTGGGCAATACAATCCACATCGAAAAGACCTCGTTCAAAGGATGGCAGAAGCAGTATGGTCGGAGCATCGGGCTTCGTGCACCAGGGATGTTTGTAGCGCATTTGGCCCGCATAGTTGCAAAAACTGGCGGCTCCCTGGTGGAAGTCTCTACCTCCAAAACCAAACTGAGTCAGTATTGCCATCACTGCGGGCAGTATGTCAAGAAACCCCGGTCACAACGCTGGCATGCTTGCTCCTGCGGATTAGGGCCGGTGCAGCGGGATCTGTACTCGGCTTTCTTGCTTGCCTACCTGGAACCGGAACAGACACAACCCTCCATCACCCGCCACGTGTGGGAAGGTGCGGAGCCGCGCCTGCGAGCCGTGATGGAGGGACTGCAACAACGTGCGAATGAGGGGCAGCATTTGCCCCGAAGCATGGGCGTAGTGGCTCGACGCAAACGCGGAGCTGCCCGTGCCGGAGCGCGTCGGCTTCAAAGTCCTGCCTATCTCCACCAAGAGCCGGTTTCTCCTTCGGGAGAAGCCGGAAACGGTGGGTGAGCAACAGGAACCCCTCGTTTTTTAAACGAGGGAGGTTTCAGCATGCGAGAGAGGCCAAATGCCCGGTAAAGATCAACAAACAGCCTTTGTGAAAGAAGAAATAAAATGCTTATGGACAAACCAATAACTATGAGAATAACATCTGCACGAAAACACCTCAGAGTGGCGTCGTTATGCATGCTGGTACTGAGCGCGCTTGTGCTTCTGGCTGCCTGCGGAGGCGGCTCTACCGGCACAGGATCAGGAACTACAGCCACTACGCCTGCGGCAACGTCTACTCAAGCGAACAATGCGCCAGTAGTCATGATTACAACGGACAGCAGCGGCACCTTTACCTTCAGCCCTGCCACCATAACGATCAAAGCCGGGACAACCGTCACCTGGAAGAATGTTACAACAGTTGCCCACACTGTCACGAGCGACGATGGTGGCAAGACATTTGATTCAGGTACTTCGAATCCGGTTGCCGCTCAAACTGGCACGTTCACCTTCACTTTTAAAACTCCCGGCACATTTGCATACCATTGCTCATTCCACCCCTTCATGAAAGGAACTGTTATCGTCCAGTAGCAGGGGTGCATACTTTTCATCACTTGCAACCATGGTGTGCCTCATGATAAACTTGTCGAACAAATATTCGCGCAGGAAGGAGTCAGTCATGGTTGTAACAGTGCCGGAAACAATGCTGCTTTATTGGAGCAGCGTACCTGGCCCGCGAGGCTCGTGTGTTATCATGGCGACAGAACGTGGTGTTTGCTGGGCAGGAACTCCAGGAACGCCCATAGACGAAGGCTTCGCGTGGCTCAGGCGCAAGATGCAGGTTGAGCAATTGATTGAAGGCGAAAAAATTGCTCCTCTGCGGCAAGCAGAGGATGAGCTACAGCGCTATTTCGCGGGAGAGCGTGTTCAGTTTAGCTGTCCATTGGACCTGCACGGTACGGCATTTCAAATTATGGTGTGGAAAGAGCTAACTCGTATTCCATATGGGGAAACACGTTCATATGGAGAGATTGCTCGTGCCATCGGTCGGCCAGCAGCCGTGCGCGCGGTTGGAGCTGCGAACGGCTCTAATCCAGTAGCGATTATAGTTCCCTGCCATCGTGTAATAGGCAGCAATGGCAATCTCACAGGTTATGGTGGAGGTTTGCATACGAAAGCGTGGTTGCTTTCGCTGGAAGGCCTTCAGGTAAAGACCCGCTAAATCGAGCACCGGGTGAGTTTTGCCGATCAAAAGAGGCAATGATGGGTGATCGGCAAAAAACTAGCGGTTCCGGTAATTACCTGCCTGTGTCATGAATGTCCCGACAAGCCCTCGGATGATCACAGCGATAATAACTAGCTCAACAAGCATCATGACGATCCATAACCAGGTGAGCGATATGTGGGCCTGGTTAGCGGCGGCGGTAGGATCCAGCGACTCGACAAAAAGCTCAATCAAGATAATCAGGGGGACTGCAAGCAGCACCAGGCAGCTGGCTGCCACGAAGCCGGGCAACAGGATGCGCCATAGACCCGAGTCACTCAAGTTCTCGGTTTTTGCAGTGCCATAAGCTTGCCTGTGTTCGGTAGCGGGTTTCCCCGCTGCTGCGTTCTGGCTCGAAGTCATGTTGTCCATAAAATATCTCCTGGAGTAGTTAACCTGGCGGACTACCCTTTGCGGGCAAGGAAGTCCAGCGGACCTCCATCCAGATATTTTACAGTATATCACAGGACAGACCTCGCTTCCTCAAACTCCCCGTTGTATGGGTGTATGAATGCGTTATAGGAGGAATCCCTACGCTGGCGGTGGATCAGGGAACGGATACGTCCCACAGGCAGGAGTCGTCCTCCCGGTTAAGGGTATGCAGGCGATTCTGCTTGTGTCGTCTTGTCCAGAAGGGAGCACCACCTCATCATTTTTGCCAGGCAGGTGGAGTGTCACGATGTATCGCTTCCCACCTGCTCTCCTCTTCACGTTGCTGACGCTCTTGCTGCTGCATCCAGCGAATGAACAGGACGCTCATAATCACGATCATGTACAGGCTGACGGGAACCCACATCAGCAGTCCCCCGAGCTGCTGATCGGTGGCGGGAGAGAGCCCCCAGACGCGTGGCGCAAAGATATAGGGAGCGTACAGCGGCGGCGCAAAGGTCAGCCCTGCTCCTAACAAGACCATAGGCATGGAGCCGAAGAACAGGTAGAGGATCTGTCCTCCCATGGAGAGGCGCGGCAGGCCCTGCTTGGCAGGGCTGAACATCGGCCACCAGTAGAGCAGGCCAAAGAAAACGAAGCTGAGATGTTCCAGGATGTGCAGGTTCTGGTTGAACAGGGTCGCGTCATAGAGCGGTGGAGCATGCCAGAGCCAGACATCGGCGTTGAACAGGGTAAAAGCGACAGCCGGGTGAGTGAATCCCTTGCCGATACGCAGGAGAACACGATTGCGTAGCAGAGGCTGTATGAGCCAGCCTGGGGTTCCTAGCAGCAGGAGCGGAGGGCCTACCATCGAGAGGATGAGGTGCTGCAGCATGTGCGCGCTGAAGAGATAGCGGTCTCCGAGTTCATCCAGGGCTGAAAAGAGTGAGAGGAACATGAGATTGACACCAAGGAGGAAAGCAAGGGCCTGGCCCAGAGGGATCTCGTCTGCCAGGTGGAACTTTTCACGCAAAGGCCCGACTGCATAGGTATACAGGACAATGATGAGAATGGTTCCTCCAATAATAGAGGGTTGCCAGTTCCACTCAGTAAGCCAAAAGAGTACCCCTCCTATTGGCGCAGATCTTGTCATAGGTGTCCTCGCTTGTTCTTCTCCTGACTCTTCACTCTCGTATGATACCAGATAAATGATAGAGATGCACGGCCCATGCCAGCAATGGTTGTGCAAAAGGAGCATCATGGACATTTGCAGGCGAAAGCAGAAAGAAGATAGGAAGTCCTGAACCGCGACAGGGGAAGGTATGCACCCGAGAGCCCAATAATAAGAGGCGTGGATGCTGAGCAGGAGCATGCCCGACGGGATCGCGGCGTCTCCAAGCCAAAATGGGTGCGCTCTCGATGATGAGGTCACGGGCTCCAATGAGTCGTCGTCGCATAGCGTGTAAGAAGAAAAAGCCCGCAGTGATCTTATATGCCCGCTCTTTGAAGCCAGACGGGATGTGCCAGCCACAGCACCCCTAGTAACAGGAGCGTAATCCCGATGAACGGGCTGAGGCGCTTGCCGCCTGGCACCGCCTTTTCGATCACCATGGCGCCGGTGAGCGCAGCCATGCCTGCCAGATTGCCTATGCCGACCCCGAACATGACGAGCATCAAGGCCCAACAGCAGCCCAGGCTTGAGGGGGCTGAACTGGAACAGGCCGGCGAGAAAGAATGTAATCGCACCGATGAGCCAGGAATGAATTGCCAGCCACGGCCACAGAGCCACCAGGCGGTGCACCAGCGTGTCTCCGAGAAAGGCCCCTGCAGCAAAGCCCGTCCAGATCACGGCATAGCCGGACAGGAACACCAGGGGGACCGCGACGGGACGACCTTGTCTGCGACCGGCATACACCACCAGGTTGACCATGGGCATACTGGATGGCAGCATCATCGCCACCGTCATGACCTGCCAGCAGAGCAGGAAGACTTCCAGTGCCGCCAGCCAGGAGAGGCCGCTGGCTTGCAGCAGGTAGTGGTGGTCGAGCAAGAAGGTCTGGTGTGCCAGCGTCGCCAGGATGAGCACTGCCCAGGCAACGGCGACCAGCAGCCAGGGCCATAGCACGAGGGCCCGACGCCCGCGTCGGGTCTGCTCTCTCGCCTGGGGATCGGTCAGATGCAGCACAGGCATCGGGTCCCCCTTTACCTACGCGACGAAGCGGAATTCGTCCTGGACGGCGTTGTGGTTCTGCAAGTTCAGATCCTGACCCAGCGCCGGAACCTTCAAGCGGTAGCGTTGGGCCCTGCCCACATACTCTGGGGCGTCTGGAATGGTCGAAAAGATACTCTCGTGAAGGGTGGTTGTCTCTCCAGTCGTTCCAGTGAAAGGGACGAACTCTGCCTGGACCGTCTGACCGATGGTCAGCGTACCTCTGCCCTTGTCGGCCGTAAACGTGATGGGGGCACGCTCGACCCCAGCAACATCCCCGATCAACTCGGCAAGGTCGGCAATCGGACCGCCCAGCTTTCCAGTAAACGCCGACACGAGCGCGTCTTGCTGCGCTGGCGTCGCTTTGTCATCGACATAGACCAGCACGCGCCAGTTCCCCTTTAAGATATTGCCTGGAATATGAGTACTCATGGCAATGGTGAGTCCTGAGACATCGACCCCTTGAATGGTACCAGTGTCGATATGCCAGGCGACCACGGAGTCACACGTCCCACCGTCTGGATCCGCTCCCACATAACAGGGACACAGGACATTACATGAACAGACGTCTAACAA
>WNFS01002697.1_pt1 | contig 13415 bp, 11 predicted proteins | sample 5400141 | NCBI WGS metagenome assembly WNFS01 (sample SAMN13153358, study PRJNA577476) | soil metagenome | isolation source: 60 cm saprolite under Madrone tree | place: USA:California | collected 2016-06-14
CTTCTCGCCAATAAAGCGCACTCGATCCCCCGCCAGCATGGGCATGTCTCTCAACCGGCGGCCGGTCAACACGTTGGGGATATCAGCTGCAGTAACAACCGTCATCACCCCGGGCTGCGATTTTGCTCGGGACGTGTCCACGCGGAGGATACGCGCATGAGGATAGGGACTACGCAGGGCTTTGCCCCATAGGGTGCCTGGAAGTAGATGATCCGCGGTATAGAGCGCCTTACCGGAAACTTTTTGTAACCCCTCGACTCGGGGCGCGGACTTCCCTATCGTAGAGAAAGTCTGCTGTTTAGCTTTTTTGTTCTCCATGTTTGCACCGCGTACAAACTCATAAAGTTTGGTTCAACGTTCAAGGTTCAATGTCTTTTGGGTCCTTTAACTGAACTTGGAATTTTGAACCTCGCGTTCGCCTATTTGCTGCCGTCCTGCGCGTAGGCTTGGATCGCATCGAAGATACCGGTGTAACCCGTGCAACGGCACAGATTTCCGTCCAGCCCAACTTTAGTTTCTTCTAAGCTGGGCCGGGGGTTGCGACGTAAAAGTGCCGTTGCAGCCATCAACATTCCCGGCGTGCAATAGCCACATTGAAGCGCGCCGTGCTTGAGAAAGAGCCGCTGCAGTCGGTTGAGCTCTCCTCCCTCGGTCAAACCTTCCACCGTCGTGATCTCTTTACCTTCACAGCGCGCCGCCAAAACCACGCAACTATGCACCGCCATCCCCTCCAGCAGCACGGTGCAGGCACCGCAGTGACTCGTCTCGCAGCCGCGCTTCGTACCCGTCAGGCCCAAGCCTTCTCTAAGAACGTCCAATAACAACGCCGCCTCCTTCGTCTCCACCTCAGTCTCTTCACCGTTGATTTCCAGTTTAAGCTTTGCCATGCCCGTTCCTTTCTGATTGCTCGATCGCTGCCAAGATAGCCCTGCGGACCAGCACCTTGACCATTTTTCGCCGATACTCGGCGGAAGCATGCGGATCGGTCATGGGATCGGCCTCGGACGCGGCGATTTCTCCCGCTTCCCGGATCGTCGCATCGTTCAGCACTGCGCCGCGGACGGCGCTCTCAGCTTTGCTGGCTCGAAGAGGCACTGACGCGACGCCTCCCAAACCAATTCGGATCTCACGCGCTTTGCGTGAATGCTGCTCCTCCGGGATCAGAACAACAGCCACCCCGGCAATGGCAAGATCTTCCGCGCTGATCGCATGCTTCAAGTAAACCGCCGAGGCTTTCCCTGGTAAAGTCGGAATCTCGACGGCATACAGCAGTTCATCTGGAGTGATAGCGGTCTCGAAATAGCCGCGAAAGAATTCCCGCAAGGGGACTTTTCTTGTTGCCTTCCGACTTCGAAGTTCTACCACAGCGTCCAGAGCCAAGAGTGCCGGCGGCAAATCTGCTCCCGGTTCATTATGGCAGAGATTGCCGCCTATCGTTCCAAGATTGCGAATCGCCGTCGAACCCACTTTGGATGCCGCTTGACTGAGTAGAGGCGCCGCCGCTCGGACCTCCGGCGACGATAATAGATTATAGATCGTTGTCATTGGTCCAACCGACATCCCATCGGTTTGACGCTGAACACCGCGCAACTCTCCAAGCCGTTCGAGATCGATCAAGACTTTGGGATCGATCAGTTTGTTGCGCAACAGCACGAGGAGCGATTGTCCCCCGGCAATGGGCATGGCGTCTTTCCCGTACTGTTCACGTTGCCCCAAGGCCTCTGCCATGGAATCGGGTCGTATGAGTTTCCTCTCGATCATTACATCTCCCTGGCGCTCGTCATGAATCTTTCTCTATGGCGCCTTTTACGTTGTCGCCGAACTCCTTAATGACCGCCTCCGCCTTTTTCTTAACAAAAGGATAGCCGATAGTTCCCAGCCGTCCGAACACGTTCACATCGGTCTCGAAGTCCATCTGAGTCTCGTTGTCCTTAGATGCAAGCGCCAGCGCCATGGTTTGGCGCACGCCCCCCGCTTTGAAATCTTTCCCTTGCATGGCAATCTCAATCCGTTTTAACGGCTCGAGCTTCTTTACGTCAGCTAAGAATTCCAATTGTACGGTAATGGGACCGACGCTGTCCTTTACAGTCAACTCGTATTTTTCGCGCTCTTTCAGGGTCTTAACGGCTTGGCATCCGGGAATGCACTTGGACAATTTTTCGATGTCCCACAAAAATTCCCATACTTTTTCTATGGGTCGTGCAATCAGCAGATTTCCCTGAAATTTCATCCGTCCTCCTAACAACCTATAGCCAGGTCTTTTGAGCTCACTTTAAATCAAGCCGGCATTTAGCGGATCCCCTATTCTTGCCGTCATTCCCGTATTTCTTTCCTAAATTGGTTTTCAGTACTTCTTTAGATCGTCCAGCGAAACCCTATCCGCGCCGGGGACCGTGACCATTTCCGGAAATTGTTGGCCAAAGGGCTTGGTTGCATCAATGCCGAGGCTGGAGCCCACCCGGAACTTTCTCACCGAGGGATCCATAGCGGTCGCTACCAACCGAGGGAAAATAATTATATCTTCGTCCGCCTGAGTTCTCGTAGCGATGGCCCACAGGACTTTTTCCATGTCGTAAATATCAACGTCGTCGTCAACGACAATAGTGATCTTGTTACGACGTGAACCAAACATGGTGGCGATCACGTTTCTCGCTTCACACTCATAAGCCTGTTTCATGGCAATGACGGAAATCATTCCCACGGTACCCGCTGCCGGGAAGTGAACCGCTGTCACTCCGGGAAATTCTTTTTTTAGCATCCAGTAAAAGGTTGCCTCCAACGGCAGTTGCTTCAAAATGTGATTCTCCGTTGTCGGCATTCCAGTGAGCGCCGCTTGGTAGATTGGATTTTTACGGTGGGTAATCGCGCTCACTTCAATGACGGGTTTAGGATTGGCCGGAGTATAGTATCCTGACACTTCACCGAACGGCCCTTCCTGCTCCCTTATATTGGGCAAGACGTTTCCCTCAATGACAATCTCAGCCGTCGCGGGGACTTCCAGATCAACGGTTTCGGCCTTGACCACCTCGACGGGCTGTCCCCGCAACGCGCCTGCCAATGCCATTTCGTCGGTGCCATAAGGGGCCATCCATTGGGTCGCGAGAGGAATCACCGGATCGGTTCCAATGGCAATGGCAATGGGCAAACCCTTCCCCAACGATTCCGCCTCGACGAGTTGCCGAACCAGATGTTGCGCCATGATGCCGAGTCGGTTGCGACCCTTAAGCTGCAGTCTGTAAATCGACGTATTTTTCCCTCCGCTCTTGGGATCGCGACTGATAGACAACCCTAGGGTAATGAAAGCGGCGGGGTCTTTTTCGGAAAAAATCGGGATGGGAAGCCGCGTTAGGTCGACATCGTTTCCCGTGTGGATAACGTCCTTGCACGGGGCGTTGGAAACCAACTTGGGTGGCAACAGATGATCCAGAGCATTTTGAAACTTGTGAACATAATCTTGGGACGAAGTTTCCAAGGCGAGAAAAGCTCTCTCGCGCGTGGCAAATATGCCACCCACCACCGGCATGTCAAAATTCTTGACGTTCTCGAAGAATAGCGCTGGTCCCCGCTGATCGCTGGTCTTGCGAATGTAAGACGAGATCTCGAATTTTGTATCGACGGGTTTTTTAGTTTTGAGCAACTCGCCGTGCTCTTCAAGAAATTTCAAGAACTCTCTTAGATCGCTAAAGGGCACCGTTAACCTCCGACCGAGGATTCTCCATGAGACGCTTCACGATCAACTGCAGCGCAAGGCCTTTTTCCCTGAAATAGCCGGGCTGTTTTTTTCATTCGCACCGAAAAGATTGACACTTCGGATTTACTTTATGCCCAATTCCCGGTTGATCTCTCGCTGTACGCTAAAATCGAACACCTTCGCTGCCGGTACGGGATGGGCCAGGCCTAGTGTCTTGGCATCTTGTTTTAACAGCGTGTCCACATCTGCATCAGTGAGTATGCCATTGCTAGTAAACCCAAACTGCGACATGCGATAGGTTTCGACGGCCGTGGGCAGGTCGAGTTTCGTGTACTTTGCCAATATCTCGCTCGTCGCTTTCTCATTTTCGTGAAAGTAGCGGTAAGCCTTGGTTCGCGCCCGCATCATGCGCCGCACCAGTTCGCCTTTGTCGGCAAGATTGCGGTCGGCCACCGCAAAACCTCCCTGAGTGCTGATAAAGTCCTTCGGAGTTTCGGCCAAGATATTTACTTTAAATTTGTCGCGTGCGACGACAATCGTTGGAGGAGAAAGGGCCGTAACTTGGATGGAACCGGCCAGGAGCGCCTGTAGCAACGCCGGTGCCCCACCGATGACGACAGCCGATATGTCTTTGGCAGGATCGACACCTCCGGCCGCTAGAAGCCGGTTTGCGACCAGATGCTGGCTGCCATTACGAGAGGTAATTCCTAAGTTAGCTCCCTTGAGCTCTGAAATCGATTTGAACTCGGGCTTGCTAACAAGCCAGAAAAGCGCACGGTGACCCGTTACCGCCAACACTTTGATCGGCAAACTCGTTTGGCTCGCGCGCGCCGCCAGGCCCACAGCTCCCAGCGCGTCCACCTCACCGGACACCAAAGCCGCCGTCGCCGCGTTCGCCGACACTTGAATCAGATCGGCGTTTAGTCCTTCGTCGCGGAAAAAGCCGCGGTCTTGCGCGATGTAAAGGTCAATAAATGCGATGCTCCGGCTCGAGACGGCGATCTTCACTCTCTCCGTTTGCGCTGCCACCTGGACCGACCAGCAATGCGCAATCAGGGCGCTAACCAAAAAAACTCTTCGCATGATGATACGACTGACCTTACTATCGATAGAGATTATCGATGAAGCCGCTCTGGTCCAACTTTCTTAAAACCGAATCATCGACAAGATCTTCCGCTTTCGCGTTCTTTGCCTTCGGAACAGTACTTTCGATGCTGCGCAGAACCGTCTCCACGCCTTCTTTCAGGGGATAGGGTTTGCGCGGCTGGATTTGTTGAATGACGACCTGGTAACTTTCCTCGGCTTCGTCCTGGTCTTTGAGCTTAAGGAACTCTTTAATGAGCTTGATGCTTTCCTCCCTATGTTGCTTGGCATACGCCACGCCCTCTAAAAATCCCTTGAAAAACTGCTCTACCACAGGCCGGTTTTCTCGCAGGAAAGCGCTGGTGGACGCAATACCGCTCCCATGAAATTTGAGCCCCAGTTTGTGAGCGTCCACCAGGGGAATGAAGCCGGCTTTCCTGGCTCGAACCGTGTTCGGCGTCGTGAACACGGTTGCTTGAATCGCGTTTGTTTTGAGCGCTACCAGCCGGCTCGGATTGTCACCGATTTGAACTATCGTCACATCACCTTCCGCGAGACCTGCTGATTTGAAGATGTATCTGATGCAGAAATCCGACGAGGATCCGAACCGGCTGACACCCGCTCTCTTTCCCTTTAGCTCAATTGGATTTTTAATCTCAGGAGACGCGAAAAGAGTGAAAAACATCGTCGGGTTGTTGGCCGGCAAGAGCGCGATGTCGGCGCCTTGAAGTTTCGCGACCACGCCTTCCGGACCTGCGGTCACCGTCAGTGGAAGATCGCCCCCGAGCATCGCTTGAATCACTTGAGAGCCACCCTGAAAATAAATCAGCTCCACCGCGAGCCCGTATTTCTCGAAGAACCCCTTTTTCTGCGCGATGTAGGCCTGGCTGAATTCTCCGGTAATCAGACTTCCCACCCGCAATTTTGTCAGCTCCGCGCCGTCAGCGGAGTGGACCAAGATGGTTAGCGCCAAGAGAGCGAAAAAATAGATGACGATCCGTTTCATATTCTGCGTCCCGTTTCTCCTTCAGAGCGTCCTCAAGAGATACTCACGGCATCTTCGCGCTTCCACCTTCGATGGCGGATAGAACCCGCTCCGGGAAAAGGGGCAGATCCCTGATCCTTACCTTGGACGCATCATAAATCGCATTGCCGATGGCGGGAGCAATACCAACCACGGCCAGCTCTCCGATACCTTTGGCGCCGAAGGGTCCCTCGGGAAGCGGAACCTCAACCGGGATGGAAATGATCTCTGGAATTTCTTGGGATGATGGCAACTTGTAATCCATGAACGACGGATTGATGACCCTCCCGTCTTCGAACTGGAGCCGCTCATGCAGTGCATACCCGAGTCCCATGACGACGCCGCCGACGATTTGACCTTTGACGCTTATCGGGTTCAAAGTCGTACCGACATCGTGAGCGGAGGCGATCTTTTTGACCTTGATCATCCCGGTCTCCTCGTCAACCTCTACCTCCACCGCCTGGGCAGCATATTTCCATCCCGGCACATATTCTTTTCCTTGCACCTTATGCGGGAGCGACGGATAATCACCTTTGCCTCCGTACCATCCTCTACCCAAAATAGGCTTCTCGCGGTTGTGAGCGTGCTCCAAAACTTCCCGTAGACTGAGGGAAGCTTGCGGCTGTCGCATGGACACAACACGCTGGTTTTCCAACACCAAGTCGGTCGTCGGAATTTCCAACATCTTGGACGCAATTTCGAAAAGCTGTTGTTTCGCATCCTCGGCGGCTTTCTTGACGGCCATCCCAGTATAAAAAGTCACTCGACTCGAGAAAGTTCCGCGATCGTAGGGCGTTGCGCCTGTGTCCGCGCAGGTGATCCCTACGGCTTCTACCGGAATCCCGAGCTCTTCGGCGGCGATTTGCGACAAGACCACACACATGCCCTGACCTATTTCAGATGCTCCTACCAAGACTTGAGCACTTCCATCCTCATTCAAGTGAACATGGGCGCCCGAAATGCTCGAATGAGTCGTCGGAGATTTGGCAATCACTGCCAGACCTCGCCCCACGTTTTTCTCTTTGGATTTTCCCCAGCCGATCTCCGCCGCGACTTTTTCCAGACATTCGCGCAGGCCGATACTCTGCACCGCATCGCCTATGGCATTTATATCTCCCTCGTGAAGGATGTTTTTCAGGCGCAACTCCAACGGATCCATGCCCAGTCGCTCTGCGATCATATCCGTCTGAGACTCGATGGCCCAAGCTCCCTCCGGCACACCCAGGCCTCTCAGTTGCGTGCCGCGAAGCCGATTCGTGTACACCAAGGTGGAGGTTACGCGGATATCATCGATACGATACGGGCCGATGCCGTCCTTCATCGCTCGATTGCTAGGCGCTAATCCTTCGGCATGCGCGCCGGTGTTCCAGAGAAAGCTGATGTCTCTTGCGACCAGGGTCCCGTCCTTCATGACCCCGGTCTTAAGCGTGACCGTTGCGGGCGTCGAACCGGCAGATGCGGTAAACTCATCGGTCCTTGTCATGACGATTTTCACCGGTTTAGCGCTTTTCATCGCAAGAGCAATGGTGATCGGTTCGAGACGTGGTTCGATCTTGCCACCGAACCCTCCACCTACTTTCGTGCAGATGACCCTCATTTTACTTTCCGGAACACCGAAGAGACCCGCCATGACCGTTCGTAATTCAAAAACTTCTTGAGAGCAGGTCCAGACGGTGATCGTACCTCCAAGAACCGCCACGAGTGTCGCATGCGGTTCCATATAGGAGTGGTGAATTTGGCTAGCACGAAAAGTGTCTTCGAAAACGTAGTCCGCTTTCTGCAGCGCGGCCTCCACGTCCCCGCGTTGGTTAGATGCCCGATGAATGATGTTTGTCCCCTTCACCGGATGCCATGAGGCTAAGTAAACTGACCGCGCATGGAGTTGTTCCAATTCTTCATGCACCAAGGGTGCGCCGTCTCGAATCGCGTCTTCGGCGTCAAACACCGCCGGTATTTCATCGTAATCGACTTCAATCAGTGACAGCGCTTCTTCCGCAGTATCCTCGTCCACAGCCGCGACGGCGGCGACAGGTTGGCCGACATAACGCACTTTATCGATTGCAAAAATATGCTCGTCCTCAATGGCGTAGCCATACCGGCGCGCGGGCACGTCTTTGGCGGAAATGACCGCCTTCACGCCGGGGCATTTCTTTGCCTTTTCGACGTCCACGCGCAAAATTTTACCGTGAGGTATCGGACTTCTTAAAATTTTCCCCCATAGCATGCCGGGCAGCTTCATATCTGGGCCATAGAGCGCTTGTCCCGAGAGCATCTCTGGACCATCCACCCGTTCTACCGGAGTTCCTATCACCCGATAATTCGCCATTACTCGCCTTCCTCCTTATTTCTCACGGGCGGGTTAGTATTCACTGGTTAAGCCAAAGCAAGAGTACGGTCGATTGAGTTACGGTTACCTGCCTCATAAACACTCGCCTGAGATCTCTAACTTTCGTTCGCCGCCTTAACCACATTGCGCCGACTTTTAATTTTTCCGGCACACACGGCCAATGCATCCAAAAGCGCAATCTGAGCAACCCGATGGGCCCCCGCCTGTCCGCGCAAAGTTTCTGCGGGGATAAACATCAACAAAAGCTCATGAGCGCTCTTGGAAATTAGGCTCTGCTGAAAACTCGTGATCCCGACACAAAAAGCCCTTCGCCTTCTTGCGGTTTGCAGCGCTTCAGCAACATCGCTCTGATTACCGGAATAGGTGACCGCGAGGGCAACATCTCGGGAGGTTGCCAGCTTGGCAGCGGCTAGCTGCTGGATCGGGTCTACAAACGCAACCGTTTGAAAACCTAAAGAGAGAAAATTCAGCGCCGCTAACTGGGCGATATGGGCGGAGCCTCCAGCACCGAACAGATAGAACCGCTCACTGCGGGCGATTGCCGCTGCGATCGAATTGAGCTTAACCCGGTCAACCCCGACAAAGTATCCCGCACGGCTTCGGCGCAGTCAGAAAATACGTGCTCCAAAAGAACCTCGTGGCCCTCCGTTCTAGCGCTGGGTCGTGGCGACATGAGGTTCGCCGCGAGCTCTCGCGCGAGTATCCTTTTCATTTCGCTCAGTCCCCTATAGCCGATTCGCTGACAGAATCGCACGACGGTGGCTTCACTTGTGCCGCACTGATAACCGATTTCTCTCGCGTCCAGTTCTAGAAAATCAGCGGGATTCAACATGATGAAGTGGGCAATGCGCGCGTGTTGGGGCGGAATGGACGGTAACGCTCCGCGTAGTTTGAGAAGGCAAGGGGGAGGGCTCGGGTGGACGGATGCGTGTGATCTGGCTGTTACAGATAAAACCATTTTGCTGCAATTACCACCTCACACGAGGAAATGTCAATCTCCCAATAAAACTCATTAGAAAAAAACTTGACAAAAAACATCTGCCGGAATAATCGATCTTTGCGGGGCATATCGAAGAAACAGAAAAAACTGTCCTTGCGGCTTCGATCACATTCGCCTCTTGTAAAGTAATCGCGCCATTATGCTTTTATGAAGTCGAAAGGGAACAGTTACGGCCTATGAAAAGAGAAGCAGTCGAAGCGAGCATTAACGGGCTAAAGGAGTCCGGGATAAACTTCACTGCCATACTGCCGGACTCGGATTGGGCCGAAGTCCAGCGAACGGCAATGAACGACCAATCCTTCCAGTGTGTCTCTGTCAGCAACGAGGCCATAGGAGTCGGTGTTTGCGCTGGCGCATGGTTGGGTGGAAAAAAGCCAGCCCTGCTCATCCCTACCGCAGGGATCCTGGCTGCTGCCTTTCCGTTGACCACTTTGAATATGCAGAAAAATATACCGGTCCTGATGGTCGTCCCTTATAGAGGCAGTCTGGGCGACGGCATTTGGTTTATGGGACCTTACCACTTCACTACTGAGCCGGTTTTAAGAGACCTCCACGTTGCCTACACCGTTGTCGATAAGATTGAGGAAATTGCGTTGGCGATCAAGCGCGCCCAACTCTCGGCTGAGGCCTGGCTACGACCAGCTGCTGTGCTTTTAACAGGTGACATCATCTTTGACGAGATTTAAAGGAGTGACAAATGAAACCCAGTTTTCATGCCGAAGATAGCTACGGTGAGCGGCGTACAAACTGTTTGATGAATCGAAGGGTGAACTGGTTGCAATCGAAGGTTTTCCTCAGCCTCCTATGGCTTCCTGTCTTTGTTATTCTCGAAGCGAGACCTATTTTGGCTCAAAGTCTCAAGTCCGTGGTATTTGCGGTCTCGGCGACGGACGTCTCGGCCTCGCCCATCTTTGTTGCAGAAGAGTTAGGATACCTAAAAGCAGAAGGAATCGATTCAAAAATTGTCGTGATTCGCTCCGATATCGCCATGAAAGGGCTGATCAGTGGAGACGTCGACTTTGCATCGAGCATTAGCAGCGTGGTCAAGGCGAGCGCAATCGGAGCTCCGGTTAAAACTCTGATCAACTTTTTTAATGGAAGTTTCTTTTATCTCGTCACGAAGCCGGGCATCGCAAATATTGACCAGTTGAAGGGTAAGACGGTGGCTATCTCAAGATATGGCTCGGCCACCGACTTCGATGCAAGAGCCGCCTTCCGTCACTTCAATTTGGATCCGAGTAAAGACGTGAAAATACTCGCCATAGGCGGAGGACCGACGCGCATCGCCGCCCTGGTTTCGGGGCATGTGGATTCTGCCATTTTAAACAATATTGAAAAAATCCCGGCGGAGAAAGCGGGAATGAAGCCGCTCCTCTTCACCGGCCAATATCTCAGGCAACCTGTGGGAGGTCTCGGTGCCGGCGTACAGAGGATGACCGACAGGAGGGATGAAATCCGCAGAAGTATAAAAGCTATGTATCGGGCCTTGATAGTGATGAAGACGGATCGTAATCGAGTTAAAGGCGTCTTTGCCAAACGACTGGACGTAAAACCTGAAAATTTTGAGGCTATTTACGATGACGCCATGAGGGTTTTTCTCCCCAACGGAGAGATTGATCTAGCGGACTTGTCAGCTCCTTACGAAGACGCTAGAAAGCAGGCGGCCAATACCCCTCCAGTGCCGCTGACTGGGCTTGTTGATTATTCCATACTCGAAGAAGTCCGAAAAACAACAAAGTAACTTCTAGACGGCTGGAATTCGCAAAATCATAGCATTTGAATTGGGGACGGGCACCGCATCATAGATCTTTTCGACGTAATCGCTAAATCCTCTCGACAGGTCGGTTCCCGACTATGCCTATGCCGGTGGAAGGACATCCTTTTTTCGGCGGCGCGAATAGGGATTGATGACGCGGATGTTTTCCGTCCTCTCGATATGCCTGACAAACTTGTATTTGTTTTCTCTGCCTTCTTGGTTAGGAAGAGGGACATTTTCCTCACCCGGATCAACCTTCACTACGATAATTGCTAGCTCATTGCCCGTAAGAGCTTTGTCGAGGATTTCTTCGAATAGGCTGGATTCTCGAACCGTCGCCGTATTCTTAATCCCGCAACTCCTCGCTACGCCCTCTATGTCGACGCCTCTGGAGGTAGCGGATGGAAGACTGTCGCAAGACTGATAGCATTCATTGTCAAAGACGATGCTGATCAGATTTCCAGGATTATGAGCAGCAACGTCCGCAAGAGAAGCAAGATTAAAGAGCAAATTCCCATCGCCGTCCAGCACTACGACTTTGCGGTGGGGAAGTGCCAAAGCCAATCCCAGACCTACCGGCAAACAAAGACCCAGATTCACCTGCGACATTTGAGCTTCTCTCCCGGTTGCTTCCCAGTACATGTAAGTCCTGCCAGTCGGTGTGACCACAAGCACATCGTTATCCAGCTTTCGATCCAAAATTCTAATACATTCCGGCCTCTTCAAAATTAGCTCCTCCCACTGAGTTTTATACAGAAAAGATTCGATCATTTCCAAACGATTGAGTCAGTACATTCGCCTATAACGTCCACCATTATGGCGATCGATCCGTGGACGATTCAAGCGCTGAGGGGACGCAAGACGATTAACATGACATTGCGCTATACCCATCGAGCGGCTGGGAGTTTATACGACGTCTGCTTCCCTCGTACTTCGCAAAATGCACCAAAAGAAGATGTGCACTGGCTCAAATACGCGCTGGCAAGATGAGGAATTGACGAGGCAAAAAAAGGTCGACCTCAGAGAACTTCGCCATACAACAAGATTCCTGTTCGTGGTTACGGTTTCAAATGGCGAACAATCAGAGCCGCTGTGTTCCTTTGTTGAGTGTCGCGAATCGATCGCGTTTCTATGAATCAGGAGGGTTTCTCGCGCACACGACAATTAGACCGCTAACCTGAATGCCATTTGGGAAATAGCCGAAAATCGCGATATCAGCTGATCTATCAATTATCCGAAAAGGCTGGATCCAAGGTCTAAGGGCGGGCTCTGTAGTTTTCCACTGCAGGCCTCCGATATTCTCGCACAGGAACTGCGCTGCCCGTCACCGAAGACACTGACCGCGGGAAACGTAGACTCCTACGATAGTCATGCTATCTTCTATGCAAACAGCGCCATTCAAAAAGGTGCGCCGCAAATATCGCTGCATTTAATAAGGTCTCGACCATCAGGCAGCAAGTCGTAAATCGAGCTAGGTCAATAGGATTGATAGAGACGATCGATGAAGCCGTTCTCATCCAGTCTTTCGCAAATGCTCGGATCCACGATGTCTTCGGACGTCAACTGTGAGGCCTTCGGGCTTCCCCCAGAACGCGCTGTTGTTTGTTATACAGGAAACGATACATGCATCCTCAGGCGAGGACACTGAAAAGCGCTTAGATAAATATTAGCACCGGCTCAACATGAATTTTCCCTATCTTATAGAAACTACAGCAGCGCTGGGGATCGAACTCAAGATTATTGCCTACTTAATTTTTAGAATCTGCTGCAGCTCCTGTTTGTTTGCGTCTGGCATATCCAACCACAGCGAAGCAACTTCTTTAATCCTCTCAACCGATATGGGCCGCAGAACTAACCTAGCTTTGGCTACCTCAGCTTTGAACTCTGCATCGCCGAACGTAGCATTGACCGCTTTGCGGAGCGCCTCCACCCGTTCCGAAGGTACCCGAGGCGGCAGCGTAAATAATCGGTTTATGTCATTTGGACCGATAATAGCGACCTGGAGCAGCCATTTCGCCTTTTCGGTTTTAGCCAAGTCCAAAGCGTTGGGCACTTTTTCCAGACCCGGCCAAGGTTTCTCCCCAATCTGAGCGATTACCCTGATATCCCCAGTTTTCAATTCACTGGGAAAGCCTCTAACAACTCCTTCATAGGATGAGCAGGAGCCATCCACTTCGCCACTCTCCGTCGCAAGTCGGATCTCTGTAACTCCTTTGAAGCCATCCACAAGCTTGGAGTTTATGCCGAGCGATGCCTGAAGAATACGCGCGTTGTCAGAAGGAAAAGTGCCCGGGGCAAGACCGCCTAACTTTAGTTCCTTCGAAGAGCCGAACGCCTCTGCGATGCTGGACCAGCCGCTCGTCTTACTTACCCAACAAACCTGGATATCGGGACCAGGGGAAGGGAGCCAATTAAATTGCCGGGCATCGAATTTAGCTGCCGCGTTGCCAAGCGTTTGCAATCTGAGTAGAGCACCGTCAAGGTTCAAGAGCACCGTGCCATCTCGTGCTGCGG
>WNFS01015478.1_pt1 | contig 13414 bp, 11 predicted proteins | sample 5400141 | NCBI WGS metagenome assembly WNFS01 (sample SAMN13153358, study PRJNA577476) | soil metagenome | isolation source: 60 cm saprolite under Madrone tree | place: USA:California | collected 2016-06-14
CTGTATACTTCACCTTAAGAAATCGCTCCGAGAGGTGTTATGCGTGCCGAAAGATGAGACCGGCTGGCTGACAGTCGAGGATATCTATGAAGAGTTAGGGCGGCGTGTGCCTCTCGACACGATCCGCTCCTGGATACGCACGAAGCGGCTGCCCGCGTACAAGCCGGGACGCGCCTACTTAGTGCGCCGCGAAGATTTGGACAAGTTCTTGAAAGATTCGCGCACAAAACCTGACGACCGACCCTAGTAGCAAGGATTTGTAAATGGCACATACGACGAAAAAGACGAACAGAAACAACCATCGCAAACATGAACAGGCAAATAAACAAAACGGCGCTGTCGGGATAGCTACGACGCCTCCCATGCCCAGCGGCGCAGTTACCCTTAAAGATACAGTTCGGCAATACGGGCGGTGCATTTTTTTAGTAGTACGGATAAGACCAAATCCCGCTGGGGGCGCAATGGTAAGATCTCTCGGCTCAGGCTTCCTAGCAGCGCCGTACAGGTTTGTTACCGCTGCCCACGTTCTAAATAATACCGAACCTGCCGCAGATGAGCTCGCGAGACATAGGGATGGTGATGTGTATGGGTTTGTCAGCCATGACGACAATGACAAGCTCCATTGGCACTGGGATGGCAGATACAAACATGGTCAGGATATGTTTACCTACCCTGATAAAGACCTGGGCATAGTACACCTTGGGAGCAATTTCTATGAATCTTGGATGGACAAAACTGGCCTTCCTATCTCCGAGAAATTCAGCAGGATAGCTACTCCAGTTGGAGTTTACGATGGCTTTCAATCATGGCAACAGCGGTGGACCTATCATAGACCTCGAAACCGGGAACGTCATTTCATGGGTAAAGGGCTACAAGAAAATTGATGTCGACCTGAAAGAGAAGGACATACCAAGCACGTTCACGCCACGTGCGTACACGTTGCCCACGTATATGGAAAGCGTACAGGCTAACTACTCGGTCGGTATTGCAACTGCTAGCGTGGTCAAAGAGTTACGAGAACACGGCATTAGTGTTTAGAGCTACCGGAGTTGCTTCCTTGAATAAGATAGTCGCTCAACCGAGGAAAGTAAGCGCAGTGGGACGAAGGCTTCGCTCATGGTGGCTGAAGATAAAACAACATCCGTTCGTTACTGCGGCAATTATTGTAGCGCTCGTTGCAGTCGGCATATTCATTTTCGCGGTCTATGCGTTCGGCTGGGACTGGACAGGTTTAAATGGATATACCCAAGTGACAACCGAACACACTATTAGCGGCCCATCGGCTGGTACAGTCGTCAGAACTGAAGTGTACCAGTCTGGTAAGGCTTTTTGGGATTGGCTGCAACTGCTCATTATTCCGGCAGTGCTCACATTTGGTGTATGGTGGCTCACGCGTTTACAGCAGCAACGCGATCAGCGACTTGAAGACCAGCGCGCTCAAACAGAACTTGAGATTGCAACAGACAATCAACGTGAAGCCGCTCTGAAAGAATACTACGAGAAAATGTCGGAACTCCTCCTTCATGAAAACTTGCGTGGTTCGGCAGAAGATGCAGAGGTACGAAAGATAGCACGCGTGTGGACATTGACAGTGCTTCCGCGCCTAGACAAAGAACGTAAAAGGGGCCTGCTGCAATTTTTGTATGAGTCTGGCCTTATAGAGAAAGGTAAGAGAATAGTTGATTTAAGCGGAGCCGACCTAAGTGACGCAGACCTGTTTGTTATTAACTTGAGTGGAGCCGATCTCAGCAGGGCCAATCTGAGAAAAGCTAACCTGTTTCAGGCCAACTTGAGTGGGGCTAACTTGACCTTAACTGTCTTGACTGCGGCCAATTTGTTTAAGGCTGACCTTAGTGGAGCTAATCTGGAAAAAGCCTTCCTAGATGATGGAACCGACTTGAGCTTTGCTGACCTTAGTGGGTCTAACCTGCAAGGAACCTTCTTAAAAGGAACCAACCTGCAAGGAACCAATGCCACTCCTGACCAGCTTAAGAAGGCTATTTTTTACGAAAGCGTAACCATGCCTGACGGGTCAACACATGCTTAGCGAGTTACGTTGCGACTTATATTGGTTGCGTGATTCTTGACCAGCTATTGTGCACAAAACTGGCGCGGTATTTTCGCAGCTAGATGCTGAGGACGGTACAACCGTATTAAGTGGTGAAAGTCTCAAAAAGTGGTTCTGTATAGTTACTCACAATCACGGGCTGCGTTGTACTACACAGACACACTAAGTTGAAAGTGCATTGTTACGTTAGCCTACAAAGAGAGGATGTTACAATCTTATGAAATTAATCCGCTATCGAAAGCCCAGTGTGAAAAGCATGCTTGGCGTTACCAAGGCAAAGAAGAATATAAATAGATCACTCGGAATTACTGCAATAAAGCGACCTTTGCGTGCCCCAGGTAACATGGAACGACGGATGTTACGACGTGCTGGATACTACAGCGAACCAATGAAATTTATGCGGTTTTTAGGGCGCATCTTCAAATAAGCGGGTATCACCAGCCTCTATACTACCGCCTTAAAATCCGGGTGCTTAGTATTCATATGCCGTGCTACATTCGCAAAAGTACGATGACAACAGGGCCGGATTACCTTCACCGAATGGCTGGAGCTGTCCCGCGCGTGGGCGCTGAAGATTATCGAACTATATGGTGGGGAAACAGCCGCCCGCCCGTCTCCCCCTAACCTACCTATATGCCCAAAGACTGTGCTAGAATAGGGTTGATATAGCATCCCGACCGGTTGATACCGAACAGAAAGCGTGATTTGGGGAATGCACTTCTGGGGAAAGAGAGCTGGACACGACATTTGCACGAGTAGGCCATAGATCAAGGACAGCAGGCCATGTCATCACTAGCAATAATAGGAGCAGGTATCAGTGGCCTTGCAGCTGCACACACACTGCGTGATGCAGGTCACAACATCACCATCTTCGAGACGAGTCGCGATGTCGGAGGCCGCGCAACCACAGGGAAACGCGAGGGCTTCATCTACGATGATGGCGCACAATACATCAAAGGTGGCAGTCCGGTCAGCACAGCCTGGATCACCGAGCGTTTCCGCCTGCCCGACCTCATCGACATCAGCAAACCCGTCTGGATTTTTGACGGTCAGGGGCATATCCAGGAAGGTGATCCAATACAGAACGCAGACCCCAAGTGGAACTATCGCAGTGGCCTGGTGGCTCTGGCGAAACGCATGGCAGAAGGATTGGATATTCGCCTGGAAACAGGTGTTGGGCGCGTAGAGCAGACTGCAACGGGCTGGAGCATATTCGAGGTATCAGGGCATCTGCTTGGCGACTTTGAGCAACTCCTCATCTCCATCCCCGCGAGCCAGGCCGTTGAACTGCTTGAGCACAGCCAGGTGTCCGACGACTTGCAAAAAAGCATCCTGGCAGGTCTGCGCAAAGCACGCTACAACCCGCTTATCTCCGTCATGCTTGGGTACAAACCGGCACCTCAAGTGCGACCATACTACGCGCTCGTCAACACGGATAAAGCTCACCCCATCTCCTGGTTGGCCTGGGAGCACGAAAAGGCCCCCGAACGTGTCCCCGAACATGCCGGTCTGCTGCTCGCGCAGATGGCCCCACGCTACAGCCTGGATCATTGGGAAGTATCCGCTGATGAGCTGGTCAGGGATGTAGCAAGCCTGGTGGCAACACTGATTGACGAGCGGCTGGGTGAGCCTATTTTCACTGATCTGCGATACTGGCGCTACGCACTCCCTGCCGAGAAAGCGCATGCGCATGAAGTGAATATGCTGGCGCTGCCGTACGGGTTGGCTTTTTGTGGTGATGCCTTTGTTGGAGGGCGTGTCCACCTGGCGCTGGAACACGGGGTGGAGATCGCGGGTATGCTTCTTAGAGGTGGCAGCCCCTGAGCAAGGACATCTGTCATGCATCTTCCTAGACCGGACTTCCTTTGTAGCTCTGCTTGCATTATGCCACTGTTCTGCCTTAACATCCTTACAGATTACTTGTGCAGTATTGACAGAAGGAGTGTTTCACATGCCGGGTTCATTGCGTATCAGCAGGATCGCTGGTATTGACATCTATATTCACGTTAGCTGGCTCATCATCCTGGTGTTACTCACCTGGTCTCTTGCCGTCGGTTGGTTTCCCGTACTCTATCCCGGCTGGTCAACCGCTACCTATTGGGTGATCAGTCTCATCTCAGCCTTGTTCTTGTTCGTCTCGGTGCTCTTACATGAACTGGCCCACTCGCTCGTTGCCCGTTCGCGTGGGTTGCCCGTGAAAAATATCACCCTTTTCATCTTCGGTGGTGTCTCTAATATTGAGCAAGAGCCGAAAAGCCCCGGCGTCGAATTCCAGGTGGCCGTTGTTGGTCCCGTAGTCAGCCTGCTGATCGGTCTAATAGCCTTCCTGCTCGATTTGCCCTTGAGAGGAAGCAAGTCACCGCTCGACGCAATTCTAGCTTATCTCGCTCTCACCAACGTCTTGCTAGGCATTTTCAACCTTATCCCAGGTTTCCCACTGGATGGCGGGCGCGTATTACGTTCGATCATCTGGAAAATCACCGGTAGTCTGCGTACAGCCACACAGGCTGCCTCCATTGTGGGTCAGGTTATTGCCTACCTCTTCATCTTCTGGGGTATCTGGCAATTATTCGGCAGCAACTTCCTGAATGGCATCTGGATTGCCTTTATCGGTTGGTTCCTGTTGAGCGCGGCCCAGTCCGCCAATTCTCAAGTCATGTTGCAGTCTATGTTCCGCGGTGTCACCGTCGGTGATGTGATGAGTACGAACCCGCTCACGGTCCCCGCTAACATTTCATTGCAAAGACTCGTCGATGAATACTTCTTGCCTCATGGCCTGCGCTCCGCTCTGGTTATGCAGGCCGAGCAATTAGCTGGTCTGATTACGCTCAGTGATATTCGCCATGTGCCGCGTGAGCAATGGGGGCAGGTTCCCGTCGGCCACGCCATGATCTCGCTGGAACGCTTGCACGTCGTTTCTCCACAGCAAAGTTTGAATGATGTGCTGCCTTTGATGGCCGGTCGAGATGTGAATCAATTGCCTGTCGTACAAGACGGTCGTCTCGTGGGCATCCTCAGCCGAGACGCCATCGTGCGTTTCCTGGAGGTCAGGCGCGGCCTGGGCTTAGATACGGCTGAAGGCTACGTTCGCCAACGTCTGCCGGATGCGGCTTGAAGGAGTATCGAGTAGGGGCGAGGGCAAGCCTCGCCCGCGGGGTGGTGTGGCCTACACATACCACCATGATCGATCAACTACCGCAAGTTCTTCCATGCTCGTGAGATGCCACTTGCCAAAAAGCTTTTGATAGGTCCCATCCTTCTTCAACGAAGCAAGCGCATTCTTCACCGCATTGAGCATCACCATGTCACCCTTGCGGATAACAATCCCTTCAGGAGGAGCAGAGACCTTCAGAGCCACAGTCAACTTCCCTGGGTTCAGCCACATGTAATAGTCAGCGGCGGATGTATCCTGATAAGACACCTCAACTGTCCCCTGGAGCAAGGATTGGATAAGAGCGCCCTCGCTTGCTTCTGCAGTAATGCTGATCGCAGCTTTGCCCGCCCCCTGACATGTAGCATTCTGCTGCTGCAATTCAAAGAATTCCGTAGTGCCCTTTTGCACGCCGACAGACACCCCGCACAGATCAGCCAGTTGCTGAAGGCGCCTCGTATCGCCTGCCCGTACCAGCAGCGTTTCGCTCGCATTAAAGTAGGGGACGAAATCGGAAGTCGTTTTGCGATCATCGGTCATGTTGACGGCTGATATCACCACGTCAAACTGTTTGGCATTCAGGTCATTGAGGAGGGAATCGAACGTTGTCGGCACAATCTTCACCTGCAAATGCATTTTCTGAGCAATAGCAGTGATAAGATCAATGTCAAACCCGCTGGGTTGGTTATTCTTTAGAAATTCTTGTGGGGGATTGATTGGATCAGTGCCTACAGTAAGCATACCGGGAGTAACAAGATCATGGGCAAGCATATTAGGTGGGGAGGGGGTTGGGGTGTGGGTAGGAGGGACTGGTGTCGGCGGAATAGGAGGACGCAAGAGCAGCACCAACAGAGCAACAGCCAGCACATCAAGCAGGCCCGACGAGAATGCGTCTATCACGCTACAACTCCTTATCAGTGATATGATAAACCACGTGGCAGCCATTACTCATTTTCATCGACCTCTTCTATTCTACCTCTTTTTTGGGTAACTGTACAGCCACTATTCCATCATAGTAGAAAAAAATTCTTTTCAGCTTTTTTAGATATATCCCCTTTGGCAAAAACGGTTTTGGCATGTATCATCTGTACACAGTAACAAAATGTAACAGCTCTTCCTATTGACTTGCTTACTCAGCTATGCAATACTATAGTCATGTAAGTATGCACGCATCTATCAATAATTACGTGTAGCCGTTTGCTATGCCAGCCCGTCAATTGCGGTCGAAAGGTGGTAAGCTATGGTTTCATGGGAACCAGAAGATTCGTACAGAAAATCGTGGAATAGGCAGCATCGGGGCCTCTTAGTCTTTTTGTTGGATCAATCAGGATCGATGCGGCAACCAGTGCAAATAGGCAACAGACAGTATACCAATGGAGAGATGGCTACATTGGCACTCAATGACCTCATTGTATCGGTTATTAACAACACTCCCATCGACTCCCAAACAGGTCGTCTCAAAGATTACTGTGACTTGCTGGTCCTGGGCTATGGCAATCAAGTGACGCCACTCCTTGACAACAGGCAGGGCGCACCAGCCTCTATCAAGGACCTGGCCGACAACCCACTTGGACAAAGACTAGTGACGGTGGAGAAGTATGATCGCGTCCAGGGGAAAAATATCCCGGTCCAGGAAAAGCAGCCCTACTGGATCAACTACACCGCTGATAGCAGTAAAACCGAGATGGCAAAAGCGCTGCAGAGAGCATATCGAGCGGTACAGGATTGGCTTGGAGCGGACCCGCGGCGCCGTCAGTCATTTCCACCGATTGTCATCAATATTACCGATGGCGCTCACAACGGCGAAGGTGATCCCATGGAAGCCGCAAAAAATGTACGTCGACTCTTTACCGACGATGGGCATGTGCTGTTGTTTAGCTGCCACCTCACCAGCAACAGTGCCAGCCACCTTGCATTCCCCAGAGATGCTCAAATTATTGCCAGGTCTATCTCAAATCCTGATGAGCGTGAATGGGCGATAAACCTCTTTGACATGTCGAGTGAGATACCGGCCACGATGGCAAAGCGTGCCCGTGAGTCCTTTAATGCAGGGTTAGCCGATGGCGCTCGTGGCTTCATCTATAATGCTAATCCTACCGATCTCATCGATTTTCTCAGTTGGGGAACGCGGCCGGGCCAAAACTTCGAGCGATAGCGAGCAGGGCACGCAACAACAGCGAGAGTTTTTTAGTAGAGAGGATCGTCATGGCTCATCCACCTGCTAATTTCACTTTGGACAACACGACATTAAATGTCCCTATCCTGTGTGCCGCAGGAGGATTGGCTCTGGCTGTAGCCGCCCAGCACCTGGCATCATCTGTTGCGAGTACGGGGTTGGGTCCATTCTTCTTAACGAAGGTTTCGCTCGCCATGGTGGTGCTCACAGGCTTATACACGTTCTTTGAGTTGGTACGACAAGGGTGGATGGCCTGGCAACAACCAGCACAGGCACTTGGTGTATGCCGGAGCGCCAGTTTTGCCAGTTTCCTGCTGGGCCTCATCTCTGTTGCTGTCTCTGACAATAGCTCGCCGAGCCGGTGGTCCGTCATCCTCTGCGTACTAGGATTGATGGGCTTTTTTGCTGTAATCTTCCTGGGGCCAACTGATACGGTCAGCCAAGAACTGGCCTATGACCCTGGGCCGGAGGAGCAATATGCGACCCCCAACAAAAGAGGATCACTGCCTCCCGTCCATCAAGGAGAGTTAGTGGCGCCATCCGCCCGGCCCCGACCACGGATCGATCCCAGAACCCTCCCTCCACTTTTCGAGACTGATCCTCTCTATAGCATGCCGTGCCCGCGACGTGCACGTTTCTTTAGCGTGGTGAAAGGCAATGATATTCCTGTCGCCAGCGATGATGCCTGCGTCATCTCCGATGATGAAACCTACTTTGCGCTCTGTGATGGTGCCAGCGGAAGTAGCCTACCGCGTCCATGGGCCACCTTGCTTGGCCAGCAATGGCTCAAGCAGCCCTTTCAGGAAATCGACGAGGCGACGCTTTCCTTCTGGCTGCAAGAACCCCGTGAGAGCTGGCACAGATGGGTACAAGAGACCTGGAAAAGGACCATTGATGAGCGCAACCTGCTCACAGGTGACAAACCGATGTCCACTGAAGTCTTTCGCAGGACACTACAAACAGGAGCATCCGCCACCTTCCTCGGTCTCATACTCAACCGTGAAAACCTTACCTGGTATGCTGTGGCTATTGGTGATACCTGCTTGTTCCTCTTCCGTCGAGATAGATCTGGTGGGTGGCGCCCCCGATTAAGCTTCCCACTGGAGAACAGCGCTCGCTTTAGTGATAGACCACCTTTACTCCCCAGTAACGGGAACAACGTGGCTGCGCTGGCTCCCTATTTTGGCTCTATCAAGGGCGATTGCCGTCCCGGCGATGTCCTCATGATGGCAACCGACGCACTGGCGCAATGGTTGCTCTCTCAATTAGAGCAGCAACAATCCGACTGGAGTATACTCCCATCGTTGAACGACCCACAGCGTTTCGCCGAACTGGTTGACAAAGAGCGGCAGAGCAGTCACATGGTGGACGATGATACGACACTTGTAGTGATCCCTATCTAGTTCCAGTACTCTCAAGCGGGTCGTGAAAGGACATTGCTCCTGCCGCTGTCGGAGGGAAAGTATACACACTAAACCCTAAAAGGTCAAGTGAAAATGCACTGGGGACAACATGGCCTTCAAGCTGACGTAGTGATCTACAAAAGAGAGAGAGAAGATGACATCAACAAACATCACCTGGCCCAGGCCCAGTGAATATGATTCGGCGTTACAGAACCGCCGCACCACCTTCTCTGACCCAGACATCCAACAGGGGCACCTCCACGAGATCGCCGGTCGCCCGGCTCGCTTGAATGGGGGTGGGAGCAAATACGTCTGCGTCTACCGTGTGGGCAACTGGGTAGTGCGTTGTTTCACGACGGATCCTCCCAATACTCCTCCACCTGCTGATATACAACTACGCTATCGCGTCATCACCACCTACTTCAATCGTCTTCGTCCTTCTGCAGACCTGGCATTTCTTGTGCCACACATGTGGGTCGAGCGAGGGGTAAATGTAGGGGGAGACATATTCCCCTTTCTCAAGGTCCCCTTCATTCAAGGAGGGCAACCACTCGGTGATTTCCTCATTGATCACCATACCCACTCTGGAGCTATGAATGTGCTTGCACGACAGTGGTTCAGTCTGGTGGAACAGCTCGAGGCCAGGCAGATAGCTCATGGTGATCTTGATATGACTAATGTTCTGGTCCGTGGGACCTCGCCCAACCTTTCACTCAATTTGATTGATTTTGATGGCATGTACGTGCCAGACCTCGCGCCTTACAAGCTGGGAGTTGCCGACGCCGGACACGAACACTTCCAGCCCGCGCAACCTGGCATACGCAAATTTGGCCCCGACATGGATCGCTTCTCCGTGCTGATCATCTATCTGACTTTGACTGCGCTGACGACCAATTATGCACTGTGGGAAAACTGCGATGCCGATGAGTCACGCCCCCTGCTGAAAAGAGAAGACTTTGATCGGCTAGGCTTGTCAAAAAATTTTGCACGCTTGCTCCAGGAACGAAACAATAAAGATTTGCAGAAATGTTTGCAAGAGTTGCAGGACTCTGTTCGGGATCAGCGGATGCCCCGCAGTCTGCCTGAAATCCTCAACAGAAGTGGAAGACTCTATGCCGTCAAACCTGATGAGGCTCCCGTTTATGGTGGTCGTGGCCTCACGGTCCCGGTGAAATCTGGGCCACTTCCAACTGCGCCAACTCCACTACCCTCTACTACACCACTACCACAGCGTACGGATCCATACGTACCGGTGGTACAGCTCCCGCCGACGCAGCCGTCAGCGCTACCACCTGACAACTCAGCGCGTAATAGGCAACGTATTATCACTGCGAGTATCATCATTCTAGTCCTGATAGCGCTCCTGATTGTGTTGCTCGCCACACATCATCCATAAGGCTTCGTTGCTCTTCAGGAATGACTGCTCTTGCCAAAAGGAGACTATGATGGCTGATCCCAAGAAAGCACAGTTACAACTTGGCAACTACCGGATCACGAAGGAGTTAGGCCGTGGTGGTTTCGCCCTGGTGTTTCTCGGTGAGCACATCTTTCTACAGAGGCCTGCCGCTATCAAGGTACTGCGTTTGGATCCCCAGCTGTTGAGGAGCAGTGATTTAGAGGATTTTCTCATCGAAGCGCAGACGGTCGCCGGGTTAGAACACGACCATATCGTGCGTATCCTGGAATTCGGCGTGGATGGCAAGATCAATATGCCCTTCCTCGTCATGGACTACGCTCCCAACGGCACACTCGCTACACGCCATCCCGAGGGGACGTGCCTTGATCTATCAACCATCATATCCTATGTCAAACAAGTTGCATCGGCACTGCAATATGCTCATGATAAGGGCGTGATTCATCGTGATGTTAAGCCTGAAAATATGCTGCTGAAGCGCAGCAACGAGGTCGTGCTGAGTGACTTCGGCATCGCTGTCGCCGTACAAAACATGACGAAGACTGGAGAGGTGATGGGTACCATCTACTACATGGCTCCTGAGCAATTCCGTGGCAAATCCCATCCTGCCAGTGACCAGTATGCCTTAGGGGTCGTGGTCTATAAATGGCTCTGTGGTCGTTTCCCTTTTGAAGGAACCAACCCTATCGAACTCTGTCGCTTACATACAGAAGCTGCTCCTCCTTCTCTACGCAGGACGGTGCCAGAGATACCAGGCGATGTTGAAGACGTTGTGCGGACAGCACTTGCCAAAGACCCACGACAGCGCTTCAAGAGTGTAGAGGCATTTGCGAATGCACTGGAAGTGGCTACACAGTCAAAACGTCAACCACAACGGCCAGCGCCACCAGTTCATCCAGTAGAAGATGAATCCTCACCACCGCGTTACCCTTCTATTTCGTCTCTTCTTCCGACTATTCGGGCAAGGCCAGGGCCACGTCCCGAGGGGATTTCGCCGCTAGAGGAGCCTACAGTGGTGGCTACACCTCTGCCTGCAGCACCCAGGCCTCCAATAGAGGAACCGGTGGATGAATCGACCATTTTATCAGCCTTTCTGCCTCTGCCTAGACCGCGGGCACTGGTGGTGGCATTTTCTGATGCAGGCTCGGATAAGCGCACGTATCAAGGGCATTCCGCCTGGGTATCGGCCGTGGCGTGGTCACCTGGTGGACAATCCATTGCCTCCGGCTCGTGGGACAATACGGTGCAAATCTGGGATAGTGCTACTGGGCATACCAAGCTTACGTACACAGGTCACACGCATACAGTCAAAGCTGTCGCGTGGTCACCCGACGGAACCTACATCGCCTCCGGCTCGTGGGACAATACGGTCCATGTGTGGCATGCTGCCACAGGGGATGATCTTCCAGGCTATTATACTCACTCTGCACAAGTGGAGGCGGTAGCCTGGTCTCCGGATGGCATCTCTATCGCCTCGGCTGGTCACGATTGTACCGTCCAGGTGTGGAAGGCTGCTCTACCGGCAAAATGCTTTTGAGCTATAGCGACGACGCTGGCGCAGTAAAAGCCTTAGGGTGGTCACCTGATGGACGCTATATTGCTTCTGCGGTCAAGACTGTGCAGGTGTGGGATACGAAAGCACCCACGCCAAGAACTCCCATCTTCACCTATCACGGCCACTCTAGCTGGATCAATGCCCTGGCATGGTCACCTGACGGACGCTGGATTGTTTCAGCAAGCGACGACCAGACAGTGCAAATCTGGCAGCCTGTATGACGAGCGCTTTAGATTGATGCCTGCCGCCGCAATCTTAATGAGTACCTCACCCGCTTGCGGCGCCGACATCTCAATCTCCTCCAGGTGCATCACCTCGGGGCCACCTGTCTCATTGATACGAATTGCTTTCATCTCACAGACCCTCGTCGTTAAAAAATAGCCCAATCGTCTCTCGTCTGGGCCATGAACGTAGCACAAACGTCTATAGATTGTACCATGCAAAGGATGCTGACGTGTGTATGCAGTGTCGTAACTCGTAGCGTATTCTATTGTAGGGGATGCTAACACGCGTGCTCAAAGAACTCCCGCATCACAGTAACTAAAGAGAAGCTTCGCGCGTATAAAAAATAGGGGGCAAAATGTGAAAGGGGTCACAGAAAAAAAACTTCCATCCATACGTATAATAAGAAGAAAGTACTGAACGTAGCCTTGTTTCTATGTGTATGGCAGTAATACGCTGTACACTATCCTCTGGTGTCTGAGAGAAACGTACCTGTTTTCTTAAACAAATTATCATCTTTCGGCCTCTTTTCTGCATTTTATTGCAGGCTTACAAAGAAGGATTCTCTCATGGGGGATGCGAGGCGGTATCAACGAAAGCCAACGGCATGAAGAAGAAAACATGTGAGGTCAGAAGTGCGATATCAACCGCATGACCTTTCTCGGACGAGGTGAACAACATGGACGATAAGGCTGATCGTCAACCAAAAGCGGAGAGCCGTTGGCGAAGACGTAAAGATCTGAGGACAGATGGACACAAGTATGTAAAGCGGAACTTCACTCAATATGTAAAGTTTCTCAATACCCATAAACGATCGCTTCTTACAGGCGTTCTACTCGCTATAATGATAGTGCTACTTTTTGGCATTTGTAGCCGGTTGCAGCCACCTCTCACGGACACTGCCCCTAGCGGTGTCACCGAGGTGAGCTACAGCACATTTGTAGCGCAACTGAAAGCCGGCAATGTCCTGGCTGTGACGATCCAGGGTTATGATCTCAATGGGCTCTTGGCAAGTCCCCTTCTGAAGGGTGCTATCGCGCTGCCAGCATTGACGCCGAGTGAACGTGCCAGGGAAATTGCTGCCTGGGCCTTTTTCCTGTTTCTGCTGCTCTTGCTGGTACTAGCTCCCCGCAAGAACATGCCTTCTATGCGTACGATGGATGATCGCATTACGCAGATTGGTCAAAGTCGCGCTCGCCGCTTTGAACGTACAAAAGAGAAGAGCGCGTCTGGACCTGAATCTGAAAAGGTCGCCACGCTCGGCTCAGCAGGACCCTCCACCGCCCGTGCTAGCATTCCTCCGCCTCCAGTCACCTTCGCCGATGTCGCTGGCATCGACGAAATACGAAGCGAACTAGAGGAGATCGTGCAGTTCCTGCGCACCCCTGAGCACTATCGTCGTCTGGGAGCACGCATCCCACGTGG
>WNFS01002830.1_pt1 | contig 13412 bp, 5 predicted proteins | sample 5400141 | NCBI WGS metagenome assembly WNFS01 (sample SAMN13153358, study PRJNA577476) | soil metagenome | isolation source: 60 cm saprolite under Madrone tree | place: USA:California | collected 2016-06-14
ACGACAGCGCGCTCACCGCCGCATGACCGGCCGCCGCCAGTTGCGGCGCGGTGCCGATCTTGAAGCCGCCCACCGCGATGGTGGTGGCGTGGCAGCTGCTGCAGCCGCCGCTGCCCAGCGCAATGTGGTTGGCCGCTCCCGCGGTGCCCACCGTGCCCGGCGGCACCACGACCGACACCCCGTACCACGCCATGCCCGCGCCGTGGCAGCTCTGGCAACTCAGCGCATTGACCGCCGTGTGGCCCGTCGAGGACAGCAGCGGAGTGCTGGTGAGCTTGAAGCCCCCCTGCGAGGTCGAGCTCGCGCTGTGGCAGCCGACGCAGTCCGTCGATCCGTACGGAATATGATTGCCCGCTCCCGGCGTCCCGATCGTCCCTGGTGGCTGCTTCGGCTGACCGCCGGCTTCGGTCTGCGCGGTGCCGTAGAAGCTCGGGCCCCCGCCGTGACAGCCGGCGCAGCTCGAGGTGAACCCCGTGTGATTCATCACCGTGTTGGCCGGCGCATAGGGCGCGGTCGAACCCAGGTGACAGTTGGTGCAGGCCGTCGTCCCGATCGGAATATGGTTCGAAGGCTTTGCGATGCTCGTGTTGAAGCTGCTGGTCGACGCGTGGCACTGCGAGCAATCTCCTGTGGCCGGATGGGCCGCGTCGACCACCGTGACGGCGTTGGGTGCCGAACCCGACGTCGGCGGACGCACGACCAGCTTCGCTGTCAGCGCGTAATAGCCCAGATCGGTGGCGTTGTTCTCGTGGCAGCTGGCACACGTCGACAGGCCGTTCAGACCGGTGTGGACCATCGCGGTTCCGGCAAATCCGCCCGGCACCGTGGTCGACTTGTGGCACAACTCGCACGCCGTGCCGTTGATCGGAATATGCGGCCCCTTGCTGCTGGTCGTAACGAGCGCCGTTACCCCGAAGTACGGACCCTGCCCATCGGCGTGGCACCTGGCGCAACCGTCGCTGATGCCCGCGTGGTTCATCCTGCCGCCCGCGAATCCGCCCGCTGCGGCGGTGGCCGGCATTCGACCCGTCGGAATGGCGTGACACTGCTCGCACGAAATCGAGATCGGGAAGTGCGTCGGCAGCGCGCGGGTGGGCGGGTGGTAGTTCTGCGAGGTCGGTGTCAGCGTAACCGCGGCGGTTTTCGCATTGCTGATCGTGAACATCAGAGGCGCCGTCGACGGCGCGTCGGCGGCGTGACACGCGGTGCAGCCGCCGGTGATGCCGGCATGGTTCATCATGCCGGGTACGAACTTCACAGCGTCATGACAGGCGCTGCATGCCAGCGAGGTCGGTATGTGGCCGGTCGGCAGAGTCGCGACCGAGGTGGCAAACGAAACCGTGTTGTGGCATTGATCGCACGACGCATTGGTGACCAGGTGCTGCGCCCTCTTGCCGATCGCATTGAAGCTGTTGTGACACTGCGCACAGGTGCCTGGCATCGCGCTTGCGTGCGCAAAGTGCGCGCCCTGGAACGTGTTGGTCGTGTGGCAGGTATCGCATGCTTCCGCAGTGAGAATGTGATTGGCCGGCATGAATACGGCCGACAGCGTGTTGCCCGGCATGTGACAGGTCGAGCATTGCTTCGACGTGCCGGTGAAGATTCCGCGCAGGTGGCATTGCTCGCAGCGCACACTCAGGTGCTGGCCGTCGAGCTGGAAACCGGTCGTCAGGTGATCGAAACGGGGGGAATCGGGCTGGGCCGCACCGAGCGGCGGTGGCATCGCGCCGAGCAGCACCAGAGCGGATGCGAATGCGAATGCGCGCACGCCAAACGTCTGCGCGCATTGCATCCTTCCGAATAGCCGACTGCGATGCATCCCCACTCCATCGCAACACCAGGCGTGCAGCCAGGACCGCGCGTCGCCGATCGGACGCTGTCCTGGTCAAATCCACGCGCGTAAAAGGAACTCGCGGAGCAGGGTAATCGGGGCGCGCGGGCATAACAGTCATCCAGAGAGACGAAATCGCGGATAGATCATCCGGAGAGACGAGGAGTTCAGGTCACGCAGCAACAGGTGATCAACCCTCGCGCACAACATCGGCCGCGCGCGCGGAATGAGGCAAGCCGCGGCGCTCCGACGGCCGCTCAACAGGCGCACGCCGGTTCCTTTGAGCACTCAATTGAAGGCAATCATCCGGACAGACGAACCCGTCGGCGAACCATCCAGAAAGACTAGATCGCGCGCGAAAGCGGGCGCTGCGGCAATGCGTGATGGATCGACAGGTAGCGCGTGTCGATCGACCTCAAATTCGTGCAGGCGAGCGACTCAAGCTGGCCCTGGCGGCACGAATTGTCCGGCCAATCGCTTCAGTCGCGGTGGCGTCGAGGGCCATCATTGAAGATCGTACCGGTAGCCGACGTAGTAGAAGACGTTGCTGGTCGTGTCGTTCTGGGTCGGACCCTCGGTCTTGGATCGCTCGTACAGGACCTGCGACTCGATCGTCAGGTGCTTCAGCACCTTGTAGGTCGCGCGCAGCGCCGGCGTGATACGACTCAGTTTGTTGCCGTTCGTATCGTTCTCTCTGTAGTAGCGCAGCGACGGCTCGATCGTGACCCGGCTCTCGAACAGCCCGCTCAGGTTGGCATAGCCGAACTGATTGCCGGTGAATTGTGGGCCGTGCAGCCACGAATACGTGAACGAGTTGATGTCCCGCAGCGAGTACAGATTGGTGCCGTTCACCTGCAGATCGGCCGACCAGACGTTGCCGGTGCCCGGCTGCGCCGGAAGCGTGTTCGCGACCCCCGCCGCCGTCACCGGCACGGTCAGGAAGGGCAGCGCTCCGACGTTGGTGAGCCGCCCGTCGACCGATCCCTGCCATTTCGATCCGAACGGCCGCGTCACGCTCAGCGACAACTGCTTGGACGTGGCGGTGATCGCCTTGGCCAGGTCGCGGATCTGAGTCTCGCTCAGCGGCGGCGGACCGTCCAGCAGCTGGGTGAGCGACGTGGCGCCGGTCGTGATCAGCGCGTTGCTGGTCAGCAGCTCGGGCGCCTTACGGTCGTCGAACAGCAGCGAAAACATCGTCAGGTCCGGCAGCTGCCAGGTCCCCTGCACCGTGATGGCGTTCAGCGCCAGGAAGCTGACGTCGTAGTCGACCGATGTGTACAGCGTCCGCACGTTGTCGAAATACCGCAGATCGCCGCCCACCGCGCGCCGGTCGGTCAAGCCGTCCGCCATCTGGTTCATGAAGAACGCATCGCCGCCCCAGTGGTCCAGGATGTTCTGCGCCTCGACGTAGACGCCCTCGAAGTTCTGCTTCGTGTTCACGAGCGTGTCGACCGGGACCCCGCCCGCGACGTGCACGCTCCACTTCGGCGAGACGTCGTAGCCGACGATGGCGCCGTCGAAGCGGCCGATCAGCCCCCCGGTGACCCCGGCCTGCCGGCCGACCTTGGCGGTGAGTCCATACGAGGTGTTCCGGTAATCGACGTAGACGGAGTCGAGCCGATTGGTGCCCGGGGCTGCACCACCGATGAAGCTCTTGTTGTCGGTGTCGAACAGGACCAGGCGCGCGTCGTTGCTGCCGTCCTGGTAACGCGCGTTCAGGTTGAGCGTACTCACCAGTGAGGACTGCGTGGTCGAGTTCAGCGTCTGCTGGTTGGCCGTGGTCGGGGTATTCAGGAACGTCGTGTTCACCTGCGTCTGGCCGCCGTAGTAGTACTGCGACCAGCTGCCGGTCAGCCCGTACCTCGGTCCCTGCGGCGGCGCCGTAGGCCCGGTGGTGGCCTCCGACGACACCTGGGCAGGCGGCGGCGCCAGGCTCGCCAACCGCTGCTGAACGCGGGTGGCGCCCTCGCCGTGCGGGAACAGCTTCAGGTACAGCTCGTACTCCTTGCGGGCCAGCTCGCTCTGACCGGCCCGTTCGCGCGCCACGCCGATCAGCTCCTGGGCATCCTGCGAAAACTTGTTCGGCGGCAGCAGCAGCAGCTGGTTCAGCAGGCTGATCGCCTCCTCGTTCCTGCCCCCTGCCAGCGCTGCCCTGGCCCGATCCAGCAGCGCGCGCGCCTGCTTGTCGATCTCGGTGTCGGGCGCCTCGGGTGCCGGCGGTGCGGCCTCGGTTATTGGCGCCACCGCTTCGGGCGGCGGCGCAGGCAGCGGCAGCGGCGGAGCGGGTGGAGCGGCCGGTGCAGCGGGTGGCGGCGCCGGAGGCGCCTCGGCCGCCTTGGTCAGATTCTGTTCCTTGCGTTCGATCACATCGAACACCGTGGCCTCGGGAAATTCGCGCAGCGCCGACTGGCGGATCTTGTCGGCCTCGGCCTTGGTGTCGAAATAGCCCAGATCCAGCTCGACAACTGCGGTGCCGGCGCGCCAGCCGCGCGTGGTAAAGACCGTGTAGTCCTGGAAGCGCCCGGGCACCGGCCGCAGATCGTTCTGCTTGTCCAGCGGAACCGTCTGCAGCGTAATCGCATAGCGGTCCTTCTCGACGGCACCCGCGGCGCCCGACACCGGCGGGGCGACGCCTGCCAGCCCTGGAAACACCACGTCGATGCTCTGATCGGTCGGCCCGCCGCGGACTCTGAACGTCAACTTGCGCGAGAAGCGCAGGATGATTTTCTTGATCGGCCCGACGTTGCCGGGCTGCGGCTGGATCGGATAGCTGATCGTGACCGCCGGAATCCGGCCGTGCTCAGGCGTCCTCACCACCTCCTCGACGCCGGGGCTCAGCGTCAGGTTCGTTCCAATGATCTGGAAGAACACTTCGACCAGGTCAGCCGAGCCGGTCGGTGCATGCCGCTGATACTGGATGCGCACGTCGAAATGCACGCGCACCACCGCGTCCGATCCCTCGGTCAGGCTTTCGGGCTCATCCAGTATCGTGGCAAGCGCCGGCGTGACCGACGCAAGCCAGCACAGCACGACGAGCAGCGGCACGCGCAGGCGCGCCGATCCCCATCGCATACCCGGTCGGGTTGGGCGGTTCGGACCTGTCATCTCGGGCTTTCAATTGTCTTGTTCTTGCCCGCCCACCGCTCAACCTCCCTTGAACCGCGAGCAGACCGCGGCCTCGAGCAAGCGGGTCGCACCCGCCGCTCGAGGCCGCACTAACGACCGTTCAAATCGTATCCGGACCCGCCTACGGGCGGACCGCTCCGCCCGGCAGTGCCCTGCGTGCCGGCTTCACCGGCCCCCTCACGACCATCTCGGTGTTGGTCGTGTGGCAGTCGATGCATCGTACGATACCCGTTTGCGGCCGGTACCGCGGGCTCAAGTGGTCGTACATCACCGGCAGCCAAGTGCTGGTGCTGTGATGGCACACATCACACGAGCGCGCCGTCACGAAGTGCGCGGCCGGCTTCCGCGTGGCCCCGGTGCCGCTGGCCGCGTGGCAATCGGCGCAGTGTCCCGGCCCGACGCCCGCGTGCAAGAACGTCGCCGGTTTCCAGGCCGTGGTGCGGTGGCAGGCATCGCACAACAGCGTGGTCGGCAAGTGGTTACTCGGCTTCGCGGTGGCGCTGCCGCCCGGCCGGTGGCAGCTCGCGCAGCTTCCCGGCAGGACGCCGGCGTGCGAGAACGGCCCGCTCCCCGGCGATGGCAATGGCAATGGGTTGGTGCCGGCTGTCGCCCGCGGGTTCGTCGGGCCCAAAGCCGATGGCCTGCCCGTCGGACGCACCGGAACACCAGTGGTCGGCCGCGGCTTGGCCTTGGCCGCCGCTGCTGCCGCGGCTGCAAAGCCGCCGGTCGGGCTGTGGCAGTCGATGCAGTCCGAGGCGGGGGTGCTGTTCTCGTGCGAGCCCTCGGTCTTGGTACCTTGACTGGTCCCGAACCACTTCTGTCCGGCCGGGGCGTGGCAGAGATTGCACTTCGGCGTGGAGTTCCCGCTGTTGGGCGTCCCCTTTCCTCTCGTCCAGGTCATGAACGGCCCGTTGGTGTGCGGCACCGTCGTGCCCTTGAAGCCGCCCGGCACCGTGGTGGAGGTGTGGCACATGTTGCACGCGACATTGTTAAATGGCACGTGCTGGCCGGTCGTACCCACGGGTCCCGGTGGCTGCAGCGGCTGGCCTCCGGCCTGCCCTTGCGCGGTCCCGAAGAACGGTCCCACTCCATACCCGTGGCAGGTGGCGCAAGCCGTCGGAGTGCCCGCCGTGCCCACGCCCGAGTCGGCGTGGTTCATCTTGGTGGTGGCCGGCGTGTACCCCGTGTGGCAGTTGGCGCAGGCCTTGCTGCTCGGAATGTGATTGGACGGCTCGGAGCTGGCGCTGCCCTGGAACGGTGGCGTGGTCGTATGGCACGCCGAACAATCGCTCGTCAGCAGGGTGGCCACCGCATGGGCCACGTCCACCGGACTCAAGCCAACCGCCAGCGCGCCCGGACGCACGTAGATGTTGGTGGCCACGCCCTGGAAGCTCAGGTGGGTCGAAGTGTTGTCGTGGCAGGACGGGCCGCACGCCAGGCTCGAGACCGCCGCGTGGCCCGCCACCGACAGCACCGGCGAGCTCGCGATCTTGAAGCCGCCCGTGATGAAGTTCGACGCGTGGCAGGCCGAACACACCGCGCTGGCGGTCGGAATATGGTTGGACGCCGGCGCGACCGTCGTCACGCCGTACCAGGTCTTGCTGGCCGCTGCGTGGCAGCTGTCACAGCTCTGGCCCGACACGGCCGCGTGACCGGCGGCCGATAGAGACGGTGCTGAGGTGATCTTGAACCCGCCCGTCGTGAAATTCGACGCGTGGCAGGTGTTGCAGCCGCCGGTGCCGAGCGCGATGTGGTTGGCCGCCCCGGTGGTACCCACCGTCCCTGGCGGCACCACGATCGTCACCCCGAACCACGCCATGCCCGAGTTGTGGCAGGTCTGGCAGGTCAACGACGACACGGCCGTGTGGCCCGCCGCCGACAGCGCCGGCGTGGTGCTGATATGGAAGCCGGTGCCCGTCATCGCGTCGGCGGTCGCGTGGCACGCATTGCACTCCGCCGAAGAGACCGGGATGTGGTTGCCTGCACCCGGGGTACCGACCGTGCCTGGCTGCTGCTTCGGCTGCCCGCCAATGCCCTGGCTGGTGCCCGAGAATGGGCCTTTGCCCGGGCCATGGCACGCGCTGCAGGCCTCCGAAGCCACCGACGAGTGGACCATCTTCGATGTCGACGGGTTCTTGGGTTGCCCTGCGGCGTGGCACACCGTGCAGGCCGGCTGCGCCGACGGCAGCGGAACGTGGTTGTTGGGCAGGTTATTGCCGTTGAACGGCGGGGTCGTGTTGTGGCAGTTCGTACAGTCGTTGGGCGAGGCAAGCGGGGCGACGGCGTGGGCCGCGTCCGCAGGACTCAAGCCAACCGGCGCCGCGCCCGGGCGCACGAAGATGTTGTTGGCGACGCCCTGGAAGTTCAGATCGGTCGAATTGTTCTCGTGGCAGCTGTTGCAGGTGGTCGAAACATACGAATGGCTGGCCGCGCTCATCACGGGCGAGGTGCTGATCTTGAAGCCGCCCGTGACGAAGTTCGACGCGTGGCAGCCGCTGCAGACCGACCCGGCATTCGTCGTGATGTGGTTCGCGGCCGACGTGACGGTCGTCGCGCCGAACCACATCGTATTCGTGGTCGCGTGGCAACTGTCGCAGGTCTGGCTGGAAACCGCCGCGTGGCCGGCCGCTCCCAGCACCGGCGTCGTCCCGATCTTGAACGCGCCGACGGCAAAAGTGGAGCCGTGGCAGGTCTTGCAATCGCCACTGCCCATCGCGATGTGGTTCGATGCCCCCGTCGCTCCGACCGCGCCCGGCGGGCCCTTGGCGATGGTCCCCAGCCAGGTGACATCCCCGCCGGTGCCGGCGGAATGGCAGCTCGAGCAGGTCTGAGAGGACACCGCGGCGTGACCGGGCGCCAGACCGCTCACCGCCAGCGTCTGGGTCGCAGTGAACTTGAAGCCGCCTGCCAAGTTCGAGCTCGCACTGTGGCAGCCGACGCAATCGGCCGATCCGATCGGAACGTGGCCTCCCGCTGCGCCGATGTTCGGCGGCTGCATCGGCTGGCCACCGGCCTCCGTCTGCGCCGTGCCGTAGAAGCTCTTGCCGGCCGCGTGGCAGCCGTTACAGCTCGCGGTGAAACCGGTGTGGTTCATCACCGTATTGGCCGGCGCATACGGAGCGCCCGTGCCCGTGTGGCAATTCGTGCACGCGGCCGCGCCCACCGGAATGTGATTCGGCGGCGTCGCGATGTTCGCAATGAAGCTGGTCGTCGAGGCATGGCATTGCGAGCAATCGCCGGTGCTCGGGTGGTTGGGGTCGACCGCGACGACGGGGGTCGCGGTGCCGGAGGTGACCGGCCGCAACACCAGTTTTCCGACCAGACCGAAGTAGGCGAGATCGGCCGCGTTGTTCTCGTGGCAGCTGGCGCAGTTCGACAGGCCGTTCAGTCCCGTATGAACCATCGTGGTGCCGGCAAAGCCGCCCGGCGTCGTGGTCGACTTGTGGCAGTTCTCGCACCCGGTGCCGTTGATCGGCATGTGAGAGCCCTTGGTGCTCTCGAGTACCAGCCCCGTGACCCCGACGAAGGGTCCCTGGCCGTCGGCGTGACAGTTCGCGCATCCGCCGGTGATGCCGGTGTGGGTCATCTTGCCAGCCGCAAAACCGGCGGCCTGCGCGGTCGGAGCCATCGGGGTCACGGGGGTTGCGTGGCACACGTCGCACGATTCGTTGATCGTGAAATGCGAGAGCGTTGAAGTCGCGGGCAGATGGTAGTTCTGCGAGGTCGGGGTCAGCTGCACCGTCAGCGGCGGCGCAGGCCATGTCTGAACCGCCTGCATCGTGAACGTGATCGGCGCCGTCGCCGGGGCATCGGCGGCGTGGCAGGTCGTGCACCCGCCCGAAATGCCCGTGTGGACCATCTGCGTCAGCTGCATGCTGTAGCCGGCCGCGTGGCAGAGCGCACAAGCCTGCGTCGTGGGAATGTGGCCGGGCGGAAAGGCGGCAAACCCCCCCGCGAACGAGACCGTCGTGTGGCACTGGTCGCACGGGGCGCTGGTTACCACGTGATTCGGGCCCTTGCCGACCGCATTGATGTTGTTGTGGCACTGCGCACAGGTGCCCGGCATCACGTTCGAGTGGGCGAAATGCGTTCCCTGGAACGTGTTCGTCGTGTGGCAGGAATCGCAGGGCTGCGGCGTCGGAATGTGGTTGGTCGGCATGAACACGGCCGACCGGGGGTTGCCCTGAATGTGGCACTGGCTGCACTGGCGGGGCGTTCCCTCGAAGATGCCATTCAGGTGGCACTGCTCGCAGCGCAGGTTCAGGTGCTGTCCGTCGAGCGGGAATCCGGTGGTCATGTGGTCGAACTTGCTGTAGTCGACCTGCTCCGCAAGGGCGGTTTGCGCGGGCGCGCCCAGCAGCGTCAGCACAGCGACCACCAGCAGGCTCGCCGGTCGGACGCCGCCGCCGCGGGTGAGTAACCCGGGCAACCCGGACCAACGAGCCACATTTCGCGATTCAGCGTTCATGGTCATTGGAGTATCCACCAAGGTGCCAGAGCGACGCCACCCCCCGCCAGCGACGGGCGCGAACGCCTCGACCGGGCCACGTGCTTGAGGCGGCCGACTACAACCACGTAATGGGCATGGTCAGTTGTTATTCCGACGTTCAGCGCCATCTGTTCGCCCCCCGGCCGTTGAGACGCATTTTTGGTGCACCGCTGTATCTGTATATATATATAGATAGAGGTTTCGCACGTACCGCATCACCGTAGCTCCCGGGCCGCCGGCTCGTCGACCGCTCGCACGCAGCGCCGGCCGAGGTAGTTCGCGCCCCGCAGTATCGTCGCCTTGACGTCGGGCAGCGCGATCAGGACCCGATCGGACGCGCGCTCAGGCAGCAATGCCGCGACAACGCGTGCGCCCGGCACGGCAGACGCAGACCGGCCACACGCCTGCATACGCTCATTCGTTTCGGATCGCTGCCTGCGTCGCATTCCATCTCCATTCCAGAACTCCACCGGCCGGGCAATACGACAGGTAACGCTTGTGCTCGATTCGCTGCCCGGGTCAGCGCACACACGCCTCGACGAACCCTGACGTACGCGGCGTGTTGCCCGACACTTGTTCCTTAAGCATAGTCGGCACGTTCGCGCTTGCCAGTCATCCGGAAAGACGAAATATGGGCAGCCGAATCAAGGAGCCCATTCAACTGCGATTCACGGCGGCAAACGAGTGGGAATCGCATTTATTCCGGCCGCAAAGAACGGGAATCGCTGTTCAACTTCTACTCAATTCCCCTCTCGGGGCCAGGATGGCAATCGCTTAACGACTCTTCAGCGAGTGGTAATCCATATCCAAGGCATGGCCTCGGCCAGCGGCATTGAGTCTCGCGCACTCGCGCCGGTTTTGATCGTTTTCCAGTCCTTGGTGATGTGGCAGCGCTCGCACTGCTTGCCGAAGCTGCCGCCGTGGACGTCGTCCGCGTTGTGGCAGGCGACGCAAGCCATCGGCAGCTTCGCATCGTCGACCGGCTTGCTGTGGCAGTCGTAGCAGTTCAGCTTCTTGTGCGCGCCGTCGAGCTTGAAGCGGGTCTTGGTGTCGTGATCGAAATCCCACCGCTTCCAGTCCACCGCGTTGTGGCAGGGCTCGCACAGCTTGCCCAGGCGCCGCTTGTGCGATTTCTTGTCGTCCTTCTCGTGGCACGACCAGCAGTCCCTCGGCGCGGATGCATAGGCCTGGGACTTGTGGCAGTCCTCGCACTTGATCTTCTTGGCGTCCGCGTGCTTGCCCAGCAGCGGAAAACGCGTCAGGCCGTGGTCGAACCTGTCCTTGGTCGTCTTCCAGTCGGTCTCCAGATGGCATTGCTCGCACAGGTTACCCTCGACGCCCCGGTGCTTGTCGTCCTTCTGGTGGCAGCCGATGCAGGTCGTCTTCGTCTTGTCCTTGTACAAGTCGACGCCGGTGTGGCAGTCGTGGCACTTGGTGTCCTTGTGCTTACCGCGCAACGGGTACTTGGTGTCACGATCATGGTCGAACTTGATCGTCTTCCAGTCCTTCTCACTGTGGCAGTCCTCGCATTTCTTGCCGAACCTGCCGCGGTGGCCCTTTTCGTCGTCGTCCTTCTTGTGGCATGACCAGCAGTCCAGCGGCGTATCCGTATAGATCTTGGTCTTGTGGCAGTCGTCGCACTTGACCTTCGGGTCGGCGTGCCCGCCCTTCAGCGGGAACTTCGTCTTGTTGTGGTCGAACTGCGGCGTGTCCTTCCAGTCCTTCTCGGTGTGACAGTTCTCGCACTTGTCGCCTTCGACGCCCCGGTGCTTGTCGTCCTTCTGGTGGCAGCCGATGCAGGTCGTCTTCGTCTTGTCCTGGTACAGGTCGATGCCGGTGTGGCAGTCCTCGCATCTGACCTTCTTGGCGTCTGCGTGCTTGCCGCGGAGCGGGTACTTGGTGTCGCGATCATGGTCGAACTTGAGCGTCTTCCAGTCCTTGTCGGTGTGGCAGGGCTCGCACTTCTGGCCGAACCTGCCCCGGTGTCCCTTCTTCTCGTCGTCCTGCTTGTGGCAGGCGGTGCAGGCGATCGGCGTGTTCTTGTAGTGATCCTTCGGGTGGCAGTCCTCGCACAAGACCTTCGGATCGGCGTGTGCATTCTTCAGCGGGAACTTCGTCTTGTCATGGTCGAAGAAGACGTCCTTCTCCTTCCATGACTTGGCGTTGTGGCACTGCTCGCACTTCTCACCCACCGCGCCCTTGTGCTTGTCGTCCTTCTTGTGACAGCCGTAGCAGTCCGCCGGCGCCTCGCGATGCCACTTGAACTTGGGCAGGTGGCACTTCTCGCACTTGACGTCCTTGTGCTTGTCCTCCAGCTTGAAGTTGGTCACATCGTGGTCGAATTTCTTCTCGTCCAGCGGAATGATGTTGGCCTTGCGCCCTTTGTGGTCGGCGTGGCAGACGGCGCACGCCTGGTGCTTCATTTTCCCGTGGTAGCCCTTCTTCTGCGCGAGGTCGCGCCCGATGTCCTCGTGCGTGTGACACTTCACGCACAGCTCGTCCTGCTGCTTCTTGCTGAAATGGGAGTGGCAGTTCTCGCAATCGGCCTCGGCCGCGGCGTGCCCCTTGATCAGGTCACCCGGCTCCAGCACGCCCTCGAGCAGCGCCGCGCGCGCCGGCGCGCCCGCCAGCAGCGCGACAGCCGTCAGCGCGGCGGCCAACAGCGGTTGCAGCAACGAAGCTTTGCGACGCATGCGGGCAGATCGGATCGGCGGCGACCGCTGGCGATCGAACGTCGGTGGGAAAGCGGGATGGCGCGACCCGGCGACGGGAACCACTCGACCGCGGCGGCGCTCCCCCGGAGCCACCGCGGCATCGCGCTCAGTACATGTGGACCGCTACCACGTGCGCGATACTGGCCAACACAAGCAAATATACCAGCGGCACGTGCGCCACGTGCCACAGTCGAAACATCCGGTCGTAGACGTCGAACTGGGACACCCGCTGCACCGACAGCAGGAAGTCGTCGACCAGGTGCGTCGCGCGCCCCAGCCGGCGACGCAGCTTGTCCCGGTCCCACTGGCGGATCTCGGCCCGCTCGCGCATCACGCGCCTGAGCTCGGACGCGCACATGGCGTAGGCGAGCCGGCGCTGCGTGCCCAGCGTGAAAAGGCGCAACGCGGACTTGGCAAAACCGAGATTCTCGGCCAGTGCGTAGGCCTGGAACTGCGTCAGGCGGTTCTCCACTTCCGGCACGAAATGCAGTTTGGAGTGCATTTCTTCGGTCTCGAACCCCGCCTTGGCCTGCAGTTCCCTGAAATTGAGCTTTTCCCCGTGAAGGCCGCGATGGATCCGCACGTAGATGAAGCGCCCGACGATCCCGCTGGCCGCCACCAGCAGCATGCAGATGAACGCGACCGTTGCATTGGTCGACTTCAAAACGAATGTCGAGTGTGCGATCACCAGCACGGGCCCGATAACACCCAGCCACATGTGGATCGAAAACCAGTGGCGCACCGGCCCCCAGTTGCGGAACGAATGCAGGTACTTGCGCAGCGGATAGGTCAGCAGCAGCAGCATCATCACGCCGCCCACCAGTCCCATGTAGTAGCCGACATCGTCGCCCGGCGTGTAATAGCCGCGCCGGCTGATCAGATACGCCACCACGATCCCGAGCATCGTGAAGCTGATCAGGAAGCGCCCCGTGCGGTCGTCCTGCTCCGGTGCGTCCACAGGGGCCTGGGCCGACGCGGCTGCCGGCGCGACCGCCCGCGGCTGTGCGGGCACAACGCCCGGCGCAACCACCGCCTGCGCCGCGGAGCCGTGAGCCGGCGCCGCTGCCTTCGCAGTGCGGGCTGACTTCCTGACCCTTGGTGCCGTTACAACGGTATCGTTCATATCCGTCCGTATGCTAAGTCGTATGCTACGTCGTAGCTACTTTGACCGGGCTTTCAACGACCGATCCCTGGACTTTCAGGCTTTCAGGGCCGCAATTCCCGGAAGTTGACAACATTCGAGCGCGACGTC
>WNFS01002704.1_pt1 | contig 13404 bp, 8 predicted proteins | sample 5400141 | NCBI WGS metagenome assembly WNFS01 (sample SAMN13153358, study PRJNA577476) | soil metagenome | isolation source: 60 cm saprolite under Madrone tree | place: USA:California | collected 2016-06-14
GCCCCGAGAAAGCCGACGATCTCGAGTGTGTCCATATAACTAACGACACCCATGCTGCGGCCCCAGGCGTAACCGTAACCGTCGGGCAAAACCAGGTCCCACCACAAGCGCATCTGCTCTTTCAGAGAAGGCCGGACCGCCTCGAGAATGTCTTTCCGATCGGCAGCTTCCGCGGCTTCCCAAACGAACCGCGCATATTCGTTTGAGTAGCGATCGAAGCGGCCCGTGGGCGGAGCATCGTCCGAATAAATGCCGTTGTTGAGAAAAGGCCGGGCCGCCCTTGTGATCACACCATCAACCAACGTCCGATCTTTGAGCAGGCCGAGTTGATAACTGGCACTGGCGATCCGCGCAGCCACGCCCAAATAATTTTCCGGCAGGTTGATGACCTGTTGCGTCTTTGGATCGTAGAACGCGGAGATGTCGAGAAAGTGTCGCCACTGCGTTCGTTGTTCTTCATTCAGACTCTGCCAAACCGGATTTGTGTCCAGGTCCTTGCCGAAGAACCGCAGGCCCAACACTCCGTACAATTGCGAGAACCGCGTCCCTTTCAGACGATATTCGAGTAAGCCAACCTGACCAACCTCGCGGGCGAGATCGTGAGCGCCCAGTTTGTTTTGCCCCATCAACGCGGCATACGCGCCTACAGAGTTCATGAAGCTGCCCCACGTATATTCGCCCGTTGTGCCCGCGCCAAAGATTCTATCGGGCGCAGGGTCATATGACTTGATTTCGTTGAGATGGGCGGTCAGCTCCCTAGTGAAGAAGTCCGTGACTTCTTTGTCGAACGACGATGTTTCAATCGTGCTGGGCGCCGGCGAGCTTGAGGGTTGCGCACTCGCGCTGCCGATGGAAATTATCCCGATCAACGCTAACGGCGCGACCTGTAAAAGCCTGGGCCGTCGGCCCAGGTAGCGGCGGCTAACGATCGCCAGCGCTGAAAGCGCGAAATGTTTTAATTGCAACTTAAACACGAGCTCTTTGTCGATCCTTTCTTAAGGCGCACCCTCAGCGCTCGCAAAAACTCATTGGACCCAATCCAGGGCCTTGCCCGGCGCTATTACATTTCCGCCCCTGGTGCTGGCCGATCTCTCCGAAAGTGTTCGTCGCTCACTTCACCTTCCCATCCAACCACCATCAACCAACATCACATGCCCGTTGACATAATCGCTCGCTGGAGAGCACAGAAACACGGCGGCGCCGCACAGGTCGCGCGGCTCGCCCCAACGTCCGGCGGGAATTCTTTCGAGTATCTGCCGGTTGCGGGTCTCGTCCTGTTGCAGGGCTTTCGTGTTGTCGGTGCGCATGTAGCCAGGAGCGATCGCGTTCACGTTAATATTTTTCGCGGCCCATTCGTTGGCAAGCGCTTTGGTCAATTGCGCCACGCCGCCTTTTGAAGCTGCATAGGCCGGCACCGTGACTCCACCTTGGAACGAGAGCAGTGAAGCAATATTGAGAATTTTTCCCCCACCACGTTCGATCATGTGCCGGCCGGCAAGCTGGGCCATCCGAAAGACACTGGAAAGGTTTACTTCAATAACAGTCGTCCAATTTTCTTCCGAGTACTCGGTCGCGGGCGCGCGGCGAATCGTGCCGGCATTGTTAACCAGAATATCGAGCCGACCGAAATGCGCGATCGCGTCGTCGATCAACTTTCGCGGCGTTTTCGGATCGCTTAGATCCCCGCTCAGCGCAAATGCCCCCCGGCCGATCCCGGTTATCGTTTCGCTGGTCGAATCAGGCGCGTGCGTATTGCCATGACAGGCGACGTTAGCGCCGGCTTCGGCCAGCGCGATGGCGATCGCCGCGCCCAATCCGGTCGACGCGCCGGTAACCAGCGCGACCTGCCCTTCGAGTTTAAACTCGTCGAGGATCATGCCGCTCCCTCTTGTTCAACCCCCGCGGGAGCAAACCGCGGAACCAGCAGATGTATTACCAATAGCGCAGTCAAGTAAGCTGAGCCCGCTATGATGAAGATGGGTAGATAACTGCCCGTCCATTGCAGCACGTAACCAACCACCTTGGCGATTAACATGCCGCCAAGCGCTCCTGCCATTCCCCCGATGCCTACAACAGAGCCCACGGCGCGGCGCGGAAATAGATCGGACGTCATAGTAAAGACGTTAGCCGACCAGCCCTGGTGCGCAGAGGCCGCCAGTCCGATGAGCGCGACCGCAACCCAAATGTTCGAACTCTGCGAAACAAATACGATCGGCACGACGCAAAGGGCGCAAACCAACATAGCCGTTTTACGCGCGGCGTTAATCGTCCACCCGCGCTTGATGAGCATCGAGGAAAGCCAGCCGCCGCCAATGCTACCCACGTCCGCCGCGAGATAAATCACCACGAGAGGCAGGCCGAAACTGGTGATGCTGTCGGCAGGAACGTGATATTGATCGTGCAGGAAGCCGGGGATCCAAAACAAATAGAACCACCAGATCGGATCGGTCATGAACTTAGCCACGGCGAAGGCCCAGGTTTGACGATGCGGGATCAGTCGCACCCAAGGGATTTTCGTTTCCGGTTCAGCAGGATCGCAATTGATGTGATCCAATTCCGGTTTTTTCACGCGTGGATGTTCATGGGGCTTGCGATAGAGCGCGATCCACGCGACGAGCCAAATAAAGCCGAGCGCCCCTGTGAGGATGAATGCCCAGCGCCAACCAAGGTGGCCGGCGATCCATGGCACGCTCAGCGGCGTGACTATTGCGCCCACGTTCGTCCCAGCATTAAAGAGGCCGGTCGCCAGCGCGCGCTCTTTCTTTGGAAACCACTCGGCTACTGTTTTTATCGAGGCCGGGAAGTTTCCTGATTCGCCCAGGCCGAGGGCAAACCGGGCCGCACCAAACGTCATGACCGAAGTTGCTAAAGAGTGGGCCATCGCCGCCAGACTCCAGAAGAGCACCGCAAACGAGAAACCCTTGCGCGTGCCGAAGCGGTCCATCAGACGGCCCATTAATATGAAGCCCAACGCATATGCGGCTTGAAACCAGAAAACGATGTTGCTGTAAGCGATCTCATCCCAGCCAAGTTCGGTCTTTAGGGTCGGCTTGAGAATGCCGATTACCTGGCGGTCAACGTAGTTGATAGTGGCAGCGAAGAAGAGCAGCGCGCAGATTGTCCAGCGATAACGGCCGATGCGGGCATTCACATTCTCCAAAACTGCGGCGGCGGCGCCGGGCGCGTTCGCACCCGCCCCGGATGAAGGCACTCCTGCACTCGCGGACTTGATCGACGACACTCCCTTTTCAGCGGCGACGATTTGTTCTTTCATGGCTTTTGGCCCAGTGACGTCGGCTTCGGCGCGCCTGGTTTCAGCGGTTCCGCGTAGATCTTAATCAGGATCATGACGAAGTCTTTCCTGGCGGTGCTGCGTTGATGAGGCGTGCCGCGCGGTACCACGACCAGATCGCCTTTGGCGATTTCAAAGGTCTTACCGCCGATGATGCTCGGACTGCGCCATTCTCCCGGCTCAACTTCTTTTGGCGTTGCGAGTTTGCCGCCCAGGACCAGCGTTGCCTCGCCTTCCAGTACGTAATAGACGTCGTCCGATGCGTCATGCAGTTCCGCCGCCGCGCCGGTCTTGTTGACTTCATGCTGCACCGCCACGCGCAGCTGCATACCCGCACTGTCGATTAGCTCTTCGGTTTTGTTACCCGGTCGCAGTTTCCGATTGAGATCATCGAGCGATTGCGCCGACATGACGACCACGGGACGAGTGGCTTCAGTTGGCTTTCGTTGCGCAGACACTGAGAGAGCTGAAGCGATTGTGAAACACCCTAGCGCAATTAGATTGAGAGACAACGAACGATTGATCAAACGCAAAGGCCGCAAAGGAAATCCTCTGCGTTCCTCCGCGACAGCCTCTGTGTCCTTTGCGTTTAAATCGCCAGATGCAGACGCATTCAAGTTGGGTTTAGACACGACCTCTCCCTTTCGCGAAACACAGACTAACGTCTGTCCTACTTCCGGCTGGCTTCGAGTCCACTGCCCGCTTGATCGAATCCAGGTTGCACCGTCACCACCCCGAATTGCCGGTCTTCAACTTCGCGGTGTGCTGCCATCAGCCACACAAAGTTGATCGGATATCCCGGCACAGAAACGTTCGGGTGAAAACCTTTGGGCATGATCACCGCATCGCCGTCTCGTACCACCCCGATGAATTCCGGCTCGTCCGGATTCGTGTAGACAAATTGCACGCCGAAAGAAGGAGCCGGCATGTCGTAATAGACGTAAAGCTCCTCGAGGATCGCGGCGTGTTCATGCGGCGGCCAGCTGGTCCAGTGACCGGGTTCGGAAGTCGTGAAGCCGGCGAGAATGCGTCCTGCTTCGACATTTTTCCCGAGCGTGATATTGACGGTCCGGCTGGTCGAGGGACCACCGGTTTTAAATTTGAGCGAACTGTCCTTTTCGACATCCGCGTACTTTACAACCTGAAGCGGATATTTATTCTCGACCTCCGCGGCACATTCCACCAGATCAACTGAACTGTCGGTCGTGATCTCGACATTGGTATCACGCGGTAAGTAGATCGAATCATATTGGCCAAGCTTGTTCGTCTCGCCGCCGGCTTCGATGATGCATTCACCGGCCAGGCAGATCAGGCCGGACTCGAGAGTTCCGGTTGAAAATGTCACCGCCGGTACTTCCTGATCGAGGATGACGCGGCCGTAAACCAGATACTTCATCGCGCTGTTTGCCGGCGTGACTGAAGTGTGACGGCCTTTCTGCTTATTGGTATGCCGAAATATCAGTTGATCTTTTGTCTCTCTCATTTGCGTGCTCATAATTACCTTCCTTCTGTTGATTGAGCCCTCTCTTACGGTCGGGCTGCTGTCCCGTTTGTCCGACAAGACTCAGTCTGTGGATCTCTAATTCGTAATGAGGTCAGTACCACCTGCGTGAGCGGGTGATCAGAACCTCACTGCGAATGTCGACTGTTCAGCCCACCCGCTCACGCAGGTGGTACTGACCCATGCTCGGAGATCAGTTCTTCTGATGCTCGTTGAGCCAAAGCAAATCCTCGAGCAAATAGTAATTGCCATACACGAGCGTAACATCGCTGGGCCGGGTGCTCGAGCCGTGTCGCAAAACACCGGGCGGCGTGTGATCGTCAGCGCTGACCGGCGACAAATATCGATCGATTAGTGATTGCACGATCCGCTCACCGTGCCGGCGATACTCTGCTGCCCTAGTCTGGTCCATAGTCAATTCGGACAAGCGCAGCAGCCCACCTGCCATGATCGCCGCGGCGGCCGTATCGCGATTGCGAAAGTGGACGCCTTCGTCAACCATGTCGTACCAGGCGACGCCATCTTCGGGCAGGCGTGGCGCAAGGTATCCGGCGATTCTTTCCGCCGTCGTCAGCATGCGTGGATCTTTGGTTTCATCCGCCGCCACCGAAAAGCCATAGAGGGCCCACGCTGCACCGCGCGACCAGGTGGTATCAGCCGCAAATCCCTGATGCGTGTGTGTGAAAACTTTTTCGCCCGGACGCGCGTTGTTGGGAAGTTTCAAGGACGTGCCTGGCCCCGTGCCCGAATTGAATTCCTGCCGATTGTCGCCCGGGTTGTAATGAACCGACTGGGTTACTGAGCCATCTGCGCGCACCAGCCAGTCGGCGGCTTTGAGCGCATGCTTCAAACCCAGCGCGCGCCACTGCGGGTCATTCGTCTCTCGCGTGGCCCACCACCAGATTTGCAGGTTCATCATCGTGTCGATGATGGTGTCGTCGCCGCCCACCTCCCACGCCGCCACCAACTCAGTCCTGGGATTGTAGAGTTGCTTCAGACGTTCGGCTCCGCGCAAACCGCCCTCGCGATACTGCGATGCCTTAGTCAAACGATAGCCTTGAACTGACGAATAGAAATTGAGGAACCCGGTGTCATGGTTCTCAGTCAATTCTTTGCCGAGCAGTCGAGCATTCCAAAGTTCCGCCCAACGGCGGAAGCGCTCATCTTTTGTTTGTCCATAGAGCAGCCATAATTCGCCGACCCAGAAGTTGCCCGTCCAAAAGAAGCCTTTCTGTTCTTTCCATTCCCCGGTTTGATTTTCACCTTCAGTGAAAAAACCCAGACCCTGGTCGCGTGTCACCGCCGCCTCAGCTGTGCGTGAAAGGATCGGTTCCCATTTCGTCGCTGTGCGCTCGGCCGATTGCTTTAAGAGATCGATCGCTTCGCTGTAAGTCTTGGTCCGCGCCGGTCGCAACGTGTCCGGCGGCGCTGATTGCGGGGCAGCTTCGCGAGACAAAATCTCGACCTGGGCCGGTTGAGTAATCCGCCGCGCAGTTTCGCGCGCCAGCTCGACAAAAGCAGCAGACGTTCTGGGGCTGTCGGATGCCAGGACCAACGAGCCAGAGCGAGCTTTGTCCGCCGCGCTAAGCGCGCTCATCGACAGGGGGTCGGTGTTCTCCTGGTCCCATACGCCGAGCACATACCAACTCGCTTTTCCGTTTACGAACTGCGGCTGCACCAGCAAGTTGATCGGATCGTCTGTGGCGACCCTGCTTTCGCGACCTGCCGCTATAATCGCCAGCCCGAGATTCTGATCGGGAAGCATGTGTATCGCCGTCGCGGGCGGGCCCTCTTCTTCGACTTGATGTCCCCACCAGGCGCGGACCAGCGCCGGTTCGGTCGCGGTCGGCTGAAAGAGGCTCTCTTGCAAACCAGGTTGACGCACTATTCCCGTCACCAGAGTCAAACCATCCGCGCCTTCCGCCGTGACGCGATGTTCGAAGCCGTGTTTGCCGGCCCATTGCGTCATGCGGCTGGTGAGATTTACTTCGCGCCCGCCGACTTTCCACCCTTTATAGGTAAGCTCGACCATCGCGCGCACCGGTCCAGCGCTGATAATTCGCCAATTGCGTTCGGCTACATCTGAAACCTTTACGACTTTGCCGTCCACCAGAGCAGCCACGGCTCCGATCCCTATGGCATCGCCGATCCGGTAAATATCGCGCCCCAGGGGCGACTCCCAATGGTAGACATATTCCGGCGCGCCGAACATTTCGAGATAAAGACCTGGCCGGCGTTTGCCGAAAAAATCGATCGCGTTCCGCTTATCAAAATAAATTCGCCACGCGTCCGCTTCCGACTCCCAGGCCAGCCCGTCGAACTTCATTGTGAACTTCGCCGCGGTACGCTTGGGGTAATCACTACGCAAGCGTTGCATGGTCGCCGTCTCGCCATAGGCGATGGTCACGATCCGAGTCTGCTTTGGTTTCAACTCAATCTGGAAAGCGAGCTCATCGTATTTGTTGTCTCCATCCAGGTCGTCGGCCTGCGAGGGCAGCTCGATCGTTTGCAGAGTCCGCGCGTCTTCTTCGAGTGTGCTGGCATCGCTCGCGGTGACGATTACATCACCCGCTTTGAAATCGGGTGCTATCCGTTTCAAGTCCGCGATGTTGATGACTATGTTTTCGTGTGCACGTAACTCATCGGCCGGATTGGTGACTGACAGCTTCAACACTTTTATGCGCGGCGAGGCCGAACCCGACGTTCCAGTCCCCAGAAAAGCCAAACAGAGAAGTCCAATGAAATATGTTGCCTTCAACGTACGTTTCCTCACTTCGATACTGTTCTGGTCAACAAGTTCCCTCGCCTGCCGGCGCCCCGCGCCTCAATCTTCAATGGTAAGTCGCAGTCTGAATCGCGCGCTGGTGGTGGGCGCAGAAGTGGAAAGCAAAAGCTTCTGGCCGCGCTCCTGACGCTCTCCCTTATCCACCGCGCCGGGAGGTCCCGGGGCGGTGAGCGTGTTCATTTCGATTGCGCTCTGAATTTGTTGCGCCGCCGGCTGCCCATTTGCCTGATCCATTTTTGGATCGATTAACAGTTTCACTCGGCCCGCCGTGATACGGAACCGGTTGCCGCTCTCTTTCTCGATGCGGTTGTCAGCATGCAGTAGAAAAGTAAGCACTGCGGGCTTTGTCGTCTCTACATCGTCAGAGATCGTGAAGCCTGCACCAGGTTTGTAAGCGAACTCTCGCACAAACTTCTTCAAACCCAGTTCTGGTCCATAGGCTGCGGTCGCGTCACCTCGCACGATGACCTGGTTCTGCTCGACCTTTACATCGCTAATAGTGATGCGATTCAGGACTTCATAGGCCACTCCGGCAAACGCATCATGACCGTCGCCCTCTTTTGCCTGGCCTTTGCCATTGACCAGCAAAGTGTTGTGATGCTCGGTCATGGGCACACCAGCGTAGCCGGTGTCCCCGGTCAGATACTGACCGCGCGCAAAAATGATGAAGCTATTCGCGTCGGGATGGGCATGGCCGGAGGACAAACGCCAATCAGGAAACTGTTGTAATAGAGATTCGGTGTGGTGGCCCTCCGGTGGGCCGCACTTAAAGGCAAAGGCGGTCGCCCGCTTTGACCAATCACTGCGCCAGTAAAAAACATCATGGTCTGGAAAATAGTGCCACGCGGGTTGTCGCTCAATCGGTACGGGCTTGAGGTTGGCGTCGTACCAAACCAGCGACCAAAAGTCTTCCGCGTTAACTTGTCCGAATTGCTTCAGCCAAGCGGCCACACCTTGCGCCTCTCCGCTTTGGAAGCGTTGCGCCAGACGATAGAGCAGGTTGTAGTTCGTACTGAAGTGTCCCTGTGGATGAGTCCGCGGGTACTCTTCGCCAAGGCCTGCGCGCGTCAGCGAACCTTCGAAGATATCGCCGAAATCAAAGACGTAATTGCCGCTCGGAAGCATCGAGTGGGCCACATACTGGTGCATCATACGAAATCCCGGGCGGTCGTAAAGATCCTCGCCCGTCGAGTGCGATTGCGCGTCGAGATAATGCACCAGCCACGGCGTCGAAAAGATCCAGTATTCAAAACCTTCGTAGTAGTAACCGTCCTGCGAATACGTTGCCAACACGCGATCGTAGATCCCCCGCGTCAGGCTGGCCCAGCCGGGCGCTTCGGGAGTCTCGTCGTAAAGCGCATAGGCAGCAACACCTAAACCCGTAATGGGAATGAAAGTGTGATTCTGGCTGTAGGCGAAGGTCTTGCCGGGCTTTGGTTTGAAATAGTCAGCCATCAAACGCGCTTGCTTGATGAGTTTGTCGCGATAACGCAGCCGGTCTCGTTCGTTGAGGTCGTGATAAAGCAAATCATAACCCCAGGCCAGCCCGTAGAGCAGATGACCCGCGGCCAGATCTACATTAGGCTTGTTGCTGGCATAACCCCAGGTGTCATAACTAACGGCCGCGTCCATATATTTGCGGGCGGCGGCCAGATATTTTTTATCGCCTTCGATCTTGTAGATGAACGCCGCTTCCGCGATCGCGATGCCGACGTCATTCTGTTGGCGGCGCTGCTCCGCGGGTGGCGGCGGCGGGTCGGCGCTCAAAGCGCGTACATGGCTGATTGCTCGCTGCCAGAGTTCACGGTGCGAAGTGTGTGCCCGTTCACGCAATTCTGCGAGCTCTTTATCCGTGACATAAACCCGCGGATGAATACCCAGCAGCTCAGGCCGCAGAGCAGACTTGCGCGTTCGCATCAGCTCAAGCAGTGGGTGCTCGCCTTTGAGTTTCTTGCTTGCAGCGCGTTCTTGCCGTAATTCGCGAGCATCCTGGGCGAACGATGGAACAACCGGCAAGATACTCGAAGCGACCGCCAGCGCGATGACTAGCAAGCTCCTCTGGTATTTGTTTGTGTGAAACCGAATGACCATGTTTCTGAACCGTGCGATGCACCGTTTACTGCCCCAACGGGGCTGCTTCCTCCAGCCCGGGGATGCCGCTTCGGCTACCCTGGGGAAAAAAGGCAATCCGATCATTCAACCGCAACGCGGTTGCGGCAGATGTTCCCCTCTGTAATGACGCAACCGCTTTGCGGTTGATGATCATTCTCCTTCTCAATGCCCCAGGGTAGCCGAAGCGGCAACCCTGGGCTGGAGGACGTGGCCCCGTTGGGGGCTAATCCACCGGGCCGATCAATCCATGAACATGCCGCCGTTGATCTCGATCGTCTCGCCGGCGAGATAACTGGCAGAGTCAGATGCTAAGAAGCAAATTACTTTGGCAACTTCGAGCGGCGTTCCAACTCTGCCCAAGGGAATTTGGGCCGTATATGTTCTCATCATTTCCGGCGACGAAAACTGTTCGTGGTAAGGAGTATCAATCACTCCCGGCGAGACGGCGTTGACACGCACCCCGAAAGGCCCCAGCTCTTTCGCCAGACCCTTGGTAAACGTGATCAGACCACCTTTCGCCGCCGAGTAATGGATCGAGCCAAGTGCCCCGCCAGTGCGTCCGGCGATTGAAGAGACGTTGATAATCGCACCCGTCTTGCGCTCCATCATCGAAGCTGTAACTGCCTGGCAACAGAGAAATGCGCTCTTGAGATTTAAATCGGCCACCTCGTCCCAAAGCTCTTCACTTAGTTCAAGAATCTTCAGCCGCTCAACCAACGATCCGGCATTGTTAACCAGGATATCAACGGGTCCCAATTCGGCCACGGTTTGTTCGACCAATGACTGCACTTCGCTCGCTCGCGTGACGTCTGCCTGAACGACGATGGCGTTTCCTCCGCCATTTATTATCTCCAAACGCGCTGCCTCAGCTCCTGCATTGTTGCTATGAAAATTGATCGCCACTCGCGCTCCGTTTATGGCCAGGGCCTGGGCAGTGGCGCGGCCTATTCCCGACGACGCGCCCGTTACCAACGCAACCTTCCCATTGAGGTCAAAGGAATCACCCATTACTTAAGCTCCTCGAACACGTCAGATGGCCGTAAATACCAGCGACGGCTTTAGAGATACGCGCTTGATAGGGCCGGAAAGCGCAAACAGAACCACAGTTCCTAAAGGCGCAAGCAAGCCGGCAACGACCAACACCGGTACGTACGAAAAGTGGTCCACAACCCAACCCGTACTGAAAATGAAAATCATCGAGCCAATGCCCGCTCCGGTTCCACCCAAACCGGCAACAGAGGCAACCGCTTTGTCAGAAAAGAAATCGCTGGGCAAGGTCTGCACGTTGTTAATCCAAACCTGAAATCCAAAGAGCACTACACCAATCAACGCCAGCGCGACCATCGCATCGTGCGCAAACGCAGCGAAGATTCCGGCGGGCATTAGCAGCGCGGCTATCGCAATAACTACCTTGCGCGCGCGGTCCACACTCCAACCGCGACTGATTAAGTAACCCGACAACCAACCACCTGAGAGACTGCCGGCATCGGCGGCTACATACGGCACCCAGGCGAATAGGCCAATTTTGACAAGCGAGAAGCCTCGCGCATCGGCGAGATACTTCGGTAACCAACTGATGTAGAGCCACCACACTGGGTCAGTCAGAAATCGGGCCAGGACAATCGCCCAAACCTGACGATAACGCAGCAGCTCGCGCCATCCGAAAGATGCGGATCGTTCTTTTGCGAGAGTATCGACCGCGCCCTCGGCTTGCTGCCCCTCGCGGATGAATCGGCGCTCCGCCTCACCCAACCACTGATGCCGACCCGGTGTCTCGTAAAAGACAAGCCACAACACCAACCAGACAAACCCGAGCGATCCCGTCACCAGAAACATCGCTTGCCAGCCGTAGGTCAGACTCAGCCAAACGATGAGGGGTGGCGCAAGCACAGAACCAATAGCGGCGCCGCTATTGAAAATGGCCATTCCAAAAGCGCGTTCGCGAATGGGAAACCACTCCGCTACCGTCTTAGCTGCGCCGGGCCAGTTCCCTGCCTCACCGAATCCGAGCACAAAACGAAAAACGCTGAGACTGGCCAAACCGCGAGCGAGCGCGTGGGCCATCGCGGCGATGGACCAAAGGACGATCGAACAGACGAAGCCTCGCTTGGTACCGATGCGATCGTAAAGTTTTCCTGAAAGACCCTGGCTGATGGTATAAGCGAGCAGAAACCAGAAAAGAATGGCGCCATACTCAGTGTTGGTAAGTCCGAGATCGCGAGTGATCACCGGGGCCAGCACCGAGATCGTCAATCTATCGATGTAATTGATCAGCGTGGCGAGAAATATCAGCCCGACGATCCACCAACGCAATCCTCTGAGCTTGAACCCAACCTCGGTCGCAGTCGCTTTAGTTCGTTGTGCGTCCAACATGATTCATTCTCTGCGCTTACTCTGCGTTCTCTGCGTCGCCGCGGTGATTCTTTTCTAAGAGGTGATTCACCGCAGAGACGCAGAGGCCGCAAAGACTACGCAGAGAAAACCGCAATCAGGACCTACAGTGTCAGAACGTCAGGCGTAAGCCAAACTGCATCTTGCGCATCGAATTGGCCGAGGTGATCACGCCAAAGCTCGCGGACGTCACGCCCGCGGCCGGAACGGAGTTGCCCGGCTGTCCGAGGTTCACATGGTTGAAGGCATTCGTGGCCTCGGCCCTGAAGCGCAGCTTGAAGCGCTCGCTCAAACTGAAATCGCGCGAGAGGGCCAGATCGACAGTCTTATAGCCCGGCCCGTAAAGAAGGTTGCGGGCTGAGCTTCCATCGGTGGCAACCCCGGTAACGACTTTGTTTTGGGCAAAGGCAGCCGTGTTGAACCACTGCGCCGCCGTGGGATTAGCGATGTGTGGATCACCGACCAACTGCGCCCGGTCGTTAGTGCTGCCGTCGAGGTTGGCGTCAACATTGCCATTGGTGACGCTAAACGGCAGGCCGCTGCGCATCTTGATGATGGGCGAAAGGCTCCAGCCGTTGAAGATGCCGCGCAGAATGCCGTTACTGCCTTTTCCAAAGTAATCGGGCCGATAGGTCAAACTCATGCTAAAGACGTGTCGCTGGTCACTGTCGCCCGCGCCCTTTTCTTCCGCAAGGTTGCTGTAGTTCTGTGCCAACCCCTGAGTCGTGCTGTTGTAGAGCTCTACACTGCTAAGGGTCTTGCTATAGGTGTAGAAGGCGTTAAAGGTTACATGGTGGCTCATCCGCATGGCGCTGGTGATTTGCAGGCCTTTGTAGGAAGCGGTCTGGTCCGATTGCAGTTGTAGCACAGCACCGAACAGTGGGTTGGGTCGCCGTGCGAGAATGTTCGCTCCCGCACTGGTGGCGGTGGGCGTGAGCACTGGGTAGTTGATGTCGCGGGCAAAGGGAAGGTCGTTGCTGGACGTGCCAACGTAAGCCGCACCCACGGTTAGATCTTTGGTGATTTGACGCTGCACAGAAACGTTCATCTGATACGTGCGCGGCCACTTGAAATCCGATGCCACGGGGAAGAGGCCTCCGCCGGTTGTAAATGTCCCCTTGTATGGGAAGGGATTTCCCCCAACGAAAGCGTTATAGGGATTGCTGAGCGAAGCGCCCAACGGAACGCCTGCCGCATTTGTCTTTTGGTTGATATTAGTAAAGGTCAACCGGGTGGAAAAGGGCTGGAAGTTGGTCATTGTGTTCCACTCGTTGCCTGAGATGCTGCCGTAAAACACGCCGAACGCACCACGGATCGAGGTCT
>WNFS01002705.1_pt1 | contig 13404 bp, 10 predicted proteins | sample 5400141 | NCBI WGS metagenome assembly WNFS01 (sample SAMN13153358, study PRJNA577476) | soil metagenome | isolation source: 60 cm saprolite under Madrone tree | place: USA:California | collected 2016-06-14
TTGGAACGGCTGAAAGGTGGACCTTTACCGGCGGCGATGCAAGTGGGTTGCTGTAGTGGAGCGCTGGTTAAACGAACCCTACGTCCACAGAAGTTAGAATCGACCTTCTTTCTCCAACTTCCTTACGACGCTGTCGTCCACCAGCTCTTCGGCCTTGAGACGCCGAACCTTCTCATTGCTATTGCCCAGGAGCCGGATGACGTTGCGAATACCGTCGACACTCGGATAAATTTTTCTTTCATAGATGCCGACGATACTTTGGTAGCCTTCTTCGGCGTCCCCAACGCGCTTAAGGCGAAGTCCCTTGACCAAGCTTTTGACGACCTCGGGCTTATTCTCCGGGTTGCGGATGAAGCCGACGCCGTCAAGCAGCCCGCGCAGCACATTTTCTACAGTGTTTGCCGAGGAGGTCATAACGCTGCGGCGAGATATAATCCCGGATCCCTGGTAAGGAATGGGCAGTTTCTCCAAATCCGCCAACAGGCGAAATCCCTTGCTCTGCACCATGTTGCCGAATGTGTAGCCCAAATACGCTCCATCCACATTGCCGGTCAGAAGCGCCTGCGAAACCACTGAATTGTCCCCCAACGCCCGGAGCTGAATCTTGTCCCGTTCAGGCACAAGGCCCCAGTGGTCCAAGGTCATCATGGTGAAAATCCAGGCGCCGCCACTGAGACTATTGACGCCGAGAGTTTTGCCTTTCAATTCGGCCGGGATTTTGATCTTCGGATTAGCCGCGAACGTTCCTGTCAGCTTATTGATGAAGCCGGCGACAAAAACCAGATCCGCCCCTTCGGCAATGGCACCCAGATTCGCCGCGGATACCGATCCCCAGTGCAACAAAGACTCTCCCGAAGCCAATGCGGACATGCCCACGGGGCCGTTGCGGACCTGCACCAGGGTGAGATCCAAACCGTATTTGCGGAAGAAACCTTGATCCTGGGCGACGTAGAGCACGCCTTCCCGTTCGCTGAGCGATCCGGTTGTCATGAGCACTTTGGTGAGGGTCGCGGCCGCGTGCGCAGGCGCGCTAATGAGAACGAAAAGAGCCAATAGTGGGAATAGCGAACGGAAAAACCTGATCTTCATCAGGGATCTGTTTCTCCACCGATTCAAGAATTCGCCTTGGCTCTGGCTTTCTTTTCTTCGGGCGCTTTGATTTTATCGAGATTCCGCAGCGCATAATCACTGACGGTTACCACTTGGTCATCGCCGGTGAAGCGTGGCTTGGCGGCGGCCTCGGCCCGCGCCCCTAAGAGAATCATGTACTCATCGCCGGTGTTGTCGAGCTGATAGAGCTGCCCTGCAGGAATTGTCACCAGCACTCCCGGCGTAAGTTTGCGAGACGAGCCATCGGGGAAGTGAAATGTGCATTCTCCTTTGATGCAGTAGAACTGCTGGTCGGCGCTGTGTTTGTGCATGGGACCCTTGGTTCCCGGGTAATCGCCATGAACCCAGGTGTGAAAATGATCCGAGCTAAACAACACTTTCTTGCTGTGACCGATATCCAATTCAGGAAGGTTCAACAAATCAATGAACTCAGCGGCCATAGAAAACGTCTCCTTTTATAATATATGGCTTTAGTGCAGCACTCCCGAGAATGGCAAGATCAAGCCGCGGACGAATTACCTGAACATTAAGCGAGTTTCTCTAGGGATTCCTGTTGACCTGCTCTCACGATAGGAACACCGAAGGGTTCAGAACGATTACCAAAGAGAATCAGCGGCTCGGTTCCCATGTTGATCAGCTGATAGTAGTCTTTGGCCGGAAAAAAAACGATGTCATTTTTTTCGATGACCCGCTCTTCTCCTTTGAGCCCCTTTATGGTGCACTTACCTTGGATGACCAAAAAAGTCTCGGGGGATTGGTGGTAGTGCATGGGAGTGCTATCACCCTGCTCAAAGTAAAGCATCCATGAGCGGAAATTTCCCGCTTCGAAAAGATGAGTATTCCTGATTTTTTCTTTTCCGGCCTCGTCGATTTTTTGATTCAAACTAACGAACTCCATAAGATTCCTCCTCGCTGAAACTCGAATAGCACGAACCTATCGCCGTCTCAGTTCACTTGTCAATCCGGAGCCACGAGCAAAATCAACTTGACTCCTCTAGCGCGGGGGCGTCTTGAAAACATGCCTGGAAGAGACCACGCGCAATCCCCGTAGTTACATGATGGCAAACGGATTCATATTTGCCGTTAAGCCTCGGGGACAAATAATTAATTTCTATTGACATGATATTTGCCCGGCAGTAATTTTCGATTACCAAATTCAGCCGAGGTGTTGCCCATGGTTCTCCGCGGAATTCTGTTTCTAGGGTTTCTAATTGGAATCGCATTTTCTTTGTCTTTCGGAGAGGGCGCCGAGCCCTCTGGGAGCTTTAGCTTCCCGGACGCGCCAGGAAAGGAAGTCTTGATGTCTAAGTGCTTCCAGTGTCACAGCGAAGGTATGTGGAAAGATCTCCGGACGGACCGCCGAGGATGGGAAGCGGCCCTTTACCGCATGGTGGGTAGAGGTGCGTTATGGACTCAAGACGAAATAAACACGATGGCTGGCTATTTGAGTACGGCGCTCCCGCCGCAAGCAAATACAGTGTCAAAGTCACGCGACGCCACGGAAGGAGATAAGCCATGAGAGAGCTAGTCGCCGGTTATCTATCGCAATCGATTTCTCGTCGGGGGTTTATCAAGGGGCTGACCGGTGCGGGCCTAACGTTAGCGGCCGCGGAATCCGTTGTTCAATCGCTTAACTCACTAGCACATGCTCAGGCCAACCGCCCGCTAACTCCGGACGGGGTGAAGCTCTTCCAGGGGACCGGAGCCGCCGCTTTTGCCGAGCAGCTCATCGCCTCCGGGGTGAAGTATGTGTTCGGCAACTCCGCCAGTGAAGACGCTGAGTTTTATGACGCGCTTGTGGATCGGCCACAACTAAAATACATCCTGACTCCTCACGAAGGCCCCGGTGCGGCCATGGCGGCCGGTTATGTGAAAGCGGCGCACGAGCCGGTCATAGTCATGCAGGCCGGTTTCGTGGGGCTGGCCAACGCCATCGGCCAGATGTTTAACGCCTTTAAGGAACAGACTCCGCTGGTATTCTACAGTTACCGAACCGATCAGACTCGCCGCTCGGGCCGTGACGGTTTTGAAGAGGTTGCTAATCAAGAACAAGTCGTCGCCCCGCTGACTAAGTACAGCTGGCTGTCGCGCCGATCCGACATGATTCCCGAGACCGTGCGCCGTGCCTTCAAAGCTGCGTGGACGCCACCCTACGGTCCCACCTACGCCTCGTGGCATGCCGATTTTAATCATGAAAACGTTCGCACAGAAATTATCGCCCAGGAAAAAATCGATCCGCGCATGCGCGTCCGTCCCAATCCTAAAGAGGTGGAGCGGGCGGCCAAGCTCCTTGTCGAAGCCAAGAATCCACTCATAATCGTCGGCGATGAGGTGTATAACGCCAAAGCCGTAGACAAGGCGGTCAAACTGGCCGAGCTCCTCGGAACCCCAGTCACCCAAGTAAGGCAGGTTTTTGCCAATTTTCCCGAAGCACATCCGCTCTGGGTGGGCAACGTTCCCGGCGGACGTATCGATACGCTGACTTACCCCAAGAATCCGGATGTAGTGATCAACGTGGGCAACAAGCTCATGCACAACAGCCCTGCTCCAATCGTGCCGCGCACGGCCAAGTTTATCGACCTGAGAATCGACAGTTGGAGCATGGGGAATGTCATCACGACCGAAGTTCCGCTAGTAGCCGACGTAGCCTATGGACTGGAAGACCTGACCGCAGCGGTGGAGGCCAGCATGACGCCGGCCCTCAAGGCGAAAACTCAGCAACAGGCTCAAGAGACGCGCAAGTTTACTGAGCAGGCCAGAATCCTGCGGGCGCAGATCAACAAAAATCCGGATTGGAATGCGAGCCCGCTGCTGGCTGACCGATTGACCTTCGAAGTGGCCCAGTTTGCAGATAAAGATGCCATCGTCGTCCATGAGGCCGGCTCAATTGGATTTCACAGCTTCGACTTCAACCCCATCGGAGGCCGTGAGCTTTTCTTTTATTACGGGGCGCATCTTGGTTCCGGCGTGGGAACGGCCGCTGGTGTCAAACTCGCCCGACCCAACCAGCAAGTAATCTGTCTGGTCGGCGACGGTTCGTTCCTCTTCGGACCAACCGCGCTCTGGAATATGGCGCGCTTGGAATTGCCGGTCCTTACCGTCGTGTACAACAACCATGCATACTCGGGTCCTCACAGTCGTGCCATCAATAACTCTCCGAGCGGCCGGATGGTCCAAACCGGCAAGTTTGTCCATGATTATTTAGGCAACCCGGACATGAACATGGCTCAGATCGCCAAGGGATTTGGAGTCGAAGGCGAAGTGGTGGAGTCGCCGGAAAAACTGAAAGATGCGCTTGCGCGGGGGCGTAGATTCACCCAAGAAGGGAAGCCTTATCTGATCGACGCTCAAGTGCGACGGACCGGCGTGGCATGGGCCGAAACACCTTGGACGCCGGCCATTCGAATCGCTCAAGAGCGTTCACGAAAGGTTTAAGCGTTTGGACGTGAGGCGAATGCTGCAACGTCGGAGAAGCCGGTCGGGCAGTGTCAGGGGGGGTAGTTCAAAAGGAGACGCAGGACTCGCTGTCGATGCGCAGCACCGACTCCTAGTGAAATACTCGCCCGTAGGCGGCTCGGGTTGCTTCAATGCGCGGGCTGCTACGATGAAAGAATGCCGCAATGATCGCTCGGATTATTGGCTTAATCGTCCTTTTCTTTTCAGACTCATGGTTTTTTGTCCCGTTGATCTCCGCCCAGACGCTGAAAGTTGGGATTACCTCGAAAACGCTCTTTTTCATGCCCTACTACGTCGGCCAGAAGAAGGGTTTTTATGCCGCCGAGAACCTCAAGGTTGAACCGGTGCTGATTGGACGAAGCGACGTTCAACTCGCGGCGCTGCTCGCAGGCGAACTCCAGATCGGCAGCTTGAATGCCGATGCGACGATCGTGATCAACGAAAAAGGCGGCAACCTTAAAGTAATTGCCGGCGTCGATAATTCGGCGCCTTACATCCTGGTGGGTGGCAAAGCGACAAAGAAAGTCGACGATCTCAAGGGAGCGATAATCGGCGTGTCGGCCCTGCGCGGCGGCGCAACATCGATACTTCTGGACTATCTCAAGAGCAAAGGACTTCTCTACCCGCGGGATTTCACCATGGTAGTAATCTCGGGCGGCACTTCCGCGCGGTTGACCTCGCTCGAAGGCGGGGCGATTGCCGGGACGGTTTTGGGTATACCTTACTCCGACATCGCTATCGACCAAGGATTTAACAAGCTCGGCGACACGCTCGAATTGATCCCCACCTATCAGTTCAACGCTGTCACTATTAACCCTGCCTGGGCGGAGAAGAATCGCACCAGTGTGGTCAGATTTCTCAAAGCCCATATTCGGAGCCTGCGCTGGATCTACGAGCAGCCCGATCAGGCCGCAGAGTTCTTCACTCAGGAAATGGGCGTCAAGCCGCCCTATGCGCGCAGAGGGGTTGATTATTTCACCAAGAATAAAATCTTCCCCATCGACGGTGCCGTCACCCTGGATGGATTGAAGGTGAATATCGAGGTTCAAGCACGGGACGGTGTTCTCAAGGAGCCTTTGCCTCCCCCGGAAAAATATGTGGATCTCAGTTATCTCAAGCAAGCGCAAAAAGAACTAGGCTTGTAACAGTTTCTGCACGAGTCCCTTCTGCAGCGTCCGCCGTGTTATTCTGAATACCGTTGTTCGGTCTCGGCATCCAAAGGCGATGCAACTTTGACGAGCCGATTTTCGCAGGGGAGATGTTTCCTATGACCTCGCTGGTGCAGAAATTGAAGGAAATCCGCCGCTCTTTTGCTCACACTCCGCGAGCGATCCAGCTCGTCTGGCAGACCAACCGCTGGGCCACCATTGGTTTGGGTGTGCTCACTTTGGGAGGCGCGCTCCTGCCGGCGTCCCAAGCCTGGGTGGGAAAACTCATCGTGGATGGCGTGGTGGCGTCAATCCAACGAGGCGCCGATCCTGAACAGGTCAGGCGGGTCTTTGTCTATTTAATCCTCGAGCTGGCGCTTTTCTTCCTCAATACCGGGCTCAATCACGCGCGCAGGCTCATCCAACAATTGATTCAGCTCCAGCTTGCCAATCGCATTCGCGGCGAGATTATCAAGAAGGCGCTGACCTTGGATCTCGCTTTCTTCGAACATCCTGATTTTTACGACCGCTTGCAGAACGCTCGCCGCGAGTCGGGCTACAAGCCGGTAGATCTAATCAACGACACTTTTCTGATCGTGCAGAACACGATCACGTTGGTCTCGTTTGGCGTACTTCTGCTACGCTTTAGTCCGTGGCTCGTGATCATTCTCTTGATCACGAGCATCCCGGCTTTCATTGCCGAGACTCGATTCTCTGAAGAAGGCTTTAGACTGCTCACCCACCGGGCGCCCGAAACCCGCCAGATAAACTACCTTTCTCGGTTACTGACCGAAGATACCTCGGCCAAGGAAATCAAGCTTTTCAATCTCGGCGAGACTCTACTTGGTCGCTATATGAACCTTTTCGAAAAGTTTTTTCAGGAAGACAAATCGCTCGCGCTGAGGCGAGCCGTCGTGGGATTCGGTTTAGGTCTCATCGCCACCTTGGGATTTTACGGCTCCTATGCGTGGATCGTCTGGCACACTGTACAGGGGAAAATCTCTCTCGGCGACATGACCCTTTATTTGAGCATTTTTCGCCAGGGCCAATCGACCTTTCAGGCTATTCTGTCGGGGGTCGGCAGTATTTATGAGAACAATCTGTTTATGGCCAACGTTTTCGATTTTCTGGGGTTAAAACCTCAGATGGGCATTGCTGCTCGAAATCACAACCTTCCTGTTCCCCTTCGTAGCGGTATTGAATTTCACGGTGTTGGGTTTCGCTATCCGGAAAGCGAAGAGTGGGCTTTGCGTAATATCGACCTCAGCATTCGGCCAGGGGAGAAAATCGCCTTGGTAGGCCCCAACGGTGCTGGCAAAACGACCTTGATCAAACTTCTGAGCCGTCTTTACGATCCCACCGAGGGCACAATATTGATCGACGGCATTGATATTCGAGAGCTGGACCCAATCGACCTCCGGCAAAAAATCGGCGTCATTTTTCAGGACTTCGTGCGTTATCATGTACCGGCACGAGAGAACGTCGGCTTCGGCCAAATCGATAGCTTGGAAAAGACGGAACAAATCATCGAAGCCGCCCGCAAGAGCGGTGCCCATCCCATTATTGAGAATCTGCCGGAGGGCTACGAAACCATCCTCGGACGCTGGTTTCACGGCGGGCATGAGCTCTCGGTGGGACAATGGCAGAAGATCGCTCTGGCCCGAGCCTTTATGAGAGATGCGGAGATATTGGTTTTGGATGAGCCGACCGCTGCGTTAGACGCGGAGACTGAATACGAGATCTTCCGGCACTTTCAAGAACTCACAGAGGGGAAGACGGCGATCCTGATCTCTCATCGGTTCTCCACTGTTCGTATGGCTGACCGGATAATCGTCATCCAGGAAGGCCGGATCGCCGAAATCGGCAGCCACCAAGAGCTCCTGCGTCAGGAAGGCATCTACGCCCACCTTTTCAGCATGCAAGCCGAAGGATACCGTTGATGATTCTACCGCGCGAAAAAACTAGGAAATGGGGGGCCGAAATATTCGCCGTGGCCGAAGACTCAATCTTTGAGGGAAATGCCGAACTTTGCGAGGCGTCGTTTCCACAAACCCCGTCGTTCAATATCCTGCCAAACCTCGATCTCGTGGCGGGCCAGCGCTTTTCGTTTTTCTTTGAGTTCCGACTCTAATCTTTCCATTCTCTCGTCGTTGACCTTTAAGAGGTCTTCTTTCTCGCTCAGCATGCTCTCTAGAGCGCGCACCCTTTTCGAGCTTTCCTCGAGGTCTTTCATGAGGCTTTGATTCGCCGGGTTTTCCTGCGGTAAGCCCTGCGCCCGCTCTGTGACCGGACCCGTTTTACTTAGGTGAGTCTTGAGGGCACCTACTTCCGACCGGAGCGTTGCCAGCTCTCGGTCGCGACTGCTTAGAAGTGTCTCTTGCTCACGCCGCTGATGCTCCAGAGCCTTGCCGGTTTTGTCTAAGCGTTCTTCCAGCTCTTTGACGGTAGAGTTTTTTGCCTCCAAAACGTCCTTTGCCTTGCTGAGCTCCTGTCGCAGTAAATCTTCAAACTCTTTTTTAGATGAGCCCATTTTGGTTAGTTGGGCCTTAAGGGCATCCAGCTCTGCATTGCGGTCCTTTAAAGCCGCGTCTTTCCCGCTTAGCTGATTCTGCAGGTCCTGGAACTTTGTGTTCAGATTTGTCAGCTCCTCTTTGAAGGTGGCGTCTTTCGACTGCAGGAGCTCGGCTTTTTTCTTGAGGTCTTGTTGGAGGACTTGCTCGGCGCGCTCCCTAGCCGTTGTCGCATCGGTCAGTCGGCCCGTCAGGATATTCACTTCAGACCTGAGCGTATCCAGTTCTGTATTCCGGTTTTGCAAAAGCTCCTGTTTCTCACTTAACTGAGTCTCCAGCACATGGAGTTTTCCCCGCAAGTTTTTCTCCAGCTCTTTCAAGCCAGCGTCTTTAGCCTGCAACGCTTGTTTTTCTTTTCTCAGGCTATCCGCCAGCGAGCTCTCCGCCTGATTCTTGGCGACTCCCGTCTGGGTGAGTTGCACCCGGAGCGTATCCAGCTCCTTATCCCGCTCCCTCAGCACCTTGTCTTTGTCATTGAGCTGATTTTCCAAAGCATAGATGCTTGCTGTTGAGTTTTCCCGCAACTCTTTGAAGGCAGCGTCTTTCGACTGGAGCAGTTCCGTTTTCTTCTTAAGCTCTTGTTGCAGCGCTTTCTCCGCTCGCTCCTTGGCAGACGCCGCATCGGCCAATTGCTTCGTCAAGACGTTTACGTCAGTTTTCAATGTCTCCAGTTCTGTGCTCCGGCCTTGCAGGATCTCCTGTTTCTCATTCAACTGAACGCTCAGAGCACGGACTTTTGCAGTTAAGTTTTTCTCCAGCTCTTTCAAGGCATCATCTTTTGCCAGCAGCGCCTGCTGTTCTTTTCTCAGCTCCTCCGCCAACAAACTCTCAGCGTGACTCTTGGCGGCTCCGGTTGTGGTCAATTGCGCCCTGATTGCATCCAGTTCTTTACCACGCTCCCTGAGCGTCTTCTCGTTCACGCTGAGCTTGCTCTCTAGGGTATGAACTTTTTCATCGAAGTTTTTCTCGAGCTCCTTCAAAGCGTCGTCTTTTTCGTGCAGGAGGTCCGTCTTCTTCCTAAGCTCGTCCCGGAGTTCGCTCCGTTCTTGCACACTAGCGGGCGTTATCTCGTTCGGTCGCTCTGTTAAAGCATTTGCTTGAGACCGGAGGGTGTTTAACTCTTTATCCTGGCTCTCCAGAAGTTGTCTGTCCTCGTAGAGTTGACGCTCCGCAACCACGAGCTTGCGTAAGCCTGCCTCCAGATCCTGCATCGCCGCATCTTTTGCCCCCCGGGCGTGCTTTTCTTTCCACATCGCATCCTGCAGCAACGTCTCTAACTCAGCCTTAGCAACCTCCGCTTCGACGAGTCGATTACTGAATGCTCGTAGTTCCGCACCGTAGACCAACTTGCCGGTTACTCCGATCATGATGATCGCAAACAACGAAATCCAGCCGTACCACAAACCATTCGAGGTCCTTAAGCCGAGCGTGACATCCGCAATCAATTGCAAGGGATCGTTGAAAACGAACCAGCGAAAACGATGCAAAGCGTCGTCGCTCGCGTACATGAGAACAAGTGCTCCCAGCGCGAGAGTTAACGTAAACAGCAAAATCATAATCTTCGTTTGGGTTTTCATATGGCAGGCGAATAAAAAAGTTGTTTAGCGTTTCACAAAGAAGCTATTTTACGCTGCAATAAGTAGATTGCCAAAGGAATCTGCTCCCGGTTTCCTGAAAAGTTTTGCGGGGGGAGGACGCTCGATTCACAAAGCTTCCAAAAGACGGTCTTCTTTCCGCAGAATTCCCAAAGCGTCGTCCTAGCGGCAGAATCATATACTCTCGTCCGTTCGGCATGTAAGCCAGAGGGGTCGTTGAGTGGCGGGCTCTCCAGATCGGCTGGATCGAGCCGTCTCAGGAAATTGCTCGACAAGGAAGAGATGCGTTCGTTCACATCGAATAAGTACTCAGCACGCGCGTTGACTAGGTGACAGCAAGATGGAGAAGATAAGAAGGATAAGGAACCCACATTAGTCCTATCCTTTTCGTTCTTGACGAGTGCATTCCATGGATGCTAAATGCGAGCTACTTATAAAAAAGGAACGGACAATGAGCACACTCGATCAACCGCTTCTAATTGCCAACAGCAACTATCATGTAGGTCATCAAATCGCCATTTTCGTCGCAAAAGAGCAAGGCTTCTTTCACGAGGAAGGACTTAAAGAGTACGAATATGACTCCCGAGGGCTCATTCCGGGTCCGATCGAGCGTGAGGGTCTGGCGATGGCGATCAAGAATCACGGCGTAGATATCGCTACTGCGGTAGACGTCGAATCCGCGATTTACCAGCGGTCTTTGGGAGCCGACTTATACATTGTTGGCGGCTGGCGTTACACTCCGTTTCTGAAATGGTACGGAGCCAGGCACGTCACAGATATGAGCAAGCTTCGCGGCGGACGGATTGGGATGCGGGAGAAAGAGGGATTGGTGCAGGTGTTCATTACGGACGCGCTCCGTGAAGCGGGTGTCGATCCGGACACGGAAGTTCACTGGGTTTATGATCCGGTCTTCGGTTACCGCAACAATCCAGCCCATATGGAGATGCTCCGCTCCGGAAAGATCGATGCCATTACCTCGCAGCCCCCTTTTTCCGATCAGCTGGAGAACGAAGGCTACCCTATGATTCTCGATCCCAACGAGGTATTTCCCCGACGGCCCGGCAAGTTAACCGTCGCCACCAGAAAAACCATCGAGAAGCGCGGTGAAGAACTGCGGGCTTATTTTCGGGCGATCATTCGGAGTTTTTGGTTCATGCGTGATGTTAAGAGCTTCGACTACCTTCGAGATCTGGAAGCACGGCTTCGAAAGACCAACACGCATAATGAAGACGAGCGCGGAGTCGTGGCGATCGTTACGTCGCCGGACAGAGTCGAAAGTTGGGCGCTGCCGATCAACGGTGGGATTGCACCCGAGGCCGTACAAAGAATCGCTGATGAAATGGTAACCGCGGGCAAGCTTTCCCGGTCGCTGTCGGTCAAAGAGATTCTCCGAGATGGCCCTGTGACCGAGGCTTACCGTGAAGTGAGCGGTCGTCCTAAACTGCGGTCGGCTTTAGAAACAGCGTTGGCGGCTGAGCGGAAGTACGGGTTTTAGGTCCGAACTTGAACACAAATTCAAGATCCGCCGGACGGCGCTCTGTTGGAAGACAGATGCTGCTTGTCTTGCTCCTAGTTTGGAGCTTAGTTCTGGCTCGGACTTCCTTTGCGTTGGATGAAGTCAACCTCCACATATCCGCGGGCGTCAGTCCCAATGTCCTGCTCTATCGATTCACTAAAGACAAGGGCTTTTATCGCGAGGAAGGTCTTGAAGTCCTCCCCATACAAGCGGGGATGTTGCCGGGTATTCAGGGATTGGTTGGCGGCAATTTCCAGTTCAGTCAGATCCTTGGGCAAGGCGCAGGCGCCATCCTTAGAGGTATCCCGCTCAAGATTGTGATGGTTTTCGATACTCGTCCACTCAACTGGCTCTATGCAAGTAAGAATATCAAGTCGCTTCAGGATCTAAAAGGTGGAAAACAAATCGCCGTCTCGAGCTTTGGCGCAGCCTTGGATCAGATGAGCCGCGACCTGCTTCTCAAACACGGCATCGATCCGCAACGGGATGTGGTTCTTCGGGCCGTTGAACCTACGCCCAACAGACTCGCGGCCCTGATGACCGGAGCCGTTGACGCGGCGGTCCTGAATCAGATGGATCGCCTCATCGCCAAGAAGAATGGTTTCAATGAGTTGCTGTTTTATGGGGACGATCTGGAATTCGTAACCGCCGGCACTGTGGTGGCAGAAAAGACTTTATCTCAGAGACCGGATTTTGTGTTTAGGTTTCTCCGTGGGACGTTCAAGGGATTTCGCTGGTTCAAGTCCAGCGAGAAGGAGGTCGTCCCCCGAATGGCCGCAGCGATGAAGGTCACTGAAAGCGAAGCCACCGACGTATATAGGGCTTCGCTACGGGTCATGTCCGAGGATGGCACGATCCCACGGAGCCTCCAGGAAAAAATGATCGGGTTCCAGAGAAAAGCGCTCAAGATCGAACGAGAGGTTCGTCCTGAAGATGTCTATGACTTCACGATGATGCGCGCACTCAACGAAGAGCTGAGGAAGAGCAAGTGAGCCTGTACCGGGTTCAACAGCTTCTGTTCAGTCTTCATAATGATTTGGATACAACGGAGATCCCATCGGGTTCCCAGTGGACCATCGGCGATCTCGATCCTTATGTAAGACCAGGGGTCGAATTTCATTTTAGATGAATAATTTTTCTAAGACAGACATTCTATGACAGGCGAAACGAAAACTATTTCTTCTCCGCGGCGCTCAGGGTTTCTTCCACGAGTTTCATCACCGGCTTCATCGCATCCCGTTGATTATCGGTATCCAAATATTTTACGCCTTCGAGGCGCCGGCTTTTCGGCAGCACGTCATCTTTTGGGATATCGGTCCTCAGAGAGTCGGGACCGCCTTCCTCCGCTTGGGCCAGTGCCTTTTGAAAATTCAGTTGTCCCTCGCGGGATAAGAACCAGTTGACGAATACCTTCGCTGCGTTGGGGTGAGGGGCTTGGTTAACCAGAGTTAAAAAACCTTGTCCGGCGCTGAGCGCGGCCCCCTCTTTCATGAGTCCAAAAGATTCGAGAGGCAACCCTTGTTGTTTGCCTTTCTCAACCCCTTCGCACCAAAAACAGATCGCGAACTTGCCGGTGGCCAGCCAGTCGAGACCCTGGCGGCGGTCGCGGAATAGTGTCATATCCGTTTCGCTGAAAAGCCTCCTGACGAATTCCGGGCCGATTTCGGGATTGTAGTAGAAGAGGCGGATGGCGCTGCCGCCGGTTCCAGGAGCTCTTATGTCTCTCGCTTCCATTTTTCCTTTCCACTTGGGATTGAGGAAATCCCAAAACGAGTTGAACTCTTTGGGACTCACAAGATGCGTGTTGTAGTGGATCTGACCCAATTGCGCCGAGCCCACATACCTGAAGAGATAGGCTTTTTCCGGATCGGCATAGTGGTGTGTCTTCTGCCACCACTTGGATTCATCCACGACCTCCGGCAGAACCAGAGCCGCCTTGATGGGCTCAAGCAGTTTGGCTTGGTAAAAATCATAACTGCGCAAAACGCCCACCATGAAAACATCCGCCA
>WNFS01002706.1_pt1 | contig 13403 bp, 10 predicted proteins | sample 5400141 | NCBI WGS metagenome assembly WNFS01 (sample SAMN13153358, study PRJNA577476) | soil metagenome | isolation source: 60 cm saprolite under Madrone tree | place: USA:California | collected 2016-06-14
TGAATTTGCATCCATTCCGGCCCCGGCATATTCCCGGTTTGTTCACCTGACAGTTGCAGGCCTGATTCTTCGCCAATTCCCAACATCTTGCCAATAATGTCGATCGACTGAATGCCGGCGGCGTTCCCGTACTGATAAAAGAACGAATCGCAGGAAACTTTGATCGCGTCAGCTAAGCCGAGCGTGCCATGCGTGTAATGTTTTGACGCTACCCAGCATTGAAAGAAGTGGTCACCGTAACTGACACCGCCGCCGCAATTGAATTTGGCGTTCGTTAGGCCTTTGCGCAAACCCGCAAACGACGTGATCAGTTTAAATGTCGATCCCGGCGGCAGCGCACTGATTGCCCGATTGACCAACGGATCCGCTTCGTCCTTGCGCAGCGCCTGCCAGTCCTTTGCTTTGATGCTCGGAATAAATGCGTTCGGATCGAACGACGGCACCGACGCCATCGCCAAAATATTTCCGTTATTTGGATCGACAACGACTGCTCCGGCCCGGCTCACCGCTCGCAAAGCTTCATCCGCGATCGCTTGAATTCGCGAATCAATTGTTAGAAAAACATTCGCGCCTTGTTTCGGTGGATCTTCTTTCAATACTCCATCGATCGTGCCTTTGGCGTTGCGACGCAGATAACGAACCCCCGGCTGGCCACGGAGATATTCGTCCATCGCTTTCTCGATGTTTGATTTCCCGTCCGCGTCGCCCTGATAAAACGTGAACTTGCGCGCCTCTTCCTTGTTCGTGTCGTCCGGAGCGCCGACGTAACCGAGTATGTGAGACGCCAACGCACCGTAAACATACGAGCGCACGGGTTTGATCGCGATGTCCACTCCCGGAAGTCCGACGTCATGCTCGGAAAATTTGGCCATCGTCGGAAAATTGATGTCCTTGATGTAGGAATACGGAACCTCAGTATCGTTTCGATAATGTCGCTCGAGCTGTTTCGAATTGTAATCGCGCGCCAAATCCAGGTCTTCCAGACGCGGCACAATCCCGTCATTCACGATTTTGATAATGTCCGGTTCCTTCACGTCCTTCGGCATCCCGCTGATGATGGCGCGATGTTCGGCCAACGGGGGCGGACCGAAACGTTCGCGATATCCCTTCACCATTTCCGGAAGATAAAAATCCACTTCGTAACTCGCGCGGTTTTGCACTAATGTCAGACCGTTGCGGTCCTTGATCTCACCGCGCACCGACGGAATTCGCACCGTCGCCTGCGAGCTGCCGCGGATTTGCGCCGTCCACTCCGCTCCATGCGCAACCTGAATCCACCACAGCCGCAATCCGAGCCCGGCCATTCCCACGAGCATCAGTAATCCGAGGAATTGAATTCTCAGCCGTGGACTAAGACGACGCCGGTTCATTCAAAACTCCTTTCCGGCAAATACGGGTAACGCGTCACTCGCGCAACCCAGTTCAACATCCAAAAGATAACCGGTGCCATTAGCATCGCCATCAAACCCGGCCCGCCGATTTGCCACCAAACCTCGCGCGAAAAGAAAAGGGAACCGCGCCGGAACGTGATCATAAGATATTGGGCCAAAATAATTGCCGAAGTGCACAGGCCGGTCAGCACGCAGTGAACTTCCCAGCGGCCGCGGATGAACAAAGGCCTTAAGCCATGCATAATTCCCGCGAGCACACCGTAGAGAAGTATCGACCAACCGAGCGAGATTTCAACTTTGGTGCCGATCACCTGTACTGTCAGCGCGTCGAGCAACACTCCTGCAAAAAACGCCATCGCCAGCATCAACGGAAACGGCAGCGCCATCGCACCGTAAAATACCAACACTGGCGCAATATAAATGTGCGCATGATGCATCCAATCGAGCGGCGGAATGAAGAACTCCGCGATTTGGGCCACGACCACCAGGACAAGTAATATGAAAAAGAAAATCATTTTCGTCCCGTCACCACGAATACGTCCTCCAAGCGTGACAAATCCACTGCCGGCGCAACTTTTGCCTGACCATCCAGTTCGCGAGTCTTAAAACTTTTCACCATCCCGATGAACAATCCCGACGGAAAAACTCCGCCGACTCCAGACGTGTAGGCTTTTTGTCCCGGCTGAAGGTTCGCTTGTTTGGTTAGATAATTCAGATCGAGCAGAGGCGCCAATCCGCCGGACACGCGCTCGCCCGAAACAATTCCCTGCTCGCGCGTGCCTTCAACCGACGATGCCACTTTGCAATTTTCGTCCGTCACCAAAAGCACGACTGAAATCGTGTTGCTCACCGTTGTGGTCTTGCCAACCAAACCTTCATCCGTCACCACGGGCATGTCGGTCTCAATGTGGTCTTCCTTGCCACGATTGATCGTCACCGTGTGCCACCAGGTCGATGCATCGCGCGTTACGATCTCCGCCGGAATCAATTTGAAGATCGATCGCTCGCGATAATTGAGCGCGTGCCGCAAACGGTTCACTTCATGCTCGACGTCGCGGAGCGCGGAGTTGGTCGCGCGCAGTTGGCGATTGTCGACCCGCAACGAAGCATTCTCTTTCTCCAATTCCTCCAACGATTTCAATCCAGTCCTGACTGACGTAATTTGCTTTTGCAAACCGGAGCCGGTGGTGAAGAACGGTGCCAGCATTTGATAGATGCTCGCCTGCAATTTACGCGTGGTGTCGGCGCCGAAACTCAGGAAGTAACCGAGAATGGCGCCGAAGATCAACAGCGCGATGATGCTCGTGCGACTCATCGCGACTTATCGATTGTCGATTTTGCGTAGCGCGAGTTCACTCGCGCGAATCGAAAATGGTCAGCGCCACTGGCGATCTGCCGCAGCCACTTGACGCAAAAATTTAAGTTCATTCAGACATTTGCCCGTTCCTTCGGCCACGGCGCTAAGCGGATCTTCCGCAACATGGACAGGCAAACCAGTCTCCTCGCTCAAAAGTTTATCGAAACCGCGCAAGAGCGCGCCCCCACCTGCCAAAACAAGACCGCGATCCACCAGGTCAGCCGAAAGCTCGGGCGGACAACGCTCCAAAGTAATCCGGACCGAATCGACAATGGTCGAGATCGGTTCCAGCAACGCTTCGCGCACTTCCTGTGACGTGATCATCAACGTTTTCGGCAATCCCGCCACCAAGTCGCGCCCTTTTACTTCCACGCTCGTTTCCTTTTCGCTCGGATACGCTGAGCCGATCTTGATTTTAATTTCCTCGGCCGTGCGTTCGCCAACCATCAAATTGTAAGCGCGCTTCATGTACTGCACGATCGCTTCGTCCAGCTCGTCGCCGGCTACGCGCACGCTGCGGCTGAAAACAATTCCGGAAAGCGAGATCAGCGCGACCTCGGTCGTGCCGCCGCCGATGTCGATGATCATATTGCCGGCTGGATCTTGCACCGGCAGACCGACGCCGATCGCCGCCGCCATCGGTTCTTCGATCAAATAGACTTCGCGCGCGCCAGCGTGCGTCGCCGATTCGCGCACTGCACGCTTTTCCACTTCCGTGATTCCGGACGGAACCGCAATCACGACGCGCGGTCTCGCACGCACCCGACGGTTGTGCACTTTCGAAATGAAATGGCGCAACATCGCCTCGGTCACTTCGAAGTCCGCGATTACTCCATCTTTCAACGGTCGCACGGCCACGATGTTCGACGGCGTCCGGCCGAGCATCCGCTTCGCTTCATCGCCGACTGCGAGCACTTTGTTGGTGCCGGATTGGACGGCGACAACCGACGGTTCGCGCAAAACGATGCCCTGATCTTTGACGTAAACCAGGGTGTTGGCCGTCCCGAGGTCGATCCCGATATCGCTGGATAAGAAACCGAAAAGTCCGTTGAACATGAATTTATCTTTCCGCCCGTTTGGAAAACGCCATTGTCGACCTTCTTAGCAATCTGTGCGCCGCGTAGGCTGATTCTTACCGGCTGAAACGCGGTAACATGAAACGGCACGCCCCGCCGTCAAGCTCTTAATATATAGGGGCGGCTGCGCCGAAGCGCGAAATCCCAATGCCCGAGCTCCAAACCTCTCAATTGAGCGTTGAACGTTGAGCGTTGAGCGTTGAACGTTTGCTGCAATGCCAAAAGTAATCGTTGCCCCATCCATCCTCGCGGCCGACTTCTCAAATCTGGCTGGCGAAGTTCGCAAAGTTGAAGACGCGGGCGCCGATTGGATCCATTGCGACATCATGGACGGCCATTTCGTCGACAACATTTCGTTCGGACCGACGATCGTCAGTTTTGTCCGCAAGCAAACGAAACTTCCGCTCGATGTGCATCTGATGATCGAGCATGCCGATCATTACGTTCCGCGCTTTGTCGATGCCGGCGCGAACTCAATTACCGTTCACGTCGAACCCGAAGCGAAACACGATGTCGGCAAAACCTTGCGGCAAATTCGCGATGCCGGTTGTCGCGTCGGCCTGACTTTGAATCCGGCGACATCTTTCGAATTGCTCGAACCGTTTCTGGACAAGATCGACATGTTGCTCGTGATGACGGTCCATCCCGGTTTTGGCGGCCAATCATTCCGCGCCGAGCAAATGGAGAAAGTGAAACGCGCCGCGGAATGGAACAAAACGCGCGATCGTAAGATCGACATCGAAGTGGACGGCGGCATCAACGCCGAAACCGCGCGGGTTTCAATTCAAAACGGCGCGAATGTTCTCGTTGCCGGCACTTCAATTTTTCGCGCGCTTGATTACGCGAAAGCAATCCGCGACCTGCGCGGATAAGTCATCCCGAGCGGAGCGAGGGATCTTCCATTCGAAGCGCGGAACACGCAAAGTAAGCAGCGTGATCAATCACCTTGTGAGGGACCCTTCACTTCGTTCAGGATGACCGCAGAATTTTGCGCGCGCTAGCGCGTTACGACCGGCTCGGCATCTTCGGTCGTTTCCGCCATCACTTCGTCGGTCTGCGTGACGCGGACGACTTCTTCGATGGTCGTGTTGCCCTTCGCGACGCGACGCCAACCATCCTGCCGCAATGTTTCCATACCTTCGGCGATGGCGCATTGCTTGAGCTCGCCGCCATCTTTCTTTCGCATGATCAGTTTCCGCAACGGCTCGGTCACGACGCAAATCTCGTAAATAGCAGCGCGGCCTTGATAGCCGGTGTGCCGGCATTGTTCGCAACCTTTGCCCCGCATGAATTCCGTGCCGAGTTCTTTCACCGGGAACCCGATCTCGGCCAAATACTCGCTCGGATATTCGACTTTCTCGGCGCATTCCGGACAAATCGTGCGGACGAGTCGTTGCGCAATGAACGATTTCACAACCGACGCGAGCAGGAACGGCTCGACGTCCATGTCGAGCAAGCGGGTGATTCCGCCGACGGCGTCGTTCGTGTGCAGCGTGCTGAAAACAAGGTGACCGGTCATCGCCGCGCGAATCGCGATGTCGGCCGTTTCGACGTCGCGGATTTCGCCGACCATGACCACGTTTGGATCTTGTCGCAAAATGTGTCGCAGACCGAGCGCGAATGTGAAATCGATCTCCGGTTTCACGTCCATCTGCAAAACGCCGGGCAATTTGTATTCGACCGGCTCTTCGATCGTAATGATGCGGCGCGATACCGAATTGATCGTGCTCAAAAAGCAATACAACGATGTCGATTTTCCGCAGCCGGTCGGTCCCGTGAGCAAAATGATTCCGTTCGGCTGTGCGAGCTGATGCCGGATCGTTTTCTCCTGCTTTTTGCTCATATCGAGCCGCTGAAAACCGAACTGCTGACCGCCGCGGCTGAGCAAACGCAAGCTGATCGATTCGCCGTTCACCGTTGGAATCGTCGAAACGCGAACGTCGATCTCCTGATTACTCGCCTGCAAATTCATGCGCCCGTCCTGCGGCAATCGCCGCTCGGCGATGTCCATGTGCGACATCACTTTCAATCGCGAAATGATCGCCGAGTGCAGCAAGCGCAATTGCGGGGGCACCGCGACTTCGTGCAGGATCCCGTCGATCCGGTAACGAATGCGAATGTCGCTCTCGAGCGGCTCGACATGAATATCGGTCGCGCGCTCCACGATCGCTTCGCGAATAATCTGGTTCACGAATTTCACCACCGACGCTTCCGGATCGTCCGAGCTGATGTCGGTTGCGGTTTCGCCTTCCTGCAAAATTTCGAAGTCGCGCTTCGATTTGAGAATCTCGTCGAACGTTTCCGCGCCAACGCCGTAGAGCGTTTTCATCGCGCGGAGGAGTTGCCCGCGCGGCACCAGCACCCATTCGGCCGGCTTTTTCAAAAGCTGGCCGGCGAGCTGACGACCTAACGAATTGAACAAATCGTAGGTCGCGAGCACGACCGAGGTCTCTTTCGCTTCGATCGGCAGAATGTGATGCTGGAAAACAAAACGGCTCGGCAAGATCGACAAGGTGTCGCGGTCGATCGTTTTCGGATCGATCGAGATCACTGGCACGCGGAAAAAATTGCCGATCACACTGAGAAAACGTTGCTCGTCCACTTTTCCGGAGTCGAGTACCTGCGCCGTCCACGAGCCGCCGTTCATATTTTGCGCCAGCTGCGCCGCTTCCTCGCGCGAAGGCACACCGCTCGCGAGCAAGAGATCGATGACTGACTGGCTGGCCGTCTGATTCACCGCGCTAGTTTAGCCTAAACTAGGGTAAATGCAGCACGCGCCGGACCGGAACGGTCAAGGTACCCGTCACTCGCTGCGAGTAATTTTTTTGTAACCGCGCGATCGCCTCACTAACATCGACCGAGTAAACCCCATTAATCGGGCCGCAATAATAGCCAAGCCGCGCCAGATCGCGCTGCAGCGCGCCAACGTAGGACGGGTGAGTAATCAGTTCACGGCCAGACATTAAATAATAAGGTACGCGCGAACCGAATCGCGGCGCGAAGTCGACGTCGTAAACCGTCGTGCGGCTTTGATGCAAAAAATCCAAGTCGTCGCGTGGCGCCAAACTGTCCGAGTGATGAAACAGGGGAGTGTATGGCGGGTCGTAGATGAACGTTTCAAAAAATTGGGCGCTCGCAGTCCTCAGCCCGATAAAAAACAGGATCAGGAAAAGTTTTTTCATAAGCGTTAGTGAGCTTTGGTTGTTTCCTTTCCAAAGGGAAGATCGGGCGGCGGCAATTGTTTGTCGAGCTGCTTCTCCTCGATTCCCCTTGGCGGACAATCGGGACAACCTTCTTGATCCAGCTCCGGACCGAAATGAGTTTTGTCCTCGTTTTTCTCTCGCAGCCGGTAAAGGTCAAGCTTCGTAAGGGTGACCTCCGGACACATCAGGATAATCAGCTCAGTCCGCATCCGGGTGTAGGTGGTAGTGCGAAAGGCCGCGCCCAGATATGGGATCTTGTCGAGCACCGGTATGCCGCTAAAACTTTTTTGTTTGTTGTCCTGAATCAAACCGCCAAGAACAATGGTCGACCCGTTCCCCGCTGAAACGTTCGTACGGATGTAGCGCGTAGAGATCGTCGGGACAATATTGCCACCAATGTTCACGTTTTGGCCGGGAATGAGACTGTCGATTTTTTGGAGAATATCCAGAGACACTTCCTTTTCGGAATTAATCAACGGAACGACTTCAAGCTGAAGCGCGACTTTCTTGTATTCGATGCTCGACGCAACCGCCGCTGTTCCAGTGTTTGCGACAACGCCTGCATTGTTGACGTTGGTCAACGTATTGACGGGGATCGGGACTTCCGTGCCGGATGCGATAATGGCTTTCTTGTTGTTACTCGTGAAAACCATCGGCCGCGAAATCACCTTAAATTTTCCACTCGACTCCAAGGCATGCACAATCGCCGCCAGATAGTTGCCGGCTGCGACGTACACATTCGTGCCGTTCGCGACATTTGTAATGATTTGACTGAAATTAATCAAATGAGCTGGATCGACAACGCCAATTGGAGCACCAGATGCGCTGGCTGAAGGAACAGCCGACGCCAACGGAATTGGCACACTGGTGTTGCGCGAGATTCCGACGATCTTCCTGTCGTACTTCGCAAACCAGTCGACGCCGAGTTCTTCATCGTTGTTCAGCGTCAATTCCCCGATGACCGTGGTCAACGCGACTTGCGGCGCCTTGACGTCCATTTCATCCAGAACTTTCTGGACCTTTACGACGACTTCCCGATTGCCGAGCACGATGATCGCGTTCGCGCGCTGATCGGCAATGATCTTGGCATTACCAACAGTCACCGCCTTCGGTGTCGTATCGACCGGCTGGGTCTGGAGCTCTTCAGAGATATTTAAGGTACTCTCGCCCCCGCCACCGGTGGTCGTCGAAGTCGCGGCGCCGTAGGGATTGGCCGCAGTCGTTGTCGTACTGCGGCGCGGCGGCGACGCCCCTGGGGAAGCACCCGGGAGTGCGCCTTCTGCTCCCGCCGCCGCAGCCGCGCCCGGTTCAGTCAATGCCTGGACAATTACCGGTAAAACGTCGGCTGCTGAAATATATCTCAACGGACGGGTCACCGGTTTGGCAAACTCAACGTTCGCGTCGAACTGGGAGATCAGTCTCCGGATAAACGGCATGTTAACCGGCCGCGTGATGACGTGGATCCGATTGGTGCGCACATCGGCCGACAATTTTATTTTCCCGACGACAACCGCTTCCTCAGTCAGCGCGGTCAACCCACCCACTTCGCTTATTTCCCCAGCCTGCGCCGGCACATTGGCTGCGCCGACCGGTCGGACACCACCGCGATACCCCGGTTGACCTGGTTGCGCGCCTGTTTTATCGCCCTTTTCAAAAACGTCTTTGAGCATGTCGACAACTTTGCTCGCATCGGCGCGCTCGAGCTTGATAAACTCGCTCACCACCTCCGCCGGCGGCACGTCTACTTGATTGACAATCCGCGCCAACGTCCGAATCACGCTCGAATTTTCTGTAATCAGAATCGCGCCCGCCTTTGGCAGCGCCAGAAACGAGGTGTACGGCTGCGGCGGGGAAAGATATTGCCCGAGCGCTTGCTGCAATTCCTGTGGATCGGCATAGCGCAACTTGAAGAGATAGCTGATGACATGGTCACCTTCCGGGATCTCGGTTTCGTCGGAAACGATCGGCACGCCAGTCGTGCGCGGATTTTTTCCTGTCCCGATGACTTTAACAATGTCGGTGTCTTCCGCGGGGATGAGCGAATAGCCATTGAGGAGCAAATTCATCTCAATGATCTTGATCGCCTCCTCGCGCGGGACGTCTTTGCCGATGAAAATGTTGACCTTGCCCTGGACGAAATTGTCCATCACCAATTTTTTCCCGGTCAGCTGCTCGTAAAAGCGGAGCACGTCCGCGACGTCACTATTCGGAAATTGGAGCTGCACCATTTGCGGCGCACCAGCCCGGGGATTCGGCTTCGCCGCCGGAGCTGGCGCGATCGGCGCCGGTGTTTGCGCTGCCGCCACGGGCAGAGCAACAACTTGCGGGACGGATGGCGCCGGACGCGCGGGTTGACCGGCGATCGGAGGCGTCTTAGCGGGCTGCGCGACGGGCGCAACTTGAGCGAAGCCAGAACTGGCCACGGCAAGAAACAGAACCGATCGATGCACGGTGTTAATGGTGGCAACGATGCTAACAGATGCGAGAAAGCGGGTCAATTTCCTTCGCAGCGCGAAAAAAAGTCAGGGTTGAACTGGACATCTCGCGCGATCTCATATTAAGAATGCCATGCTTCGAAAGATCACATTCCCCCGATCCATGAAAAATTTTCTTCCACTTTTCGCATTCGCTGTCTCCATCTTCATTAGAACAACTTTTGCCGACGATTTTAAGAGCATGGTTGTGGCGAGCGGAATAACGGCGGATCTCCCACGGATTCATGGCGACCAATTCATGGTGATTCGTAATTTCACGCAAGACGATGGAAGTCCGCGAGGGGTCGTAACAGTGACCAAACCGCCGAATGGTGGCACATCGATAAATGTTCTGGCCGCGGCCGTTCTCGACGCGTCCCCGCCAGACGTGATTAATAGCGTAGTCATCGCTGGCCCTGCGGATGTCTCCGTCACATGCGGAACTACGACGGGGAATTGCTTCATCAGCTTCCGGAAAGATAGTAACTAGATCTTTGCTGGTATTCGGCGCGTTGGAAATGGACTCCAAATGAAGAATGCGGCGTCGCTACTGATTTTTCTTTCCGCGCTTACCGCCTTCGCCGCTGGGGAGATCAAAACCGTCGTAATCACGAACTCAACTTTCAGTCTCGATGTTCCTGACCACCATTTTCTGCGGATCTACAACTTTACGCAGGAAGGCGGTAGCACCCGAGGCGTCGTAATTGCAGCAGCGGCGACACCAACCGCAACTCCGATCGCAACTCCAACACCAGCTGCAACTGCAATGCCAACACCGACTCCCACTGCCACTCCAACACCACTTCCAGGAGCAGTGCTAACGGCGACAATCATCGACCCTGCATCGCCCCCGGAATTTATCAAACCGGTGGTGGTCGATGGTCCGGCGCACGTGACGGTCGATCCAGTACCTGGCGCGAAGCTTGTCTTAACCTACCTGAAAGTAGCCGAACCGACGCCAACGCCGACGCCTGCGCCTATTAGTATTGCTACTGCTACACCTTCACCAACCCCAACTGCGACTTCGGCACCGTCCATGACCACGTCGTCGCAGGCAACGATCATATTCGAAGCAATTCCGTCGAATGACGGAATGACAAGTTCGCCGACGCCGACTCCAACGCCGATAACTCTAGAGTCGGTTGCAACTTCAACACCGACGCCGACACCAAACGCCACACCGTCAATCACCCCAACCCCCTCGCCGACTCCGTAAAGAGATTCCGTCGGCCATCCCGACAGACCGAGAGACGTTCCGATCGAAAGCGTAGATCACACAGTTAATGATAACGCGGACTGTTCTCGGTTACTTCCTGGTCGCGGCAATCCTCGGATCGACATCGCTCTCTGCGCAGTCGTCCAGGCCCGATATCACCTTGGAAATTAGCGCGGTGTTAAAAATGCAGCAGGATGCATGGAATCGCGGTGACATCGACGCGTTTATGGACGGCTACTCGCGATCTGACGAAACGCTCTTTGTTTCCGGCGATGACGTTACCCGCGGCTGGCAAAAAGTTTTGGATCGCTACAAAAAGAAATATTCCGATCGCGCCGAGATGGGAACACTGACGTTTTCGAGTCTTGAGATCACACCGTTGAGTAACGATTCAGCTGTCGCGCTCGGTAGTTGGAAGTTGAACCGGGCGAATGATCAGCCACATGGACGTTTCACGCTAATTTTTCGCCGCTTTCCCGAAGGCTGGCGAATCGTGCACGATCACACGTCGGCGGCATCGGAGAAATAGCTAACAAAAGCAGGAACGCAGGAAGTTGCTGAAAACCAACCGAACATTCCTGCTTTCTTGCGTTCCTTAGATGTTTTTTAGCCGCGCGAGCAGCTTCTCGTGAATGTTGTCGAAGCCGCCGTTGCTGAAAACGACGACGACATCTTCCGGTTTCAGGAGCGGCATTATTCGATCGATTATTGCGTCGGCATTTTTTTCGTAAAAGGCCGGACGCCCATCTTCGGAAATTTCCTTTACCACCTCTTCCGGATTTAAACGCTCCGCTTCCGGGATTTGCTCAAGCCGCGCCACTTGCGCGATAAACACGCCATCTGCCACTTTGAGCGCCTCGGGAAGTTCTTTCTGAAAAACTGCGCGCCGAGTCGTGTTCGAGCGCGGCTCGAAAATCGCCCAAATCCGCTGACTCTGATAACGCTGCCGCAAGGCTTGCAACGTTTGCGCGATCGCCGTCGGATGATGGCCAAAGTCGTCGATCACTTTGACGCCACGCGCCTCGCCGCGCACTTCCTGACGGCGTGCGATCCCGGAAAAACTTTTCAGCGCATTGTCGATCTTCGCTTTCGGCACGTCGTAAAATCGAGCCGCGCTCGCGGCCATCGCGGCGTTGCGCACGTTGAATTCGCCGACGAGCGGAATTTCATAAACATCATCGCCAAGCTTGAACTGCGAACCCGCAGGCGAATAGGTGACATCGCGAATGCGTTGCGCGCAATTTTTTGAAAACCCGACTTCCACCATCTGAGCCAGACAATCTTTTGCGACCTCCACGCAGTTGTGATCGTCGCCGTTGACCAAGACCATGCCGTTCTGTGGCACGATGTTGAGCAAACGGCGAAAGCTCAGCTTAATTTCGTCGAGATCCTTGAAGATATCGGCGTGATCGAACTCGACGTTGTTTACGATCACAAGCTCGGGCAGATAATGGACAAACTTCGAGCGCTTGTCGAAGAACGCGCTGTCGTATTCGTCGCCTTCGATCACAAAATATTTGGAATCGTTCAAATGCGCGCCCTGCCCTAGATTTTTTGGAATGCCGCCGATCAGATAACCGGGGTTGCGGCCCGCTTTTTCCATGATCCAGGTCAGCAGCGATGTGGTCGTGGTTTTCCCGTGGGTGCCGGTAACAACCAGGTTGTGTTTGCCGCGGAGAAAATAATTTTTCAATACTTCTGGCAGCGAGAGATAAAAAAGCTTCCGGTTTAGGACTGCTTCCACCTCCGGGTTGCCGCGCTTCATCGCGTTGCCAATCACCACCACATCGGCATCGGCCGGAATATTTTCTGCGCGGTAACCTTGATGAAGTTTGATCTCGTGCTCCTCGAGAAAGATCGACATCGGCGGATAAACACTTTCGTCCGATCCGCTGATCTTGAATCCGCGCTCCTGCAACGCCGCCGCCACCGAGCCCATGGCCGTGCCGCAAATCCCAATGAAATGAAATTTTTGCGGCGCGCTCTTCGTCACGCGCATTCTTTACGCCGCGCCAGCGACTTTGGCTACTGAAACGAAGCTAATCTGGAAGCCATGAATCCGGGAAATTCATTTTGCAGTCTCATGGTTTCCTGGTTTCCAGATTCGTTTCTTACTTTTTCTTAAACACTTCGACCGCGTTCCAAGCTTCGTCTGGCGGCGATTGCTCGTATTCCAACGCGCTCGCGAGATACATTTTCCCCAGCGCGTCGTCCGGATAAAATTCGAGAAAGTGTGAAAACAGAATCTTCGCGCCTTTGAAGTCACGCTTTCGGAACTTGACGATCGCCTCCTCGTAAGCTTGCAGCCATTTCAAAAACTCTGGATCGACATCGTCGTTGAGCGCGCCTATCAGCGTGAAAATTTCCACCGGTTCCGTCTTTCCTTTCACTTGAACGCGCGCGATCGAGCGTAAGTAAAAATCGTCGCGGACGAGCTCGGCCGCGCTTCGGCCTATCAGAATATCAACCCCATAAAGGCGCGTGAGCGCTTCTAATCGCGAAGCCAGATTGACTGCGTCACCGATCACCGTCGGATCGAGGCGTTCGTGCGGCTCATAGGAACCGATATTGCCGACCACAGCGTCGCCGTGATTAATTCCAATTCCGAATGCGAGCGGCTTGAATCCCTCAGCCTGCAATGCGGCATTGAGCTTGGGCATTTCGCGTCGCATCCCGAGTGCCGCTC
>WNFS01004226.1_pt1 | contig 13403 bp, 12 predicted proteins | sample 5400141 | NCBI WGS metagenome assembly WNFS01 (sample SAMN13153358, study PRJNA577476) | soil metagenome | isolation source: 60 cm saprolite under Madrone tree | place: USA:California | collected 2016-06-14
AAATCGGAGATGTTCTGCAGCAGCGGCTCCAACACGATGCCCTGCTGCAGCAACTCCCAATCGGCGAAACTGATCTGCGGCTTCGTAGACCTGGGCATCTTCAGTCCTCCGCTTTTTTCGAGGTTTTGTCCCGCTCCCGTTTCAAAGCTTTGACATAACGCGGTGCGGCCTGGTAGAGCAGATCCTGCAGAGCACGCCCGTTTTTCAAACCGCGTTGCAGATCGCGTCGTACGGGTTCGATCAGTTCCTCGTGGTCGTCAAGAAAATCGGAGATGTTCTGCAGCAGCGGCTCCAACACGATGCCCTGTTGCAGCAACTCCCAATCGGCGAAACTGATCTGCGGTTTCGTAGACCTGGGCATCTTCAGTACTGCGCTTTTTTCGAGGCTTTGTCCCGCTCCCGTTTCAAAGCTTTGACATAACGCGGTGCGGCCTGGTAGAGCAGGTCCTGCAGAGCACGCCCGTTTTCCAAACAACGATGTACCTCCGGCACAAGTTCCTCGGGAACATAGACAGCAAACCGTCGTCCTTTCAGGCGACCGTAGAGGACGTAACTGGCATGCTGTTCACCCGACAAGCAAGCAGGGCAGTTCTTGCGGACACAAGGACTGCGGCGCAAGCTGAGCGAGCCAAGAACGGCGGGCCCGAGGCTATCCGCCTGATTCTGAAACCAACGCAAGACATCGGAAGGAGATTCGGATTGGTTCGTTTTCATGAATGTATATGTGCCACAGAGCACACATACTTGTCAAGAAAAATAATGAGAAAAGCTTCCGAACGCCTGATTTAACGTGGTACTTTGCGTTTCGCGACAGAAACTAGCTCGGATCCCAGCGGTTCGCAATGCGTCGAAATAAACTAGCGGGGGGATTGCAATTCGTCAGCTTCCGAATGTCGGCAAACCGGAATGTGAAAAATTGGGCCTACACAGCCTAGCTTTTGATCCCAAAGGAGATCACTCTGCAGTTTTCAATTCGCGAATCCAGATGTTGCGGTAGCGCACTGGATGGCTATGATCCTGCAGCGCCAGCGGCAATTTTTCCGGTTGAGGTTCATAAGGCGGCCGTTTGCCGTGAGCCGTCGGGCCGCTCAATTCCACGTTGTCCTGCACCAGCACGCCGTTGTGAAAAACGGTTTCGCGGGCGGGGCGGAGCAGCTTGCCGTCCTTCGCAAAACGCGGCCCGTGAAAGACGATATCGTAAGTCTGCCACTGGCCAGGCGCGCGCGAAGCGTTCACCAGCGGAGGGTATTGGCCATAGATCGCCCCGGCCTGGCCGTCCGCGTAAGTCTTGCTTTGGTAGGAGTCCAGGACTTGCGTCTCATAGAGACCTTGTAGAAAGACGCCGCTGTTTCCGCGGTCCTGGCCCTCGCCTTTCGCCGGGGCGGGCTCGGCAAATTCCACGTGCAACTGGCAGTCACCAAATACTTCGCGTGTGTAGATGTATCCCGCCTTTGGCACGACTTCAACATAACCGTTCTCCACTTTCCATTTCGCCGCACTGCCGTCCTTTTGCGCCCATTTGGAAAGATCCTTGCCGTCAAATAGCACCACGGCATCAGACGGCGGGCGTCCCGGCGAATCCTGCGTGCTCGCCGTGCCGGCTTCAATCGTTGGCGGCACCGGCCTATCGGGATCGTGAATCTTCCATTTGGTATCGACTTGCGCATAGCATGCGTGAGAAGTAGCGGCGAGGAGCAAGACGGTCCGGGCGAGCAGAAAGTATTTCTTCATGGGCAACACCTCATAGTGACAGCGGATGGATTCTACTTCCTAACGGCTTGCCATTGTACGATGAGATTCAAGAAGTATTGCCGGCGATCTCCACGCCCGCTCGCGTATGGCCAAGCAAGAAGGTCACACGATTTATCTATGACTGTCATCATGCCAATGGAGCCAGGGCGCCATGGCTTCTTCTTCAAGGAAATATTCGAGGCCGCGCAGTGCTTCGGCGGCCGTGATGTTCCACGACGCCGGGTACTCATCGCGCTGGCCATTCGACAGGTAATACTCAATGACTGCTTTTTCCGGCCCGGAATACTGTGGATTGCGAGTGGAGAACCCCGCGTCGCCTTCATGGCGCACGTACATCAGCCACGCCGCTTCGCCATTGATTAGCGCGCCGATTGCCGGCCAGCCCGCCGCGTGCTGCATCCAAACTTCGGAAAATGGGGTGCGGCGGATTTGCGCGAGGCGCACCCGGAGTTCGTCCGCGTCGGTGACTTCGTACTGAACTTTATTGATCTTCAGCTCCATGAGCTTTGCCCCAGGAGGGCTGGCGCGCTTAGCGAAATCTTCTCACATCAGGATTCAGGCGGGAAGAAAAGCGGCGTCAAGCCCCGCACTCCCAAAAAAAGAGACGGGGCGGCTGGTGGCCGCCCCGTCTCTTCTCTTTGACTGAAGACTGACAACGGAAAACCGAAAACTGTTTTCAGTGGGCTGCGCCTTCGCGGATGCGCATGCCGTAGAACGAACGGTAGACGAAGAAGAAAGACACGACGAAGAAGGCCGCCGCGAGAATGTGCGTCAGGCCGCTGCCCTGTGCGGCGGTCAATTGCACGGCGAGTTCGACGGCCAGCAGTCCGAAGAGCGTCGTGAATTTAATGACGGGATTGAGGGCGACCGAAGAAGTGTCTTTAAACGGATCACCCACTGTGTCGCCGATTACGGTGGCATCGTGGAGCGGCGTGCCCTTCTGCTTGAGCTCGACTTCAACGATCTTTTTGGCGTTGTCCCAGGCGCCGCCGGCGTTGGCCATGAAGATGGCCTGGTACAAGCCGAAGATGGCGATGGAAAAAAGGTAGCCGATAAAGAAGAACGGCTCGACGAAGGCGAAAGCCAGCGTGGCGAAAAACACCGCGATGAAAATGTTGAGCATGCCCTTCTGCGCGTACTTGGTGCAAATCTCGACGACCTTTTTGCTGTCGGCGATGCTGGCGGAAGCAGCTCCGTCGAGCTTGATGTTGGCCTTGATGAATTCGACGGCGCGGTAAGCGCCGGTGGTGACGGCCTGCGTGCTCGCGCCGGTGAACCAGTAAATCATGGCGCCACCAGTGACGAGACCGAGGACAAAAGGCGCGTGCAGGAGCGAAAGATTGTTGACGTTTTCCGTTAAGCCTTTCGTGAGCGCCATGATGATCGAGAAAATCATGGTGGTCGCGCCGACGACGGCCGTACCGATGAGCACAGGCTTTGCGGTGGCCTTGAAAGTGTTGCCCGCGCCGTCGTTGGCTTCCAACATTTCCTTGGCGCGCTCAAAGTTGACGTCGATGTTGTACTCCTTCTTCAGTTCCTGCTTGATGTTCGGAATCTGTTCGATGAGCGAAAGCTCATAAACGGATTGCGCGTTGTCCGTGACGGGGCCGTAGGAGTCGACGGCGATGGTCACCGGCCCCATGCCGAGGAAACCGAATGCCACCAACCCAAAAGCAAACACGGCCGGTGCAAGCATCTGTGTGCCAAGCCCCATGGTGCTGATCAAGTAGCCGACCGACATCAGGAGGACCATGGCCAGGCCGATGTAGTAAGCAGAAAAATTACCTGCAACGAAACCGGAGAGAATACCGAGCGATGCGCCGCCTTCTTCGGCCGACGTGACGACTTCTTTTACGTGGCGAGATTCCGTGGAGGTGAAGACCTTCACCAACTCAGGGATGATGGCGCCCGCGAGCGTGCCACAAGAGATGATCGTGGCCAGCTTCCACCACTGCGAGGTGCTGCCGCCAAGGTCGGGGATGATCACCGCCGAGACGAGATATGTCAGGGCAATCGAAACGACGGAGGTAATCCACACCAGGGAAGTGAGCGGCGCTTCATAGTTCATTTCGGCGGCGTTTCCGTATTTTGCCTTGGCGATGAAGGCGTTGATGAAGTACGCGGCGGCGCTGGCGATGAGCATGACAATGCGCATGACGAAAATCCAGACGAGCAACTGAACCTGCACGGTGGGATTCTTCACGGCAAGGAGAATGAAGGTGATGAGCGCGACGCCGGTTACACCATACGTTTCAAATCCATCGGCGCTTGGCCCCACCGAATCGCCGGCGTTGTCGCCCGTGCAGTCAGCAATGACGCCGGGGTTGCGCGCGTCGTCTTCCTTGATTTTGAAGACGATTTTCATCAAGTCGGAGCCGATGTCCGCAATTTTCGTAAAGATTCCACCGGCGATACGCAGCGCGGCCGCGCCGAGCGATTCGCCGATGGCGAAGCCGATGAAGCACGGGCCGGCGTAATCGCCCGGAATGAACAGCAGGATGAAAAGCATCATCAGCAGCTCGACACTGATGAGCATCATGCCGATGCTCATGCCGGCTTGCAGCGGCGTGCTGTAAATCGGATAGGGCTTGCCGCGCAGGCTGGCAAAAGCGGTGCGGGAATTTGCGAAGGTATTCACGCGGATGCCGAACCAGGCGACGCCGTAACTACCGGCAATCCCGACGAGACTGAAGATCAGAATAATCGGCAGAGTGACCGCAACAGGTTGCACGGGAGCGAGCCAGCCGAAATACATGACGATCACGACGGCGATAAAAATCCACAAGATCATCAGGAATTTTCCCTGCGTGATCAGGTAGGTTTTGCAAGTCTCGTAAATCAGCTCGGAGATTTCGCGCATCGATTTGTGGACGGGCAAGTTTTTCAGACGCGAGTAGATCGCCAGTCCGAAACCCAAGCCGAAGATGCAGATGACGATGCCGAAGAGCAGAAGCTTGTGGCCGTCGATGCCGAGAAAGGTGACCTGGGACAGGTCGGGCAGCTTCAAGCTGGCCTCGCCGCCGGGTTCGTCAGCGAGAGCCGACGCGGCTCCCAGCATTGTGAACAGGGCAGCAGGCACTCCAAACTTGATAAATTTGCAGGGTAAAGACCAGGCAGTTGTCAGCCAGGTAAGCATTCACAATCCTCCGTAGATCATTCGTTTACTGGGCAATGGCTACCCGGGATAATCGCTTCCGGCACACTTTTTCGACCGAGCGCTTTTTGGTGCGACTGCAGAGCAATTTGTTTTCATTCCACCAGGAAGAAGCCGCCGCGCGCCGGTCGAGGCTACCCCAAACAGGGCCGGCGAAGCGCCCTAAAGACGGGGCACAAGGGCTGCACAAAACGTCGATATATAACATTATACGGATGGACGGTCAAACCGCCGACCATGCATGTCGACCATGCAACCCCATGAGAGAAAGGGAAGCGCAACCCCGTATCACTTGGAATATCGGCGCGACACGTTTTAGCCAACCGATGGTAACATGCCAGAATCGTTTGAAGACAATTGGCCCTATCCAGATGGGGGTTCATGAGTACCAAGCCAATGTTAGAAGCGGCGCCAAGCGCCGCCGAAAAGAGCGACCTGCGTCACAAGGGAAATCGAACTAAAGCCGAGGCATCTGACCGCGCGGCTGCGCTGGCGACGGCAGGCCGCGCGTGAGACATCACTTTTTCATCACAGGCACAGACGGCGGAGTCGGCAAGACCGTACTCTCGGCGCTGCTGTGCGCAGCACTTGATGCGGTTTATTGGAAGCCGATCCAAACGGGCACGCTCGAAGGCTCGGACCGCGTGACGGTCATGCGGCTTGCCGGGATTGGCACGGATCGAACGCTCGACGAGGTGTACAAATTCGTGCCGCCGGTTTCGCCGGACCTGGCGGCTCGCTGGGCGGGAGTGGAAATCGACCTGGGGCGGATCAACATGCCCAGCAGTTTGATCAACGACTGGTTGATCGTGGAAGGCGCGGGCGGCGTGCTGGTGCCGATCAGCCAGAAACAGTTCATGCTCGACCTGATGGTGAAATTCAAATTGCCAGTGGTCGTGGCGGCGCGCAGTTCGCTGGGTACCGTGAATCACACGCTGCTGACGCTTGCCGCGCTGCACGCAGCGGAATTGCCGGTGCACGGCGTGGTGCTGATCGGCGACCAGAACCGCGAGAACCGCGAAACCATCGAGCGATTTGGCCACGTCCGGGTGATCGGCGAAATTCCCAAGCTCCCGAATCTGCACCGCACCGCACTCATGCAAGTGTTCATGAACCATTTCGATCGCGCCGCGTTTGCGCAATAGCTGCCGCCCGGCCAATTCCCGGTGTTCAGACCAGTCGCGGCAACTTTTGGCTCCGCGCGAGCCGGCGAGCTCGGGGCGATGATGGCAAGCGCCTTGCGCGGACATTAGAACATGGGTTAGCGGGAGGAGCGGGAGTGCCGTCGAGCCTGAGCGGATGGAAACAGAAAGTGGTGGCGTTTGCGAGCGGACTGGGCGCTCCGGGACTTTTTCTAATTTCCTTTCTGGATTCTTCGGTGCTGACGTTTCCGATCATCAACGATTTGCTGCTGATTGAGCTGTCGATGGAGCATCCGGCGCGGATGCCGCTGTATGCGTTCATGGCCTCGCTGGGATCGGTGCTGGGTTGCGTGGTGCTGTATTTTATTGCACGAAAGGGCGGGGAAGCGATTTTTCACCAGAAGGCGGGTAAACACGGGCATGCCATTCGCCACTGGGTGGAACGAAACGGATTCTTGGGAATGTTGATTGCGGCGCTGCTGCCGCCGCCGACGCCGTTCAAGTTTTTCGTGCTTGCGGCAGGCGTGTTTGAAGTGCCGCGGTTCAGTTACATATCGGCGATCACGATTGCGCGGTTGTTTCGCTACTTCGGAATCGGGTACCTGGCGATACGGTATGGCGCCGGCGCTATGCCTTATCTGGTGCACCACAAGCTGCGGGTGACGGTTTTTGTGATTGCGCTGGTTATTGTGAGCTATGTTCTTTCGCGGCTAGTACTTAAGCGGCGAGGTCCGTCGGGCGATGTAACTAGTTAGGAACCGCTTCCGTCTACCTCTGGGCATTTCGTATGAATGTCAAAACAAAAGGCTTAGAAAATTTGCATTTCGTAAAGGCTTGATTCTGCGAGACATGACTTTCAAGGAGCAAAACGCGCCAGGCGAAGAACGGGCCGGAAAAAAGAAAAGCGGGAGCGAGCTCCCGCACTCCAAACACAGTTATCTACAAGAGTAAGTGTAGCACAAATTAGAGTATTGTCAAGAGAAATTTCCTCGTTCTGCTTTCTATAAAATCAATGACTTAGCGGGGTTGGGCATGCGCTCTACCAAAGTGGAGACGAGCCGGGGTCCCAGGCGAGATCTTGGGAGAGGATTTTGCCGGAGGAGTCCGTGTCGATTTGGGCATGGACGCGCAAGCCGGAGCTGACGTCGCGGGAATAGGGGAAGGCGCGCAGGATGACGTGAAAACCCTCGGGAGTTTTTTCGACGGTTGCTTTGGGGAAGCGCGCGACCTGGAGGAAGCGACGCGCAACGGCGCTGTCGCGGGCTGCGTCGAGGGCGGGCGAAGGTTCGGGCTTGTAGGAAGTGACGGCGGAGTCTGGTTCGAAAGATGCGGCGGGGCCGACTTCCATTTCAAAGCCGTGCAGGGCGCTTTCCGTTTCGACGATGCCGTGCCAGCGGAAGGGCGAGGCTGATTCGGGAAACGCGGCAGCCTTGCGAGGCGATTCGCCGCGATAGGTGCGCGATTCGATGGCCGCCAAGGCGTTGGCGTGGAGAACGAAGCGCAAAACGAAATAAAGAATCATGGTGGCGAGCGCGAGGGACGCACCCACTTTGCCTCGCGGGCCTTTTGATTTGGCTCCGATTTCCTCGGTGACCAGGCCGCTGAGCGCGGGGAGAAAGATTCCGGCAAGGAGAATACCCAGAATCCAGAGGTCGAGAGGGGCGACCCAATCCAGAGCGAAGCGGCGCGTGGAGAAGGGCCAGAAGAGTTCCACGCCCGCGCTCTGGCAGAGATCCATGAGCAAATGGAGAACGGAGGCGGCGAGTACGGAGATGAAAAGGTGAAGCGGCGAAGTTTGTTTTTCCGTTGGCGCGCTTCTGCGCAGGAGAAAAGGGAGAGTGACGAGCAGACTGAACAGCAGAGCTGCAGGCAGTGAATGACAATAGGTGCGATAGAAGGTGAGAAACGCGGAGGGGCCGGCTAGTTTGCTGAGCACGTCGATGTCGGCGATGGTTCCGGCGACGAGCATGGCAATGGTGGCGGAGCGTGGCAGGCGGGGGAAAGCGGCGCGCTTTAGGGTGTAGGAGGCCAGGGCGTGGGTTAGGGGGTCCATGAGGGAAGTTATCTCATGAATTGGGATTGGGAGGAGATGCTGACAGGTGGGAAGGCGGGGATGAGACTGAGCATGAAAGAAAAGCGGCGGCAAGCCGCCGCACTCCAAAGCGGCCCGCCTCAGAAGGCGGGCCCTACACAGGGAGGAGAAAAGCACCGGTCTAAAGACCGGCCACTACAAATGCGCGCCGGGGATGAGAAGTTTCAAGGCGCGGGGGACGATTTTGAATTCGACGGGGAGGCGGGCGAGGGGTTCGCCGTCGACTTGGGCGTAGAGAGGATTTTTGTCGAGCGGCTCGCAGATGACGGAGTCAGCTTTGTGGAAATGGACGCCCTCAGTGCCGCGGAGACTGCCCATCCAGAGGGTGGGCAAGTAGCTCAGATAGCGGAAGCCGCTTTGCGTGGTGAGGGCCATGATTTCGAATTGATCTTCGAAGAGATCGGCGTTGGTGGTGATTTTGAAGGGGCCGCCGTAATTTTTGGTGCGGCCGACGATGACCAGGGAGGCGTCGAGTTTTTGATCGCCCATGCGAATGCGGAAATGCTGGAAATTGTAGCGAAAGACTTCGCGGGCGCCTTCCCACCAGTAGGCCAGCATGCCGATGCGGGCTTTCAGGTCAAGGTCGAGGGAATAGACGATCATGCCGTCGGGACCGGCGCCGCCGACGCTGAGGAAGTATTTTTTCTTTTCGGGTTGCTCGAGCGGGGTGGCGAGGCCTAAGGCGATTTCTCTTACCGTGCCGCGAACGAGTTTTTCAGCGGCGCTGGGAATGTCCCAGGGGAGGTCGAGTTCCTTGGCGAGGATGTTCGCGGTTCCGCCGGGAAGAAGAGCGAGAGGCACGCGGTGGCCGTTCTTGTGCGCTGCAAGACCGTTGACGACTTCATTCAGAGTACCATCGCCACCGCAAGCGATTACGAGGCCGCGGCGTTCGGTGGCGGCGCGGTGCGCGATTTCTGTGGCGTGGCCCGGGCCGGTGGTCTCGGCAAGTTCGGAATCGATGCCGCGGGCGGCAAAAATGTGGCGAGCCGCATCGAGTGTGCGTCGGCGGCCTTTGCCGCCGCCACCGGCGTTGGGATTATGAATCAGCAGAGCGTTCTTGAGGTCCGTGGTCATTGTTGGTTCAGCGTTATGCCGTTCGTGCACCGAGACATTCATTCTATATAATACCAGCCGATTTCAGGCACTGTGAGTTGCAATCAAGTGCTAAGAGAGATTTCTCCTCGCGTAAAGCGCTCGGAGAGGTAGAGGTTCTCGCTCCGCTCGAAAAGACGGGCGAGGGCGAGTACTGAGGGTTTCATGGCCAAAGCTGCCCCAGCTAGTGTGAAAAAAGAGATCGAAGAGCTCCGCGAGAAGCTGCGGTACCACGAATACCGGTATTACGTGCTCGACGACCCGGAGATTTCGGATGCTGCTTACGACCGGCTGATGAACCGGTTGAAGGAGTTGGAGGCGGCGCATCCGGAATTGGTGACGGCAGATTCGCTGACGGTGCGCGTGGGCGGAGCGCCGCGCGAAGGATTTTCTACCGTGCGGCACGCGCGGCCGATGCTGAGCCTGGACAACGCGTTTTCCTATGATGCGCTGCGCGATTGGGACCGGCGGGTGCGGGAGGGAAGCGGGCAAGAAAAGATTGAGTACATTGCGGAGCACAAATTCGACGGGCTGAGCATTTCGCTGCAATATGAGAACGGTGTGCTGGCGCGTGGCGTTACGCGCGGGGATGGGACTACCGGAGAGGACGTGACGCCGAACGTGAAGACGATCCGGTCGATTCCGCTGCGCGTGGATGCGGCGGTGTTGAAGAAGAACAGGCTGCGGGCGGATTTCGAAGTGCGCGGCGAAATCATGATGACGAAAAAGGCGTTTGAGGCGTTGAACCGGAAGCAGGAGGAGACCGGTGGGAAGATTTTCGTGAATGCACGGAACTCGGCGGCGGGAGCAGTGCGGGTGCTCGATCCGTCGATTACGGCGGCGCGACGGCTGGATTTCTTTGCGTATTACCTGCTCGTGGATGGGAGGGCGCCGTTTTCGAAGCATTCGGAGTCCTTGCAAGCATTGAAGCAATTGCACTTCCGCGCTTCGGACGATTGGAAACTGTGCGCGGGGATCGAGGCGGTGACTGCTTATTGCGACGATTGGGACGCGAAACGAGAGAAGCTCGCCTACGAGATTGATGGCGTGGTGATCAAGGTAAACGCCATACCCATTCAAAATGAACTGGGTTACACGTCCAAGGCGCCTCGGTGGGCGATTGCTTACAAATATCCGGCGCGGCAGGAGACGACGGTGGTCAACGACATTATCGTGCAAGTGGGGCGCACGGGGACGCTGACGCCGGTGGCTATGCTGGAGCCGGTGCAAGTGGGAGGCGTTACTGTCAGCCGTTCCACGCTGCACAATATGGATGAAATCGAGCGGCTGGGATTGCAGATTGGCGACACGGTGCTGATTGAGCGGGCCGGCGAGGTGATTCCGCATGTGTTGGAGGTGGTGAAGCCCGGGAAGAATCGGAAACCGTTTCGCATGCCGAAGCATTGCCCGGAGTGCGGGAGCACGATTCATCATGTGGAAGGGGAAGTGGCGTACCGGTGCGTGAATGCGGCTTGCCCGGCGAAGAGAAGAGAGTCGATTCTCCATTTTGCAGGGCGGCACGCGATGAATATTGATGGGCTGGGCGACAAGATTGTGGATCAGCTTGTGGACAAGGGGTTGGTGAAGGATGTCGCGGATCTTTATGCGCTGAAGGAAGACGAGGTGGCTGGGCTGGAGCGCATGGCGGAAAAATCGGCGCAGAACCTGCTCGAGGAAATCGAGGCGAGCAAGAAAAATTCGCTGGCGCGGGCTGGCGGAACATTTTACTTCGCTGGAGGAATTGGCGGCGGCTAAGGAAGAGCAGCTTGAGGACGTGCCGGAGGTTGGGCCGAAGGTGGCGGCGAGCATTGTGGAGTTTTTCTCGGAGGCGGCGAATCGGCAGCTCATCAAGAAGCTGAACAAGGCGGGGGTGCATCCGACGGCAGAAAAACGCAAGGTCAAGAGCGACAAATTTGCGGGCAAGAGCTTTGTCTTCACGGGCGAGCTCGCGAATCGCAGCCGCGAAGAGGCTGCCGAGATCGTCCAGCAGCATGGCGGGAAAGTTTCCGGATCGGTGAGCAAGAAGACGGGTTACGTGGTTGTGGGGACTGATCCTGGCTCGAAGTACGACAAAGCGAAAGAACTCGGAGTAGCTATCCTTACAGAGGCGGAATTCGAAAAGATGTTGGGCCGAGTATAAAATGGAGTCAAAGTACTATTGGTTTGGTATATTGTATTGAAGTGTATAGAGGATCGCGAGGCGATTTATGCCCAAGGAACTGATTGACGTGACGGAAGCGGCGAGAGATTTTCTGACGAAATCAGGGTACTTCTTGGCGCAAATTGAGAAGACCGAATTCGACGCCGGCAAGAAGCAGTGGATTTTGACTTTCAACGTGGGCCTTTCTGCTGTCAAGTTGAAGAAGGTTGTGGTTGACGATGCGACAGGGAAGGTCGTGGCCATTGAGTGAGGTTGAGTACTTCAAGGGCCTTTACCAAACCCGCGATCAGTATCGTTCGAATGCCGAACAAGCCATCGCGCTGGGCGAGTATAGAAAGGCGTCCGAACTCCTTTGGGGAGCAGTCACGCAGCAACTCAAGGCGCTCGCCGCAACGCACAACGTAGTAATTACGAGCCACCGTCAGTTCTTTGACTTCCTTCGCCAATTGGCCGCCGAGTTGGAAGATAGGCCTCTGTATGAGGATTTTATTGCCTTGAATGCGTTGCACAAGAACTTTTACGACGAAATTATTCCAGTGGACGTCTTTCCGAGCTTTTATCAAAAAAACGTCGAATATATAGGACGCCTGCAGGCCCTTGCCATGGGCGGCAAGGGTTAGGGACGAGAATTCAAGTTCGTGCTCCTCTTGTGTGACTGTATAATAGTTGATGGCGGGCGGGCCGGGTGATCGCTGGCTTGGTCATCGCAAGATGGCTGGGCGGGAGGAAAGTCCGGACACCGTCCTGAGGCACGCTCTTCACTATGTGAGGAGCGGAACTCTTGACAGGGCAACGCGCCTGGTAACGCCAGGGGGCGCGCTGGAGAGCACAGGCTAAAGCCTGTGCCACTCGGAGCGCTACGGAAAGTGCCACAGAGAATAGACCGCCGGCGGAGCGCAGCACGGTGGCATCGCGCAGGGAAACCTGCGGGACGTTTTCGAAATGCACGCATCGTTTGGCAAGGGTGAAAAGGTGGGGTAAGAGCCCACCGCTCCGGTGGAGACACCGGAGGCACGGAAAACCCCGCGTGGTGCAAGGCCAAATAGGAGGGGAGAGCCGGCCCGGCTCGATGAGCGAGCGTTCATGAAAATGAACGCGCTCCTTCTGCGGTGGCGCAAGCCAACGCGGATGAGAACCCTCGGGTAGGCTGCTGGAGTCACGGTGCGAATCGTGACCTAGAGGAATGATCGCCGCGCGCGCAGGCTGTTTTTCGGTTTGCGTGCGACACAGAATCCGGCTTACTAAGCTCGCCCGCCAACTATTTTGGTTTCAATAACTTACAAAACGTGCTGTCCTGTAGTTCGCCAATTCGTCGTGCCCGACATGAAAAAGATTTTTTTCTACTTAGCGCAAGCTCTTCGGTTTGGGACTGCAGGCTGATTCGTCGACGGGCGAAAGATACTCGCAGAAAAAGTGAACTGTGCCTTGGTCGGGTTACAAGGAGAGGCGCTTGGTCATCAGAAAATAGCTCTGGAGTCTACGCTGCGACTGCATAACGGTGGTGCAGCCCGCCGAGTCGCGACAGGGATTGAATCTGGCCTCCACGCGCATCGCGGATTTCTGTAGGCCGACCTGCTGGCGTGTCCTTCGAGAGGCCAAGATGAGTTCGGTCCTCGTGATAGTAGAGTAGGTAGGAAGACATCAGCCGTTTGAGATGCCGCTCATTCAGGATCATCACGTGGTCCAGCAAGTCGCGTCGGCAACTTCCCACCCAGCGCTCAGCGACACCGTTCTGCCACGGACTGCGAAAGGCCGTGCGAATTGGCTCGCTCCCCATGTCCCGCACAGCCGAAACGACATCGGCGCCAAACTTTGCGTCTCGATCGAATAGCAAGAATCTGTGTGTCTGTTTGTAGGCCCATGCTTCTCGCAGTTGCTGCACGATCCAAAGAGCATCGGGATTTCGCGTCACATTGAAGTGCAGGATCTTACGCCGGTCGTGGCCGATGACGAAAAAGCAGTACAGAACACCAAAAGTGAGCGTTGGGACGGTGAAAAAGTCCATCGCAG
>WNFS01006496.1_pt1 | contig 13401 bp, 14 predicted proteins | sample 5400141 | NCBI WGS metagenome assembly WNFS01 (sample SAMN13153358, study PRJNA577476) | soil metagenome | isolation source: 60 cm saprolite under Madrone tree | place: USA:California | collected 2016-06-14
CCCTGAAGTGGGCCATCATCCTGGCGCCGCTCGCTCTTATATTCGGCCTGAGTTTCGGCATCGAGCGACTGCCCCCGGCGATCGCTCAGTTTCTGTTCTGGACCTATGCGGCGCTGATCGGCGTGTCGCTTGGCTCCGTCTTTATGATCTACACCCACACGTCGGTGGTCCGGGTGTTTTTCATCACCGCAGCTTCGTTTGGAGCGTTGTCGCTCTGGGGCTACACAACACATCGAGATCTGACCGGAATGGGCTCGTTCCTGGTGATGGGCCTGTTCGGGATAATTATTGCCGGCCTTGTCAACATCTTCCTGGCGAGTTCGGCTTTGCAATGGGTCATTTCGGTCATGGGCGTGCTGGTCTTTTCCGGATTGACTGCCTGGGATACGCAACGCCTGAAGAGCGAATATATTTATGGCGCCATGGATGGCGATACTGGCGAGCGGACAGCCATCATCGGCGCTCTATCCCTGTATCTCAATTTCATCAACCTGTTCACCCTGCTCCTCCAGCTGCTTGGCGAGCGCGAGGACTGATCGGGACGTCACTCCCCTCTCCTCCGAAAGCGCCGCCAACCGCACCGGCATGGCGCCTCTTCTCCCTCTCCCCACTTGCCGTCAGTACATTTCCGCCGTCTCTTCGACGGGCCATGGAGAGGGTAGGCGTGAGCGGGCGTTTCCACACGCTCAGACTCGCGAAGACGCCGCTGACGCGAAATAGGCCGCGAAGCTCCTTCCGATCCGCAAGCGGGAGAGGTGGGGACTGTGCCCGGCCCCTGCATCCGATTTGGGCAGCAATATTCCTCGGCTTGAGAGTGCCCTACCGCCCCCGGGCGGGACATCCAACTAAATCGTCGCAGCCGTCTTCTCGGCGGGTTTGCCAAGTACTACATTGGTCGCCGTCTGGTTGCCGGCGTTGAGTCGCCGCACCCCTGCCGCCCGCAGGCATTCTGGGCGAATGAAAGGACGCATCGATGTCGAATTTCGACCGGAACTATGCCCCTCTTCGCGGCGTAGCGACCGATCGCGCGGTCGTCTACGATATGGGCCTGCGCGCCCACATGATCCGCGTCTACAACTACATGGCTGGCGGCGTCGCACTCACCGGCGTGGTCGCTTGGCTGACCTACCAAATGGCCGTCGTTACCAATGCCACCGGGACCATCGTGGGCTTGACACCGTTTGGCCAAACGCTGTTCGGCTCCCCGTTGAAGTGGCTGGTCATGCTTGCACCGCTGGGCTTCGTGTTCTTCATGAGCTTCCGGATCGAGCATATTCAGGCCTCGACCGCGCGGCTCTTGTTCTTCCTCTTTGCAGCGGTGTTCGGACTGTCCCTCGCGACGATCTTCATGGTCTTCACGGCGACGTCGATCACCAGGGTGTTCTTCATCACGGCAGCCGCTTTTGGAGCGCTCAGCCTCTATGGCTACACGACCAGCCGCAGTCTCGACGCGATAGGGTCGTTTCTGTTCATGGGCCTGATCGGGCTCGTGATTGCCTCTCTCGTCAATCTCTTCCTGGCAAGCTCGATGCTGCAGTGGATGATCTCGATCATCGGCGTCGGGATTTTCGCCGGACTGACGGCATGGGATACGCAGAAGATCAAGGAATTCTACGATCCGATGGACGATGGCACCGTCGCGGGTCGTAAATCCGTCATGGGGGCGCTCAGCCTCTATCTCGACTTCATCAACATGTTCACGTTGTTGCTTCAGCTCATGGGCGATCGCCGCTAGGGACTAATTCCCCGATCGTGTCAACTGCCTTGGTACGCGCTTCGGGAGACCGGAGCGCGTATTTTATTTGACGTGTCCCTGATCCACGGTTTTCGCGATTTTGACGCCATGCCCCGATCCTCGATTTTGGAGTCATGCCCCCGCGAAAGCGGGGCATCCAGTACCCCCAGACAAGCATTTCTATTGAGATACTGGGGTTGCTGGGTTGCTGGATCGCCCGCTTTCGCGAGCCATAACAACCCTGGAGGATGATGACACTCCTGGAGAATCAGCGTCGGAAACGGACGTTAGCGCGGCACGAGGCGGAGCGAACGATCGATTGCCCGCAGCACGCGGTCGAGTTCATGTCCGCGCCGAACGATCAACCCGGTCGCGGAAATGACGCTGTAGATCCCTTGCCTTAGGGCTTGCGGAGGATTTTTTTCAATGCGGTAGATCGGAATTTCGGAAGATCGGCGAAATATCGAAAACACCGCTCGATCCTTCAGGAAATCGATGGAATAGTCTCGCCACTCGCCTTCAGCGACCTTGCGTCCGTAAAGACCGAATATGCGGCCGAGTTCACGCCGGTCGAAGGTGACTTGGGCCGCAATCTGAGCAGCGGAAAACAATGCTCCGCCCGAACGCTCGCTTACCCCCTCCCTACCCTCCCCCGCGCGCGGGGGAGGGTAGGGAGGGGGATTTGGATCAATTTCGCCCGGACCCGACATCATGGGCGCCTCCTTTTCATGATAGTGTCATGATCCGAAATTGGCCGGGCCGCAAGTCCCCCATCTCCCCTCTGCTTCCCGCAAGCAGGAGAGGGTTAAGGCGGCGCATTACCAGAAGAGGGGAGGAGTCTTCGGCCTGCCGCATGACGGCGGAGAGCGGTTGCAATCACGCATTCGTTAGCCGATTCATACTGCTGCCAAAATTCAGCCTCGCCCAGGTCGAGGTGGATTGCGATAAAGTCTTCTCTGCCTCAGGGTCCGGTCCGATGCGGGTTCGGATTCCTCAGCCCCCCAGCCCCCCGGGCTTGCTTGGGCCGGACCCGGGTCGTTCTAGTCGCGAACGACCCGCCGCCATTTCCAGGGGGATCAGCTTCTCTCAAAAGTGAGATGTTGCCCAGATCGGCGGGATAGGACGGCTTATGGATGCCCAGCGCCCGATTATCAGGACGGCTGGGACACACAAGCCCGGCCATGACCAAGTGGGGCCTGCCACGAGTTTTGCCGCTGCTGCCAGTCAACGCCCGTGTATGAGATGCCGTACGTGGCGCTGCAAACACAAACAAAAGCGAATTCTCAACTACGACAATGTCTTCAATTCAAAGGCGTCTCTTCAATTCAAAGGCGCCAATGAGGCACCCATTATGGCGCCCGGTTTTTCGAAACTGCCGCTTTGCAAAATGATGGCGACGGCATCGACGCCGTCAAACTTTATGGCATCAATCGGTATCGTGAAGCTTTCGCTCTTTCCGTTCCAGCTGCCGAGCTTGACCCAGCGCCGCACCACGTTGGTGTAGGTGAGGGTGCGCCCACGATTTTCGCCGCGCGCAACGCCAACCGATACCGATGCGCTTAGCGCGCAAAGCCAGACCTCGCCTGCCCCCGCTTCGGCACGCTGGCGTGTCGGAGGAAGCCTGACGGAAACGTGACCATCGGCGACGTTCACCTCGAGCGGCACCGATAAAGTCGATGGATAATTGCGGCTTTGAGCGACTGCATTCTCGATTCCGGCCTGATCGCTTCCGATCGCTTGCGCAATGCCATTGACAACGACCTGAGGCGTATAAATTTCGCGATCTCCGCGCACGTGGGAGTACGCCTTCTGCCGCTTCGTGTGGCCCGGGAGCGCCAAGGTGTCCTTCCAGCCCAGATAATCCCAGTAATCGATAGGGAGGCTGAGCGGGATCACTGAAGGATCGGCCTGCAACTCGGCAAGCAACTGATCGGCGGCCGGACAAGAGGAGCAGCCCTGACTCGTAAACAATTCGATGACAGCCCGAGGATTGGCTTTCGCAGGCGGAAGGGCGAGGAAGATGAGGCCGGCCGCTATCAAGCTGAAAAGCACCCGCGATCTCGTCATGCTCGTCTCCGCGATGCCAGCCGTGATGGCCCTAGATACGTCGCTCGGCTTTCGCGCGCCACTCACTTCAAGGTGAGGTCCCGGGTTCGCCACAATGAAAAATCCGTGAGGCGAAACCGTTACGGTGCGCAACCGTAGCAGGTATCACGCCGCGAGTTGCCGCAGCACGTAGTGCAGAATGCCGCCATTCTTGAAGTATTCGAGTTCGTCGAGGGTATCTATTCGGCACAGCAGCGGCACCCGCTTCAACGATCCGTCCGCGGTGACGATCTCGGCGATCATGCGTTGCCGCGGCTTGAGGTCGCCATGGAGGCCGCGGATCGTGACCTGCTCGCTGCCCGTGAGCCCCAGGGTCTGCCATGAGGTGCCCTCGTCAAACACCAGGGGGATTACGCCCATGCCGATGAGGTTCGAGCGATGGATGCGCTCGAATGATTGACAGATCACGGCGCGGATCCCCAACAGGACCGTTCCCTTGGCGGCCCAGTCCCGCGAGGAGCCGGTGCCGTACTCCTTGCCTGCGAAAACGACGAGCGGAACCTTCCCGCTCTTGTAGCGCATCGCCGCATCATAGATCGGCAACTGATCGCGGGATGGATAGTGGACCGTGACGCCGCCCTCGACGCCCGGAACCATTTGATTTCTGATGCGGATGTTGGCGAAGGTGCCGCGCATCATGACTTCATGGTTGCCGCGCCTGGTTCCGTACTGATTGAAATCGGCCGGTTTGACCTTGTGTTCCACCAGATATTTGCCGGCCGGCGACGCCGCCTTGATGGAACCGGCGGGCGAAATGTGATCGGTCGTGATCGAATCCAGGAACAGCCCGAGAATCCGCGCCTCGACGATGTCGGAGACCTGTCCCGGCGTACGGCTCATGCGGGCGAAATAGGGCGGGTTTTGCACATAGGTCGATTTGCGATCCCATTCGTAGGTCAGTCCGCCCTTCACGGCGATCTTGCTCCAGGCGGCGTCGCCCTTGAAGACATCGGCATATTTGCGCGCAAAGACCTGCTTGGTGATGGTCTTCTTGATCACGGCCGCAATGTCCCGGCTGGTCGGCCAGATGTCCTTCAGGAATACCTTCTTGCCAGCCTTGTCGATCCCGAGCGGCATTTTGGCAAAATCGAAATTCATGGTGCCGGCGATCGCATAGGCGACGACCAGCGGCGGCGACGCCAGATAGTTTGCCCGCACGTCCTGATTTACGCGGCCTTCGAAGTTTCGGTTGCCTGATAACACGGCCGCGGCGACAAGGTCGTGGTCGTTGATGGCCTTGGATATCTCCGGCGGCAGCGGTCCGGAATTGCCGATGCAGGTTGTACAGCCGTACCCGACCAGATTGAATCCAAGCTTGTCGAGGTCTTTCTGCAGACCGGACTTCGATAGATACTCCCCGACGACTTGGGAGCCCGGAGCAAGCGACGTCTTGACCCACGGCTTCACGTTGAGCCCCCTGGCAACCGCAGTGCGGGCGAGGAGGCCGGCCCCGACCATCACGGTCGGATTCGACGTATTGGTGCAGGAGGTGATGGCGGCGATCACCACGTCGCCGTGACCGAGATCGTGCTCGCGGCCGTCGACCGGCACGCGTTTGCCGGCTTCCGCCGACTTGTTGAACTCCCGATCCATGGCGCCGGCGAAGCCCGCCTTCACGTCCTTGAGCGCAACCCGGTCCTGCGGGCGTTTCGGTCCTGCCAGTGAAGGGATAACCGACCCCAGCTCAAGCTTGAGCACGTCGGTGAATATCGGATCCGGCGTATTTTTCATCCGATACATGCCTTGCGCTTTGGCATAGGCGGCCACCAGCGCAACGCGCGCCTCCGCACGTGCGGTCGTGCGCAGATAATCAAGCGTATCGTCATCGATCGGGAAAAACCCGCAGGTAGCGCCGTACTCCGGCGACATGTTGCCGAGGGTGGCGCGGTCGGCAATTGTCAGTCCGGCAAGACCAGGACCAAAAAATTCGACGAATTTCCCGACCACGCCGTGCTTGCGCAGCATCTGGGTCACCGTCAACACCAGATCAGTGGCGGTCACGCCTTCCTTGAGAGCGCCCGATAGCTTGACCCCGATCACCTCCGGCAACACCATCGAATAGGGCTGGCCCAGCATGGCGGCTTCAGCCTCGATGCCGCCGACGCCCCAACCGAGCACCGAGAGACCGTTGACCATGGTGGTATGGGAGTCGGTCCCGACCAGGGTGTCCGGATAGGCGATCTCGCCGGTTACCGGCTTGCCTTCAACGTTGACGGTATCTTTCGCGGTGAAAACCGTCTGCGACAAATATTCCAAATTGACCTGGTGGCAGATGCCGGTACCAGGCGGGACCACGCGGAAATTCTCGAACGATCCCTGCGCCCACTTCAGAAAGCGATAGCGCTCCTCGTTCTGCTTGTATTCCTCTTCGACATTTTTCTTGAACGCCGAATTGTCGCCGAAATACGTGATCGCAACCGAATGGTCGATGACAAGATCGACAGGTACGAGCGGATTGATCCGCTTCGCGTCGCCACCGAGATTTTTCATGGCATCGCGCATGGCGGCCAGATCCACAACAGCCGGAACGCCGGTGAAATCCTGCATCAGGACGCGCGCGGGTCGGAATGCAATTTCGCGTTCTGACGACCTGGTCTTGAGCCACTGTGCGAAGGCCTGGATGTCCTCTTTGGATACCGAGCGACCGTCCTCGTTGCGCAACAGATTTTCGAGCAACACCTTCATGGAGAAAGGCAGGCGGGAAATTCCCTTCAAGCCGTTTTTCTCGGCGACCGGAAGGCTGTAGTAGACATAAGTCTTTGTGCCCACTTTAAGGGTGCGGGCGCATTTGAAGCTGTCGAGGGAGGTCATGAGAGTTTCCGTTGTGGCAAGCGAGGAGGGCGGTTCGCCAACGCCCCCTCCGTTCCCTCCCCGGCACGCGGGGGAAGGAAGGGAGGGTGCGTTGGCGGATTGCCCGGCGGGGTGGTGACAATCGTCGCCCGTCACGCGTCTAAAACGTCGTTATACGGACTCTTTCGCGGTTCTGCCATATGAACGATAGTCTTGAACAAGCATTCGCAGGAAGAGAGCGTTCGCACGCAACCCCGAGGTTGCCCTCCCCCTCGGAGCGCGGGCGTCGCGGGTACTGTTTCTTCGATGCTGGCGCGACGCCCGCGCTCCCGGCGGGAGGGTAGGGTGGGAGTAGCGGACGCCAAGGTGAGCGAAATCGTGGCAATGAACCTATCGGGCCATGATTTGGCCTGCATCCGCGGCGGTCGCCGGGTGTTCTACGGAGTTGGCTTTTCGATTGCGGCCGGTCACGCCCTGGTCTTGACCGGGCCGAACGGGGCCGGCAAGAGTTCCCTGTTGCGTGTGATCGCAGGTCTCATCCGGCCGGCCGAAGGACGCATTACGCTTGAGGGCGGCGACCCCGAACTGAGCGTCGGCGAGCAGTCCCATTATGTCGGGCATGCCGATCCCCTCAAGCCGGCCTTGACGGTGACGGAAAATCTTGCGTTCTGGGCGCGATTCCTCAACGGTGCCCGCGGGGTCGATGAGGCCGCCCTCGTCGAGCGAGGGCTTGAGGCCGTCGGCTTGGCTGACCTCGCCCGGCTTCCCGCGGGCTACCTCTCGGCAGGACAAAAGCGCCGCCTCTCGCTTGCCAGGGTGCTGGCGGTGCCGCGGCCGATCTGGCTGCTGGACGAGCCGAGCACGGCGCTCGATGCGGCATCTCAGGAGCGCTTGCAGAGTGTGATGCACACCCACCTGTCAGCCGGCGGTCTCATCATTGCCGCGACGCACGGACCGCTGGGGCTGGCCGCGCCGAAGGAACTGCGGTTGGGCGCGCCTTCGGCCGGCTGGGAAGACGCTTGCATCGCTCACGACGCCCTGGACGCGATGCAATGACGGCGCTCTCAGCCCTGTTTGCTCGCGATGCGCGCATAGCAATCCGGATCGGTGGCGGCGCCATGATGGGTGTGCTTTTTTTCCTGGCGGTGGTGACGCTTGTGCCGTTTGCGGTCGGTCCCGATCTGGCTCTGCTGCGCCGAATCGGGCCGGCCATCCTGTGGCTTGGGGCACTCCTCTCGTCGCTGTTGGCGCTCGACCGCCTATTCGCTAATGATCACGAGGACGGCTCCCTCGACCTCATCCTGATGGCGCGACTTCCGCTTGAACTTGTGGTTGCCGCCAAGGCTTTCGCGCATTGGGTGACGACGGGCCTGCCGCTGGTCGTCGCCTCGCCCATCCTCGGCCTCTTTCTAAACCTGGAACCGACTGCCCTCGCAGCAACCGGGCTGACGCTCCTCGTCGGAACACCGGCATTGACTTTCATCGGCGTGGTCGGAGCGGCGCTCGCAACCGCGCTGCGGCGCGGTGGTCTTTTGCTGCCGGTGCTGGTGCTGCCGCTTGCGGTTCCGGTGCTGATTTTCGGGGTTGCGGCCACCAATGCGGCGGTGGCCGGGCCAGTGCCATTTGATACCCCGTTCACGATCCTGTGCGCACTGACCCTCATGAGCGGCGTCATCGGGCCTTTCGCGGCTGCAGCGACGCTGCGATATGCCATGGAATAGTCCATTCGGTTTGCTATATCCTTAGGCTCAGACGCCGCATTGCGGGGGCTGCGGCAAGAGATTAGGAACGGTTAAGAGGGGCAAAAGTCGTGGCGGTTCTTGGACCGTAGCCGGATGGAGCGCAGCGTAATCCGGGATGGACCGACCCGGACTACGCTGCGCTCCATCCGGGCTACAAGGCTGCCACGCGTTTTGCCTGGTCACGAGGAATGCGACGACCATGGCGCTGATCGATCTTGCCAATCCGACCCGCTTCGTGGCGCTGGTGGAACGCGTGCTGCCGTGGCTTGTCGCCGCGACCCTGATCGCGTTCCCAGTCGGACTGTGGGGCACGTACCTGGCGCCGGACGATTATCAGCAGGGCGCCACCGTAAAGATCATGTTCATTCACGTACCCAATGCGTGGCTGAGCATGTTCGTGTGGGGCATGATGAGCGCCGCGGCGCTCGGCACGCTGGTGTGGCGGCATCCGCTTGCAGACGTGGCCGCCAAGTGCGCGGCGCCGCTCGGGGCCGCCTTTACGTTCCTGGCACTGGTGACCGGATCGCTCTGGGGCCGGCCGATGTGGGGCACCTATTGGGTCTGGGACGCGCGGCTGACCTCGGTGCTGGTGCTTTTCATCATGTACCTCGCGGGCGGACCGACGATTGATCCTAGCATGCTGATACCACTGGCTGTCATGGCGCTTGCCTTCACGCTGCTGTTCGTCGCCCTTCACCTCGCCGCCATGCGCAACGAGATCCTGCGCCGGCGCGTCCGCACCTTGATGCTGACCCAAGCCGAGCGCGCCGCTTAAAGACCAGGACGCAATGATGGACCTCGGACCGCACGCTGCATTCATAGTCGGCGCTTACATGATGGCGACGGCCGTGGTGGCGGCGCTCGTCGTCTGGGTGACCGCCGATCATACGGCTCAGAAGCGCGCCCTCGCGGAGCTTGAGCGGCGCGGAGTGAGCCGCCGATCGGCCGAATCTCGGCCACTGCAAATCAAGGAGCCTGCATGATGACGCTGTCCCAGGAGACTGCCCGGCAAACGCCGCAAGAACTGGCTCAGAAAGACATGGCTCCGGCCGCATCGCCTCCGCTCTCGCCCTTCCCTGTCCCTCCCCCGCATGCGGGGGAGGGTAGCGAGGGTGCGGGGCAGGGCAGGGTGGGGAGCAACCGGCGGATACTCGTACTGTTGCCGCTGGCGGTCTTTTTGGGACTGGCCGCGCTGTTCCTTGCCCGGCTGCTGGGCGGCGGCGACGCGTCCCGCATCCCGTCCGCATTGATCGGGCGTGATGCGCCAGCGACCGACTTGCCGCCGGTGGCCGGGCTCGAGCGTGACGGCAAGCCTGTTCCGGGCCTTGCGGCCAGCGATTTCAATGGCGCCGTAACGGTGCTCAACGTGTGGGCGTCATGGTGCGTGCCTTGTCATGACGAGGCGCCGCTTTTGGTGCAGCTTGCCCGCGACTCTCGCATCCGTCTGGTAGGCATCAATTACAAGGACCAGGCCGACAATGCGCGACGTTTCCTCGGCCGCTACGGCAACCCGTTCGCGGCGTCGGGCGCCGATGTCAGCGGACGCGCCGCGATCGAATGGGGCGTTTACGGCGTGCCGGAAACCTTCATCATCGGCCGCGACGGCAAGGTCGCCTATAAGCTGGTGGGGCCGGTTACGCCGGAAAACATCCAGCAGATCATAAAGCCGGAGATCGAGAAGGCGCTGGCGAGGTTGTGATCTATTCCTCTGCCGGCGCCGGTTCGGCCGCATACCGCATCAACAGCGGGTATTGCAGGGCGGCAAACACGAAAGTGATCGGCACGAAGCCGAACAGCTTGAAGTTGACCCAGAAGTCGGTCGACTGCGTGCGCCAGATCGCCTCGTTTAGGACTGCAAGCGCGAAGAAAAATAGCGCCCAGCGCAAGGTCAGTTTGCGCCAGCCCTCTGGCGTAAGATGGAACATCGAGTCGAATAGAATCGCCAGGAACGGCTTCTCCAGAATGTAGCCGCCGATGAGAATGCCGCCGAACAGCGCGTAGATAATGGTGGGCTTGAGCTTGATGAAGGTTTCGTCGTGAAGCGCAAGGGTCAATCCGCCGAACACCAGGACCACGATTGCGGTCACCACCGGCATGATCGGCCACTGGCGGGTCATCGTGTAGGACACTAACAGCGCCGCCACCACCGCGACCATGAAAGCGCCCGTGGCAGCGAAAATGCCGAAGCGCGAATTGGCCAGGAAGAACAGCACCAGCGGGCCGATGTCGAGGGTCAGCTTGAGTATAGGATTGAGCTTGGGTTTTTCAGTCGTCGTGGTCATTGGATGCATGTAACGCCGCCGTCGGAATTTGCCATGGACCGGCTTGCCACTCACTCATCGCTCCAGCCCGGCGAGCGCCCGGGCGAATTCCTTTGCGCCGAAGGGAGCCAAGTCGTCAACGCCCTCGCCGACGCCAATAAAGTGCACAGGTAGTTGATATTTCGTTGCGATCGCCACCAAAATGCCGCCGCGGGCGGTGCCGTCGAGCTTGGTCATGACAAGGCCGGTTACGCCGGCGATCCGGGAGAATTCTCCGACCTGCGACAGCGCGTTCTGGCCGACGGTTGCATCGAGCACCAGCAGCACGGCGTGCGGCGCGTTCGGGTCGAGTTTTTTCATGACGCGAACGATTTTCTGCAGCTCGTCCATTAAGGAGGCCTTGTTCTGCAGCCGCCCGGCGGTGTCGACGATGAGCACGTCGGTGGCCCGCGCACGCGCGGCCTCCAAGGCGCCAAAGACAAGCCCTGCCGCGTCGGCGCCCTGAGCACCCGCCATGACGGGGCTTGCGGTGCGTTCGCCCCAGATTTTCAATTGTTCGACGGCGGCGGCCCGAAAGGTATCGCCAGCCGCCAGCATGACCTGTCGGCCGTCGCGGGAGAACCGTGAGGCGAGCTTGCCGATGGTCGTGGTCTTGCCCGAACCGTTCACGCCCGCAACCAGGATCACGAACGGCCGCGATGCGCGGTCGATGACCAGCGGCCTTGCAACCGGAGCAAGGACCTTCTCGATCTCGGCCGCGAGAATTGCCTTCACCTCCTCGGTACTGATCATCTTGTCGTAGCGGCCCTCGCCCACCGCCGCCGCAATGCGGGCCGCGACATCGACCCCAAAATCGTTCCGGATCAGCAATTCTTCGAGTTCTTCGACCACCCCGGCATCGAGCTTGCGCTTTGACACAAGGTCCGTGATGGCGGTCGTGATAGCGGTCGAGGTGCGACTGAGGCCACCGCGCAGGCGGCGCCACCAGCTTTGGCGCGAGGCGCCGGACGCGTCAGTTGTGCTGTCATTCATGTCGGCGGCCGTGATACCGGTTTCGTCATGCCACTTAAAGAGATTACTCCGGACGACATGCTGGCCCGTGTGCTCTACCGCGACGGCCTGATGCTGATCGTCGACAAACCCGCCGGCCTTGCGGTGCATCGCGGACCGAAGGGCGGCGCGAGCCTCGAGGACCATTTCGACGCCCTGCGGTTCGGCCTGCCACGCCGGCCCGCACTGGCGCACCGCCTCGACAAGGATACCTCCGGTTGCCTCGTGCTCGGGCGCCATCGCAAGGCGCTTGCTCATTTGGGGCTTCTGTTCAAGCACGGCAAGGTGGGCAAGACCTATTGGGCGGTGGTCGAGGGCGGCCCTGACGCCGACGAGGGCACGGTTGAATTTTCCCTGGGCCGGCTCGACGAGACCCGGGGCTGGTGGATGAAGCCGGACCCGAACGGGCTGCCCTCGGTCACGACGTGGCGGGTGCTGGGGCGGGGCCTGTCGCTCGCTACCGCTGATTTACGCCGCTACAGCGCCGCGGACTCCTCCCCTCCCCCTTGTGGGGAGGGGGTCGAGCCAAGTGGCACGCTCGCGCCAACCGGGCTCGACCCCCCACCCACTCCCTCCCCCACAAGGGGGGAGGGAGTGCTCGCGGGCAATTCTTCCTTTCCCTCACCCTCCTCCGGGGGAGGGAAAATCACCTGGCTCGCCCTCACCCCGGTAACCGGCCGCACCCACCAACTGCGCGTTCACTGCGCCGCCAGCGGCTGGCCGATCGTGGGCGACAACATCTATGGCACGGCGCAGCGCTTTACTGCGCCGCCGCAGTTGCTTCACGCGCGCGAGGTGGTGGTGCCGATCTCGAAAAGCAAGGCGCCGGTGCAGGTCACCGCGCCGGTGCCAGCCCATATGCGGGATTGGCTGCGTGCCTGCGGCTGGAGCGGTGAGGACCTGGAAACTCAATAGATGGTCGCCACCATGCGTTCCGGTGCAGTGCGGTCATGTTCCGGGCCGCCGATCGCGCCCTTGCTGATGTCGGCCAGGATGGTGCCCGCCGTCGGAAGAGTTCTGCGGTCGATCTGTGTTGCCGGATCCCACAGCCGGGAGCGCACGATGGCCTTCGCGCACTGGTAATAAATGCGATCGACCGTGACGACGATGACGCTGCGCGGCACCTTGCCGGCGAAAATGAAGCTTTCGCACAGCTCAGGATCGATCGAGATCACGGCATGCCCATTGACCCGGATCGTTTCGCCGCAGCCGGGGATCAGGAACAGCAGCGAAATGCGCGGATCGGCGAGAAGATTGCGCAGACTGTCGATGCGATTGTTGCCGCGGCGATCAGGAATGAGCAGTGTCTTCTCGTCCTTCACGCGCACAAAACCCGGCGGGTCGCCGCGCGGCGTGCAGTCGAGGCCGCCGAGGCCGCTCGTTGCCATCGCGCAGAAGGGGGCCGCTTCGATGAAGGCGCGATAATGAACATTGACGTGGTCGAGTTCCTTGACGACTGCCGGTCCGGACGGCCCGCCGTAAATCGACTCAAGGGCCTCGATCGAAGTGACGAGGTGATGCCTCGATCCGTCCGCCGTCATGCCGCGCCTCCTCTATCACGCAGCCGCAATCAAGCGACTGCCATCATGGCCGATCATTCTGGTCTCGACAATAATGCCGGGCTCGACGGCTCGATCGAAGCGCACGAGCGTGAAATGCTCGCTGCGTCCGCTATTATGGGACTCGGTGAGAACGCGGCGCACCGAGCCTATTTCGG
>WNFS01002953.1_pt1 | contig 13400 bp, 21 predicted proteins | sample 5400141 | NCBI WGS metagenome assembly WNFS01 (sample SAMN13153358, study PRJNA577476) | soil metagenome | isolation source: 60 cm saprolite under Madrone tree | place: USA:California | collected 2016-06-14
TGTTGCCCAAGGCCAGAATGGAGTGCGGGGGCTAAAACCACCTCCACGAATTCAAATCGAAAAAAATGAAAATGCCACCTAAATCCCTGGGCTACTATCGATTACCATGATCCCCGGAACCCTCAACCGGACAGTCGTGTTCTGACATGGTGACCACGATGCTTACCCTTGCAGGAAAGCGGGATGCGGTCTCCTTCGGGAATCCCGGTGGGAGGGATGCCGTACTCAACTTCGATACGTATCGTTTGCAGTTGTCCGACCTCGCTGATCTCAACGTAAGTCCTTGGACCACACCGCGCGAAGCATTTGGTGAAGCTGCGTACGTGATCCTGGGAACCCGGCTCGGCAGCGGGCAAGCGCCTACCGTCAAGCCGTACGAGGAAGCGCTGTTTGCAGCGCTCAACGCCAAACAGTCGAGCCTCACGGCGACTGAGAGCGCAACGGTTCTTGATTCTCTTGGCGTGAATATTGACGGCGCAAGCGCAGGACAATTCTGGATGACTCTTGGGATTATGTTCCAAAACCCTACGCCGAATATGGGCGTGAAGCTCATCGCGTACACGACCCAGCCGCAAGACCCGAACTGGCTCGTGGTGCAGGCGTTCAAAGTAGATGCGGCGGGAAGTGCTTCGCCTATAAATTCGGGAGCCATCAACATAGTTGTGAAAGACGGGAGCGGAACGCAAGTTGCGCAATTTTCCACGGACCTCGCGCAAACGGGAAATCCGTCCAGCCCCTTTCCCCTTGACCTCCGGTCGAAACTCCCGACCGGTGCGCCATACACGATTATCGTGGATGCCTCTGGTATAGGCGCACTGAAACCACGGATTCTCCCGGTGGCGATTGCTCCGCTCAATCTCGTAGGTTCGGGGCCGGGCCTTCCACCCAGTTTCCCCGGTGACTACCTTATCGCCGCGGACGCTGCGGGGAACGCCTTGAACAGTAATTTCACGGTTACCGGAGGCAGCATCGTATGGCCGAACCCTGGCTCTCTGACCGCCACGGGATTTGCAATCGTAAAACCAAACTCCACTGGCACACTCGACGTGACTGGTCCTTCCGGTGCGACTCACACATATTCTTTACCCGATCCTTGGGCAAGGTTCATTTCCGTGGAATAGTTCGGCACCCTAAAACTTGGTGATGCGTGAAACGATGGATTGATCTATTGTCACGGCCCACTTGCCTCGTGAAGAGCCACGGTTGCACAGACCCTGGCTCTGATCAGTGCCTTGTGCATCCCTCGTCGTTTTGCTTTTTTATACAGTAATGTTTCTGTAAGTAGATCAATTCGTCACTCTTTGTAAAGAGATCCTATGCGATCTCATTGGGACCTGACCTTCCAGCCATCAGGTCTTGAACAAGTCGAGAAAGAACCGTGAGAGGAAGTGCTTCTGCAAGAGATCGGGCACCGACGGGAACTGGAGAAGGAGGTGGTGTTTCGGGCCGATGCCGCGTTTGCCAAACGGGAGATCTACGAAGCGCTGGCGAGTGAAATATACGATTCGGCTTCCGGCGGACGAAAACCTGCTGCGAGACATCGAGGAACTTCTGACGCGCCCGGTGGGCGTCCCAGTCACAGACCGATCGTGTGGTACAAGGGCTTTCTGTATGCTCAGGGTGAGGGCGGTGCGTCCTTGCGGAGACCACTGGGACGGCCCGGGCTGCGGGAGACGCGTCAGATTGACGCAAACGAGGCAGCCTGGGTGTACAATGCCGACCGCTCGGGAACTCAAAATGGAAATCCCTGCCAAGGACGGAGGAAAAGAATCTATGAACAAAATTTCGTTTTCTTCATTCGCCGTGGTGGTCGTGGTGATGGGCCTGATCTGCTACGCGTTCACGATGCCTTCCGCTGCGCAGAGTTTTGACTACGTCGCAAACCCGCCTCGCCAAGCGGTGAGCCCCGACATTGTTTCCCCTGGCATCCATTTCGGATGCGAGACCACCCAACGTTGCTATCGGCCGAGTGCCGTCCGGGCTGCCTACAACTTCCCCTCCAACCTGGACGGAAGTGGCCAGACCATCTTGATCGTCGATGCCTTTGGTAGCCCCACGATAGAACAGGACCTAGCTCAGTTCGATTCTGCCTTCGGCATTAACCCTCCGCCCTCCTTTACCATCCTTTGTCCTGAGGGAGGATGTCCGGTATTCGATCCTAATGACACGTACCATGGTGAGCTAGGTTGGAGCTTGGAGACCAGCTTGGATGTGGAGTACGCCCACGCCATGGCCCCAGGAGCGAACATCGTGTTGGTGGTTGCTTCTACGAGCTCCGGGAACGCCATCAACTCCGCCGAGGCTGCGGCCATCAAGCTCTTCCCGGGCAGCATCATGTCGCAGAGCTTTGGCATCCCGGAATACCTCGTCCATGGCAACAACGCGCAAATTATGCAGGCGCACGGTAACTACGTCACGGCCACAGCGGCAGGCATCACCCTGTTGGCCTCTACCGGGGACTTTGGCGCCACCAATGGCGGTCCGGCGAACGTCACCAATGCCGGTTTCCCCGCATCCGATCCGCTGACCACCGCAGTGGGAGGCACCGAGGGGAACCCGTATTTCAGCGGCCTGCTAGTGAATGGTAGCTACGGCGCTGAACAGGTCTGGAACGAGCCGCAGTTTGGCGTCGCTACCGGTGGGGCCGCCAGCCGATTTTTCGCCGTCCCCAGCTACCAGAGCGGATTGGGCCTGCAATCCCGGACCACCCCCGATGTCGCGTACAACGCTACACTTCAGGGGGGAGTGCTTGTCTTAGACGGAACCTTAGGTGGCTTTTTCCTGGTTGGTGGAACCAGCGCCGGCTCTCCACAATGGGCCGCGATCATCGCTCTGGCCAATCAGAAAGCCGGCCACCCGCTGGGATTTGTCAATCCCGCGATCTACAAGGTCGCGGAGTCGTCGGCGTATTCCAACGATTTCCACGACATCACCAAGGGCGATAACAAATTGTTCGAGACGCAGAGCGGCTTTAGTGCGGGCACTGGGTACGATTTCGCAACCGGTTGGGGCACGCCCAATGTCTCCAACCTGATCCCGGACCTGGTGGACTCGGCAGCTTCTCACTAACAAGTACCGAAATTTCTCTTTTCGCATGAAAGGCCGGGTCAATCAGACCCGGCTTTCTTGCATTGCAACAAGGTTACGCGGCGGCGCTCTTCAGCTTCAGCCGCATCTCGTTCTCTTCCAGAAACTTCTTTCAACACTGATACCGGGCATCCCGGTCGAATTGACTCGGAAGGTTAAGCGCATGAAGTGATTACTTTCTGTTTACTGGGCGATAGTGAAGCTGGCAAGTAGGACCAAAGTCAATGCCCAAAGCCACGGTTTCAAAGACCGTGGCTCTACATTTGTTGCGAAATGCGTGCTACGGGTTCGTTAAGTAGTTCGCAGCGCGTCGACGAATTCTCTGACGCTTTGGAGAGTTCTTGGATGTGGACAGATCCATCTTTTCTCGTCGACCAGCCCATACGCCGTGTCCCATTCGTATCCCTGCCCGCGCAGATATCCGATCACCAACGAAGCAGAACGCGACTGGCCGGCGAGACAGGTGACAAGCACACGGCGACCGCTCGACAAAGTACGATCGATGAGCGAAAGGGTTCTCGCGATAATATCTGCTGGTATCGCTTCCCCGTCCAACACCGGGAGCCACTCGACCGTCACCCCTTCGGTAATAGGAAGCGAGTCTTTGCAGAGATTAACCACCATCTCTATTTTCAATGGATTTTCCAACTGGAGGCTACCCGCATACGCATGCGTGCCTAGATACAGCCCGTCGAGAATCTGGGTAACAGCATCGATCGTCGTATGCTGAGGCATGAGAAATTATATCCCGCGTTAAAGCGTTGGCCCCTTGACGAAACAAATAACGGCCAGAGTTCCTCCGACCGTGGCTCTAGTTCGTGCGATGGGATTTGGTCGGGAGATTTGGTCAGGTGGAAGTGCGGCCCTTGGGCGTCATCACCGCAAACCAAGCGAGCAGGATCACCAGGAGTCCCGACAGAATCATCCATCATAAAAGGAAAGAGCATCGCGGCAAGTGCTGGCTGGGCGGCGGAGTGAGCGGACTAGGCAGTATACTGCTGCTCTATGGCGGTGACGGTGGAGATGATTCACACGGGTTGTACGCCGGAGGAGCGGGCGGAGGTGGGTTCGCTGATTGAACACGCGCTTTCTGACCGCCCTGGGGATTGGCGCGTCCTGATCCTGGGGTCGCAAGCGAAATGACCAGTGGGAAGTGAAGATTACCGGTCCGAATGCGTTTGAACGTTCGTTCACGCTCGAAGGGACGGCCGGGCAGCATGAGCCGCATACGATACGAGACATTGTTAGAAGAATGGTGTCGGTCCTTCGGTGAGCACGGGAAAAATGAAACATCGCAGGGATTAACGGCAAGAGGCCCGATTTTCAGTCGGGCCTGGTTGCGGGAAGGATGCGAATTATGAACGAGATTTCGCTCGCCGCTACCATGGCATGCATGTCCGCCAATCTCGCGCAACTTGCGGTACCCGGGTTGCCGGTGATGTGTATCGGGCCGCCAATTCAACGGACTATGGATATCGATGCAGAGCGGCACGCGAAGGGATCGGACATATGGTGTCCTCTCCCTAAAGACGGCGCGCAGATCGAAGAGCGGGATTGCATGATATGGCCCAGCCAAGGCGTCTCGCGTTCAGGAGGAACGTTCGTCGTAGTGCCTCACTCCGTGAAGCCTTAGGCGCCGTTGTTTTAAATTTAACCTTTGTGCCCGCGCTGATGGCGAGCGCCAAGCCGGAGTTGACGTTGATGGCCCCCGTCGACAACGTATACGTAATCCGGCTGCCGGGTAGGTGGCGGAAGCGACGTCAGCGGACAGGTGAGGCCGTTCTTGGTATTAGAGACGTTGTCGACCACGAGGGCCGAAACGAATGAATACCTGCTCGGAGTGTCCTAGATTATGCCCTCGCATTTCGTAGCTTTTGTTCTCATGGGCCTCGCCCAGATCGCCATGACGGTCTACGGCAGTGTTCTCTCCATTAAGTCGATGCCGCCTAGCGAGAAGAGGCTTCCACATCTGCTTGGATTTATAGCCCTGGGTCTATTCGGAATCATCCTCACGTTTTGGATTGGCGCTCAGACTTACGAGTCCGAGAGACAGGCGGCAGAAGCTCAGAATCAGTTGATGAAGAAACTTGAGAACCAGAACGGCCAGCTAACGACAATTGCGGGCATGCTGAAAATCAACAGCAATGACCCCGCTGTGCTCGCTGCAACTTTGGCTCATGCCCTGCATCCGCCGGAAAAGTTGCCATGCCTCAAGCCAGTGCATTTCACCGCTACACAAAGGCAATCGGCATTCGGATACGAAACGGAAGTACGCCTTGCAAATCCCAACGGGATAAAGTCCGGCACGACATTTCAGTTATTCTTCAACGCTCGCATCGTCTCAATCGAGTCTCCTGAAGTAAAGACCGGATCATCCGGTTCTGGAGGCGACTTCGCTACCCTTACTGTTGGGTCAGCGGTTCCGAAAGGAAAGCCGCTGACTATCCTGGCTGGAGGGTCTACGGTTCCGGCACAAGTCAAATGTGTGGACAGATTCGACCCCGCGCCTTAACACGGCATATGCAAGCCTAATGATTCAGCGGCTGTCGTGATCATTGTTGCGTTCATTGGCGTGAAGCCAAGCATCTCATAACCGAATTCGGATGTCTGCATAAGCGATGTATTGTCGAGCCGTCTTCCCGCCAAGACAAGCAAGGGCGCTCTCTTTCCTTTTATTTTCCAGCCCTTACGTTGGTTGGCTTAGCCACTTTTCGGTATCACTTTCCTCTACAATGGACCGATTGTGCCGGGCGAAAATCCACAGCCTGATTTTCACAGAATTTATCTCGATACGAATGTGCTATTGAGAGGGCGGGGCTGGCCAGCTCCTTCAATCCTTCTGAACAATCTCCTTAGACTGGCAGGCTTGTGTGGAATTGATCGATTTGTGCCAGAGCCTGTTCTTAAGGAAGCGGAAGAACACTGGCTGAGGGGTCTGAAAGAAGGAGCTTCCAAGTTGTTAAGTGCGAAGAGAGACCTTCATAGGTCTGCTACCCCTATTCACTGTGACATTACGTTAGAACACCCGCCAATTGAAAACTTGCTGGCCGACTACCGCAAAAAGGTTGGAGACGCGGTGAAGGAATATGGTATCCAGCGGACGCCTTTCACCAAGAGAACAGTGGAGGAGATTTTTGGATTCGCTACGAAATATCTGTTGCCGTTTGCACACAATGCCGAGGGAAAAGGATTTCAGGACGCCGTTATTCTGCTTTCCATTTTGGACCACTTGAATTTGTCCCCCGGAGCAAACGCCGTTTTCGTGACTGCTGATACCGATTTCGGCGGGATAGATTGTGCTTCTTTTGTGCCAGATTTTGTCTCACATAAACTTCGCGTCATCAGCTTCGAGACGTCATTTGAGTTCTTGTCAAAGCGCTATTTCGAGGAATCTGTCATTAAACCTTACCAGCAGGAAGCTAAGAACGCCCTGGCTACTGTAGAGGCTCAGACGTCACAAATAACGGAGTTCGTAAACTCACTCGTGACTGCTGACATGATGAAAAGGGGTGGGTTCGGGGGCACTGTCAGAAAACTGCTATCTCTTGAATACCTGACGGTACTTTCCGTGGAGACACCCCTGCCGGACCCGAGCGCTCCTGACCGGTCTGTAGAAATACTAATTAAGGTTGTCGCGGCCTACAAGGTTCTCATGGCGGGAGGGGTTCGCTTCCAAGGCAGGTTATCCTCCCTGAAAGCTCTTCTCGCGCGCGCGCCTGACACTTTTGAGGTTATTCCCTCTACGGAAGAGCAAGAAACATACGCCTTCTGGAGGGGAGGAATACAAGCAACGGCCGACGTGGTGAACCGGGAATTCAAAAACATCAGACTCATAAATCTCGTATCCGAAGATACTGAGCTGCCAGAACCAGCCACAACCTTGAAGGCACGCGGCTCGGCTGAATTCTGGATGACGAGAAAAATCGAAGAAGAGATCGTTGAACAAACGCGGATTCTCCTGGTGAAACACCGGATAGAGATAACTTCAGGGCGTCGGACGCATCGGGAAACAACGCATGAAAGGCACTCAGCAAGAACAAAGCGAACGCATGATTTTAGAGGAGGCATTGATCAGCCCGAAAGCCGCCCTTATGCAGCTTACTCTCGAGATAGACCGAGAACTGAGGAGGCTGCTCGCCAGTACTGGTGCTCTTGGACGCTACTTGGTGTTGGTTTCCCCAACTCTTCCGAACGCGTTGACCATTCTTAGTAGCGTAGAGGGCGCAAAAATCCCACTAGAACTTCAGCACAAGATCTCTGAATTCTGGGCTCTGAGAAATATCGCATCGCATCAGGATTCCGACGTTCCGTTCCTGGCATTTGAACTCGGACTCAGCATTTTGAGAGTGCTGCGCAACGTTCCCAGACCGTCCTATATCGTCAGGAAGGCCAACGTCCCATTGTATGCAGACCGGAACTGCCAGAACCAAAGGCAAGATGTACGGGGAGTGTGGTTAGAAACCTTTGGTGCAGACGGAGTCTCCCAGAGTACGAGACTTTATCCTTCAACACGCGAATATGTGGAGGGGACGTCAGTAGGGTGGGAGTGGAATTATGACCAGCGCCAGGGCTGGGGCGACACTTGGTATAAGAATCCGGAAACCGGCGAATGCGTCCAGGCATGGAGCGGTTCTATGGAATTCATCGGTAGAAACATAAACGAGATATGAGCGGATCTCGACTGTCGACAAAATGCCATGATTCATGGACAGCGAACACAACCAGAGCCAGGGTTCCTCCGACCGTGGCTCTAAATACTTTATAAGTTTTCTGGTGTGCCGCTGTTTCTTCAGTTTGATGTGGAGGACTGCGCTTCGTTGTTCAATGTGGGCATGTACACCCCTTGCAGGGGGAAGAACTCAAAGTAGTCCTTTTCATCGAACCAACCGCACTTGAATACCTTCAACGGGAACGATGCTCGTCGCGCGAGAGCGAGCGCGTAGATGGTGAGCTGCACATGCGCGTGCCTTTCTCTGCCTGCATCCGGCTTGTAGTCGAGGATGTGGATGTGTCCGTTGCGAATCTTGCAGGAAGTCGATGTGTCCGGTGATAACGTCAGTCTGGAAATCCAGGTCGAATCCTCGCATGCAGTAGTAGCGCACGTCCTCGCGCGTGAGAAATACCGGTATCTCCACCGCCACCGTTACGGAATCGTTGATGAGCATGAACCTTTGCAGGGTCTCGTGACGCTTCTTCTTGTTGGGTGCCGTGGGCAGCGCAAGACCTGCGAGGCGCGTTGCAAAGTTTTCCTTCCTCGTCACTGGTGGACGGATCTCTGCGGGGAACTTTGACGAGCGATGTCCGTTGGCTTGAAAGAGATCGTGTGGGAAATGAGTCTCGATGCTTTCGAGATACTTTTTCAGCAACGAGATGTCGAGGTTCGCATGCGTGTCTGGGTGCAGAGTCGGTTTCGTGAGGAGTTCGAGCTTCGCTCTGTGTACCTGGAAGCGATAGACCTGCTGATGATGAAATGTATGGGAGCGTATGACAGCGCTGGGACTGAAGAGTTTCCTGCCCGCACTGCGCAGGCGGGCGTAGGTGGTGAGCGGCTGTACTCGGTTAGCCAGGAACTGATGGTGCGCGCCGGAATGTCGCGGTGGAAGCGTTGGGGCAGGAGCCTCTGCGTTTCCGTGAGCGAGTAGCCGAGGTTGAACGTCGAGATACTCTCAAGGATGAGCTTCAGCGGATACGTCTTGTTCTTGCCTGGCTCGCCGGTGAAGCGATGTAGGCACTCGGAGCATTGGAACACCTGCAAGGTTTGCAGGCGGTTTCTTCGCTTGCCCTTTCTGGTGGTGTGCTTGCAGCCGCACTCGGGGCAGACGGGGTTTTGTTGTGTGGTGGTGGTTGGCATGCCGGAGACTGAAAAAGTGGGTGATGAGAAATGGGTGATCGGGGAATGACGGGTGGACAGCCGGACACGGCTGTTTTCAGTCAACAGGATGTGGGGAGGTGTGTCAAACGTGGGTCGCTGATTTTGCGTGGTCAGGTCTGAAGTTTTTCGTGAGGTGCAGGTCACGAATTTTGCGATACGCTTCTGGAAAAAACTCGCATTGGCTGCGGAATTTTGAGCGCCGGGGACTTGTATGTGTTGCGGTTGGGGTGAGGTTGGTGGTGCGGACTTGGCGCTGGTTTGAGGGCTGGAGCCGTGGGAGGTGGGGTGTGGATGAATATTGAAAGGATTTCTGCCATGACACTTAAAGTGGCTAGTATGACGAACTCCGTTCGGTTCTACCGAGATGTGCTCGGGATGGAGATAATCTACGGCGGGGAGGATGACTGTTTTTCGTCGCTCCGCACTACAGACGAAAAAGGGCCCATCCTCAATTTGGAACAGGGTCGCTCGGTGAATGGCTGGGGGCGGCTGATCTTCTACGTTGCGGACGTGGACGCGATCTGCGCATACCTGCGGGAAAAAGGATTTCATCCGGAGAGTCCGCAGGACGCTTCATGGGGCGAACGATATTTCCATATGCCCGATCCGGATGGGCATGAGTTGTCATTTGCGCGTCCATTGCGACCTCCGAAGATTTAGCCCGGAGCGTTGAGCCTGAGAAACGAGCCGCCAAGGTCGTCAAAGGACGGGAGTAGAATTGAATTCGTCCCAAATGGCTCCCAGGAGGTCACGCGCATGGAAACGCCCAAAGCGCCGGAGACTGCTCGCGGTGAGACGACCCTCATCGGCACGTCGATTGTGATCAAAGGGGAACTCTCGTGCGGCGAAGACCTTTATGTAGATGACCAGGTGGAGGGCCTCATCGACCCGAAAGGAAACCGTCTGACCGTCGGACCAAACGGTCGCGTCAAAGCCAACGTCAATGCAAGCGCCGTGGTCGTGCAGGGCAAGCTGGAAGGCAATATTCGAGCGAGCGACCGGGTCGACCTAAAGCAGTCGGCCGTGGTCACGGGCGACATTGCGGCCCAGCGCATCTCCATTGATGAAGGCGCGTACTTCAAGGGAAGGGTCAATATCCAGAGAGAGGCACTCAAGAAGGAAGCATCGGGTGTGACTCCTTCTTTCTCGAAATGATGCACTAGAAATTGTTGGTCGCCGATCGCGCTCTCCCGGCTACTGAGTCTAGAAGAACGGCGCAACATTCCTTCGCATTTTCCTCGGTCAGGGAGACCTCGTTCGCGAGCCACGGCCTCAAACATCCGATCGCCTGGTTAAGGGCGCCGGTGTTCTCGCTGGTTGGTTCTGCAAGGGCGCGAGCATTCACGTCCCCAAAATGCGGTTCGTCTTCCCACCGCCGGAGTACGGCAAGCATCCGCCCGGTGTTGTTGTAGATGCCTGCGAGCAAGAACAACCCGACGCCCGCGAAGAGAGCTGCCGCGAAGCTTTGGCGCCACAACCCGAATGCCATCGCTCCTATTAGTATGGCAAGGGGCGGAATCAGGTCAGCCTGCCGGGGCTTGGCTTTCTTCAGCAAACTCGCGATCTCAGTCTTGGGACGGGTCTGCTGCCACATCTTTGAAGCTGACAATCTCAACCACTGCCACGCCTGCTTAGCGCGATGCATCGTTGACACCTCTTCAGCTACCTGCTCGGGAGGGCCGTTTTGAGGCCGCCATGAGTGGACTTTAGCGGAACCCGGACAGAGGGTCACATTACGAATGTCCCTCTATGGTCTGTGATTTGGACCGGGGAGCGCGCGGAATACAAACGGTGTTGATCGGGAATTGCACGATAGTGCAGTAGAACGCCCCACATTTCGTGCGCGCAGTTTACACAGTATGAATATACTTGTGATCGCAGAATTGCCAATGAGACTGCGATCCCATACCGCGACGCCAGGCCAGAGCGATCCCCTCGCTCGCAGACAGGGACTGCGTGAGTATGAGACCCATAGGGTCCCCGCAGGCGCGAAGATTCTGGATGCCAAGTACTGTGAATGGTGCGGGCGCAACTTTCTTCGCGAAGCGAAGTCCGCAAACAGGTATTGCTCGAAGTGTTGGCCGGTGATTCTTACTTTGAATGCGCGAAAGACCCAGAAGCTAGCGTCTCAACTCATTCACTGATCCCGGGCCAACCAAGGTCGGTTCAGCATCAGGTAGACATTCAGTCCTTTCGAATTGTTTGGCGCAGAGTGTTACGCGCAGGTCACAAGTTCTGCGTGACTAGGTCACGGATTTCTCCTGAGGCTTGGGGCTCAAATTCTGCGTGGATTTTGAGAGAGAAAGGCGCGTGGGAGCGGTTCTTGGAAGGATTGTCTGTGAACCGGAGGTTACCAAAGTTTGGGTCACTCAGCTTCCCAACGGTGCTAGAGTGGCGTTAGCTTCTTGCTCGCTTGGGGCCGGTAGCGCCACGCGGCGGACAATCCGCATCTCCGTTCGAAGAACCCGGACGCTGCCCGGCCCAGCCCAGGAACAATCCCTTGCAGGGGGTAGGCGATGGCGACATGTCCAGCCTGCGACAAGCACCCGAACTTACAGATGATTCGGTGCTCGCTAACGAGAACAGCTGGGTCCACACGTGGCTACATCTGCCCGGTGCCCGTCTGTGGCCGTCACCTTGACGAGAACGGCTACTTCGATCTCCAAGTCAATCCCGGAGTGAAAGATCGCAAGCCGAGTCCTCAAGCGGAACACTTATCGAATACAGCGCGATTACAGCTTTGAAGCCTTCATCACGACTAGGTAAGGGGTTTGCCGATGGAGCCCCAAATCCAAAGATCGAATTCCGTTATCATTAACATCGTGGTAAGTTTTGTCCGAGAAAACCTTCTCATCCCAACGCGAACAAGGGAGCCGCTGTGAGTCCGTGGAGGAATCAACGATGGGTGACGCTCTATAAAGTGGCAATGGTCGAGACAGTGCGCGCCAGGCTTAAAGATCGGATAGACGACGCGAAGTCTGCGATGACTGACCGGGCCAGCGAGCTAGCAACTACGACTGACGCGCAGCCAGAGTTAGATGCGCTTGCTGATGCCGTAAAGGGATTGAGAGTGCTGGAAAAGGAGATCGATCTTTGAGTCAGATCAAAGAGCATTGGCTCGACACCTCGGGGTCCTCAGTCAGCCTTGATATCGTTTGGTGGCGGATGTGGGTCACGGATTCTGCGTCCTTGGGGCGCGGGTTTTTCGTGAGGAGTGGGTCACGGATTTTGCGTGCTTTGGGTCGCGAGTTTTTCGTGAGAACTGAGTCTCGAATTCTGCGTGTCCCGGTTGTTCCAAGCCATAGGGAGTCGGGCTTTTTTGCGTTGGTGGTTTTTTGAGGGAAAGGCTCGGTCAAACCGCCACTTGGTGCGCGCGCGTTCGCCTAAATTTGGCCTTGAGAAGCGAGGCCGCCATCACTGTCCTCCCCCAAAGCCGGTGACAGCGGCCTCGGCGTTAAGAGACAGTGGCGCTTTGTCTCGTCTCTGTTCTTAACGAATCCTTGGCGGTGCGGATCATACCCCCGAAACGCTCGCCAGACAAGGCATTCAGCAGAGAAAGACCCGCGTTGGGAGCCGATCCCAGCTCTTGGGGGAGGGCTCAACAACGCCCTTACTCCCGCTGCCTGGGTCGCCCAGCGTTCGTAGACTCAAACAACCAGGTTGTTGTGTGATAGCGAGTAGAGTCGAGAACAGGCGCAGTAACTGTAGTCTCCCGGTGGTTAATCGACTGGGCTTTTCGCCGCGTCACCTCAGTCCGGTTTGGCTTGGTCCTGTTTCCTGTTCCCGCTCATCGAACCGGACTGGCAGTTTTCCCGCATCCGGCTCTCGGAAAAGACTCACGCTTTCGCCCACGGAAGGTTCGCGGTCCGGTGTGGCAACTGTCGACCGCACTGTAGGCTTTGCTGACTGGCCCCAGACAGAAGTAGTTGGCCCAACCGATCATCATCCGATTGAGCCTGTCCACGACGGTCTTCGAATCTTGCCAGACTTTGTCGCGTCCGGTTTCGTCGCTGATCGCTCGACAGATGCGCTGCACTCGTGTCTTCGAAGGTGTCGTGCCTAGGTAGACTCGGCCCCTCTTCATCGAGTAACACCGCCCGAACGTGTATCCCAGAAAGTCAAACTTCTCTTCCGGCAGATAACAGACCCGCGTCTTCTTCTCGTTCACCGTCAGTTTCAGCTTCGACATCATCGCCCGCATCTCGTACAGAGCTTGCTCCGCTCCGACTCGACAGCAGATGACGAGATCATCGGCATAGTTCACGATGTACGCTTTCCAACGCTCCTCGTGCCCGAGTTTCTTCCACCCCAGCACGAACCGTCGCATGTACAGATTGCTGAACAAAGGACTGATCGGAGACCCTTGTGGAGTACCTCGACCTTCGTCCCGATTGCGCGTACTCCGATGTTTGTTCCCACGCTCGTCGGTTTCCTCGACCGG
>WNFS01003585.1_pt1 | contig 13395 bp, 8 predicted proteins | sample 5400141 | NCBI WGS metagenome assembly WNFS01 (sample SAMN13153358, study PRJNA577476) | soil metagenome | isolation source: 60 cm saprolite under Madrone tree | place: USA:California | collected 2016-06-14
ACAATCCCTACCATCCCAGCAGGTGATAGATAATCATAGTTTTCCAAAACTATGCAAGAGTCTCACCACAATGGATCTGACGCCACCACCTGAGATCCAAACCTTCCTTGATGTGCAATGACAGCCATGAATCTAGTTGTCAAATCCTTGTTGGCTATGCTGTTTTCTTATGACTGAGGCAAGTCCCCCTTGGTGAGCATTGCAGTGCAAATATATGTTTTAGATAAGACTGCTTTTTGTATTAGTCAATTTGAGCAGCCCATCAGTTTTCGACTTGTGGGGAGTGGGCCATTGGCAGGGGTACTCATCCCTTTCAGGTATTATATATAAGGAATAGATAAGTTGAATAATGGACATCCACAATGCATTCTCCAATTAGTAGAGAATGCATTGTGGGTGTCCATTAAACTTACTTATTCCATCTAATACCTGAAAGGGACAAAGTAACAGCCCACCCCCTCCCCCAAGTTTGCATACATGGCACATCTTTAATTTTGTGCATAGAACACCAATGTTGCTGATTTACCATTGCAGGTTGACAGTTCTGATCCTGTAAATTCTGTCAATCTCTTTTCATATGTGCATTTCCTACCAGAAACCATGCCATCATGGAACCATACAGAACCACCTGTACAGATTCGAGCAGTATAATGAAAATCACCATAATACACCACCCCCTTGAGACCAAAAACCACCAGGGAACCATCATCACGAAAACTTATCTTTTTGCTCACTTGGATGGATGGTTCAGATATAGAAAATACCAACACTTTAGGTATAACATCAAAGCGCATGACTTTATTCAATGCACCATCACATTGTTCACATTTTCTCCTAGGATAATGCTCCTGAAATCTTTTTTGAAGACATGCAGATGTTGTGACATTTTGATCAGAACATTGAAGGACACAGGTCTGAAGGTCTCTGTTCAAATTATCCTCATGACCACAACCCACACAATGGATCCAATTAGAAGCAATGATATTATCACTCCTTAATAATTGTTCTGACATCTCACTGACTGCAGTTCCTACTTGACCATTGGGAAATAGAGTTGGATTCCTTTGATGCAGCAGACGTCTCACATTGTTTCTGGCCACCTCTAAAGTCATCTGCCCTTCATTTGCTTTATAGAACCCTGTGGCCAAGACATTCATGGTTCTATTCATGTTCTTAAACCGTCTCTTCCACTCAGCAGGGTCCTGAGACCAGATAGATAACAAAATAGTCATTACAGAATCATAAGCACAGCTGTAATTCTGACCATCCCATATGAGTCCTAGAGGGCCACTACCATGGGATTCAGTGTTGTCTTCCTCAGACATCTTGATTTTTTTGTTAACTTGCTCTGTGTCATTATCATCCAGCTTATGTTTTTTAGATGCAACAGATGCTGTTCCCTTGGCAGCAACAAAACCAGTTACATTGGACTTGGTAGATGCTGATTTATTTTTGTTGTTATGTTTCACAAGTTGCCAAGGTGTGTCAGTTGTAACAGCAAGCTCATCCAGAGGGTCCTGCCCATCCCATCTTATAGAGGTATGCACATTCTTGGGTACATATCTTGTACCCATGCATTTCTGAAATTGACGAATGACAACATTCCGTCTATCACCTGTAATGCCATCAGGTAGTTTATTTTCATATCTGAGTCTGGTGACTTCATCAAGGATCTCTAATTCCCTGAATTCTTGTCTGAGATATCCAGATGCCCCACCTGTCACAACCTTTGGATCAAAACCCTGAACAATAATTGTACCTTCAGCACTGGAACTTGTTGAGATCTACCACATTGTCTGGTCTGGTCCTACCCTGGGATGAATAGTCTGTCATTGCAAAATTAGGTAACACCAACACTTGATCTCTGGATAAAGATATCTCATCATCATTGGGGAGACTGCACATTGTGGCGGTGGTGTGCCTTGTGATGGGTACCACATTTACTGGAAGACCATCAATTTTTACTGTCTTTGGTGGATCTTTCAATTTTACAAACAGGGTGTCAAGGACATCTTGCCCTTCAGGACCTTTTGTTGTCTGCCAACTGACAACAGTACCTTCTGCACCTTTGGTCATACAACACTCTGTGGCATCATTATGCTTTAACATAACAGGCAGACCAACACACAACATCAATTTGCCAGCCACATGTTTATTAGAAGATGCAGGAGGTTGTTCCCATAGAATTTTCTGCAGATGTGGTGATATCACATTGGTCTTCCTGACTGGGTCAAGCACAGTTTTCTTTGGACGACCCCCACGCTGCCTCTTACTATCAGGATTCCTCCACCTGTCAATGGAATAAAAAGAATGCAGTATCTGATTGTTCTCAGCAGCAAATCGCTCTGTTCCAAGTTCATTGATCTTGTCTCTCTGAGCATTACGTGCTGTGATCACAGATACATTTCTGAACCTTTTTTGTGCCAACTTAGGATCATTGGGACCCTTGCCTGCTATTCTGGTACGGAGAAATGCTATGTCATCAGGTGTGCATGACTTGTATCTCATGTTTTCCAATGCAGTCCTCAATTTGGCATCTTCAAGTGTCTGCCTGGCTTGTCTCATGTTTTGACGCAATATGACAACAGTTGTGATCTGATGCCACAGAGCTTTACCAATAGCAGATTCTTGCTGTTCTATAGACTGGCCAGATTGCAATTGGGTGCCAACATTACCTGCATATAAAGGTCCTCCACTTCGGGCAGGAGGCAACTGAGCAAAGTCTCCAGCAAATATAAAGTTAATGCCTCCAAAAGGTTCATCATGAACTCCACGAGCCTTTGCAGCCTGAGCACTTATCTTATACATATCTCGACATGATATCATAGAGACCTCATCTAAAAATATGTAGTCAACACCATCCAACCTAGCCCTGATCTGTGCTAAGGAATTTGCAGACACAAATTCACCATCATTGATACCCAAAACAGAATGGTAAGTAGAACCATTCAGCAAAGCAGCTGCTGAACCTGTAGGAGCCACCACCAGAAATCGATGATTTTCTTTCCTTTCACCAAAGAAATATATAAGTGCTTTGATGACCTGTGATTTTCCAGTACCTCCCATACCACCCAAATACATTCTCAGCTTGTCAGGCTGTTCCATCATGGCATGGTTGGCAATAATACGAAAGGCCCTTTCTTGCTCTATATTCAACAGATATTTCTTGATACTGTTGACCATGAGCTGTTTATTAGCCTTAGATGTGGGTTCAAACAATTGATCAATATAGCTTTTATCAACAATAGCAACCTTGTTGGGCACAAATTCATTATTTTTGGATTTGGTGTTAGTGGGAAGATGTCTGTTTCTCTCATCCAACACAGCTTGTTTTTTAGCAAGGACAGCAGCCCGCCATGCTTTGGATGTCTGATTGTACTCGGGCTCTACAGGATCCAGAGATCCCACATCAGGGAGACCATCTTCACAGTCATCAAGCCAACCTGCCATATTCATTGTCCGCTCTGTGGCTAACATCTCATTCTTTCTACTTCTTCCTCGTTTTCCTGGAATATTGAAAACATCACCTTCAGCATCTGCATCTTCCAATCCAGGATCAAACTCAGCACCAACTGTTGCAAGCTCATTTGCATGCAACTCATCAAGATCATCAAGAACATCCGAAGTTGCCCAATGGTATGAGATATCCCCATCCAACTTGTCTCTCTTAGCAGAATAATCATCTCTGGCATCCAAACATTCATAACGTACATTAAAATACTTCATGATCTCCACCTGTCGCTTGGTGAACTCATGTGCCACAAAAGCCTTGTCCCATGATTCATCTTTATACTTCAGATCTCTGCCACTTCTCCAAGGTTTGAAAAATGTTAGCATGGCACAACAGTAATACTCACGATCACCACGATCAGATCTGGGAAGTGTCACAGGCAAGAAATTTGGAACCACAAGAGGATCTTCCTTCCGTACATGTGCACAGTGAGTGGTATATTGAGAATGGCCAGGTTGAAAAGAATGATCCTTTTTTGGAACACATTCTGCCAATTCCTTCATGACATCCAATTCATCATCCTCCTCATCCTCTTCAGATTCTTCATCAACACCATGATCACCATACACAATGTCATCATCAATAAAATCATTCAAAGGAGCATCTTCTACAATATCTTTTGTCTCATACTCTTCTTTGACTGCATCTGTGCCAGGTTGAATATTTAACTCATCATCTGATTCTTCAACAAAATCAGGATCATCAATGGCATCTCCTACCTTCTTCTTTATCATCCGCCTCTTTGTAGACTTACGATAAAGTCGTATCCAATCATACAACGAAACATGTTCATACATGGAAGGTCTATAAACATAATCACTTACTTTAGAGAGACCAACAAATCGTCCTTGACTCTTGTTTATGACCACCTTATCTGTGACACCTTCTAAGTCAGGTATATCTTCAGTGGCATGGTCTTCATCCCAAGCACCAAGCACCTCCTTTACATACCCTCTCCAATAAAATGGAACAAATTTATGACCAGTGTAATGATCAGGATTTCCCAGTATATAAAGAGAAGCCATAGGTCCACCAATTTCTGATTTGGCTGTCAGGGAATTCACAACCTGAGTGAATATTTTTCTGACTTTCTCTTTACGTTTTAGACTCCCACCGATCATTTCTGAATTCTTGTCAAAAACACTCCTGATGACATCAAAAACACTGTAAGTCTTCAGACCCGGCTTAGTGATATAATCACTGACATAGGCAACAACTGCTTTGATTGCAGTACCAGAAAGCAGGCTAGTGACATCTGAATTACACCGCAAAAGATAAGTGAGCAGAGGGGTAACAGTGTTCATCCAAGCTTCACCTTTTTTCAAATTCAATGCACCAGTCTTTGGTTCCACCATGGTTTGTTCAAATGTATCTCTGGGGAATCGACGCTTACATTCACCTTTGGCATTGGTACAATAAGAAACATTGTTTCCATTATCATCAAACTTGTGAACATGCTGATTTGCTCTCAATAAAATATCATCTGTGATGTTTGGGAACTCTTGCCACCAGGAAGCACGCTGGTCATCACAAGAACATTGTTTGCAATCATCTCCACACAGAGGTGGTGGAGGATCTGGTAAAGTGAGAGTGGGTTCTTGATAATTGGATAATTTAGAGGCTTCTCCAACCTTTTCAGACACTTCAATCTTTGATCCTGTCAAAAACTCTCCCACACACAAACTTTCTAAATATTCAACTATCTTCTTCTGAAAGTCAGAGTTGACATCCATTATTTTATCTCTTATCTCCTGAGGTGTCAATGATCCTGATATCCACAACAGCAGATGAAGGTGCAAGGTAAGACGACCCTGCTGCTCCACTGTTCCATAATAAGCGGATGTGTCCCCATAAAGGCCAAGATGTTCCTGATCCACACCGAGAACATGCTTGAGAAACATCTGGACCATGAAATGAAAAAATCTTGCACTGGCCACAGGATTCTGAGCTATCAGTCTGTAACTTTCATTCTTGTGCCGAATAGTAGGAGAGAAAACCTCTTTGGCATCTGCATAATACAAAGAAATAGGATGACAAGTATCTGCAGGAGCAAAAGTGATAAACCATGAAGGAGCACCAACATATGATATCAAAGACCAGATCTCATTCCGCATATACCTCTTAGATGTAAGAGAACCTTTGACATGACCACCCACATGATCCAAATCAGATATAAGCTTGTAACATGCCTTCTCTTCTGCTGTTTCTGGCTTAACCCTTTCACCTTTAGACAACCTTTTTGACAAGCCTTCAAGGACCCCCACATCAATATTCATGAGACGATCTGCTATATCATCAAAACTTTGCCTTTCAGTCATCAAGTAACCTCCAGTGTTGCTACCCTTAATCTGCTCATGATTAAATGCAATAAGAGGAAAGTGAGCATCCCTTTGAAAACGCTTGTCATGATACATCAGAAGTTTTCGTTTGTGCATCAGATCAGACATTTCCACATTACTATCATCAACAGCACCAATCCCACCAAGACCATAAGGAAACAGCCAGGGGAACATCATAGGATACAATTGTGGGTTGTCATAAATGGACTCAGGCTTCTCAGCATGACCTATGGCAAGTACTTTACCATCATCATCTTTAAGATGCTGCATTGCCTTAGCAGCAAGTGCCTTGGGCCCCATCATGTTCAACTTCTCACCTGTGATACCATTCACTACAAACGGACAAGGACCCGATTCAACACCATCTTCCAATTCATTGTCAAATGCACTGACAGACTCTGGATTTTTATTTGTGAAGGAATTTCTATATGTGACTATCACGGGTGGACCATCGTCTGGATATTTTTCTAGATTGTCATAAGCTATATCCATGTTATAATAATCAACATGATTCAACTTGAGCCACTCCAGAGCCTCACTCACCTTTTTTCGACGCACAAGCAAAGGTGTCCTCTTCAGGTCTTCAGGAGTTGGCCTGCAAGGACCAGTATATATGAATGCAATCACTTCATCAAGGTCCTCTATGGGGGGAGGTAATCTCTCATATATCTTGGGCATGGGATTTTCAAATGCAATGACATTGGCCTTCATTTTGTGCATCCCGGAGGACACCTGAACTATACACTTATTCCGACGGACCCGAGAGATGAGAAGCTGCTCTGCATAAGATAAATTTTGCAGCTGGGATGGGACTTCACCAAGCCAAAGACCAGCTGCTAAGGCATATTTAGGAGTCAAACCTTCATCTAGACTACTTTTGCAAGATCTACATATTTTGGTACAGGTTTGGTCCAGAACTGGACCTTTGACTTCCTGAATTGGATCATTTGGAGAGGACCTCTCAAGACGGGTGACTCTCATACCCTCCCTGACCAACACATCCAAATCACATCCAGAATCAGACAACCCAGACAGTTGGGATAAGGGCACAAGCTGACCACAAACAGCACAACCACCTTCCATGAAATTATCAGGAGATGTATCTTCACACCAGTTCAGTGCAATAGTCTCCTGAAGATCTTTTGAAGGAGGAGGAGGAGGAAAATCTGAAACTTTAGATCGTCCGGTTTCCCGCTTTACTTTCACACGTTTGGCTTTTTGTAGCTTCTGCTCGGCAGACATTCCATTATTCTTTTGCCGTTCTTGTTTACTTTTTTTTTTAGAGGTGTCCAGGCCTGCATACCATTGTTTGGACCTTGCAGAGTTACTTTTCACTGAATGCAAGGCAAAAACAGACATATAACTGTCACAACAAGCACACAAATGTCCTTTAAATAAACCTGCAATATTTTCTGCACGAATCTTTGAAGGCACATGCAATCCATGAATCTTGGCTATAGACTTGGCATCCTTTGTGGTCAATTTACCAACAAATCCATCAATAGGCACTTTGCCATACACATGATCACCAAGAGCACCATACAAAGCTTCTGCCACATTTTTGTGCTTATGTCCAATAAATCTCAAATTAGATTCTGGTGTCACAATCTTACCAGAACAATTGACATGAGGGACAAGTTCCTCCAAATTAAACAATGGAACTCTTCCACCACCAATGTTTTCCCAGGACAGATCATCAGGTCTGACTTCACCTATATCAGGCACCATGACTGCAGAATGTATGTGTGCAGATACAAGCATTGGTGACAAGTGAGAAGCTACAATAAAAATCATGGTGAACCGACGAACACTGCAAATAGATGCTTGGATGACCAAAAATTCATTGCGTCTGAATAAATTCTGCAAGAGGGATGATTTCACCCTCCTACATTTCTCAGCTACGGACCTGTGCAAAGTAAAACAACAATTGATAACCACAAGATTGAGACGATATAGATACTGTGGCCACCACTTTCCGCGAGGGGTAACAAAGATCAATACCCGATAAATCCCGAGGAATAAATACTTCAATAGGAGATACAGAACACGAAACACAAGATACAAAATTTGACCCAAAATTGTCTGCAAGTTTAACACACCAGTAACAATATGCACTCCAATGTTATGGTGATCAGTTTTGATATGGTCAACTACACCTCCGACATCATCAACGGACACAACAAATTGGGAACACTGGTGATCAGTGGTTGAACAGGACTCTCTCTCAAATTTAGACAAGTCTGATGCAGTCTTGTACAAAGCACCATACTTTAAACCCATTTCTTGGGCAGAATTTATGTTCTCACATGTAGGACGAAATGATAAAACACCCAAGCCTCGGGCAGACAACAAATTTTCACCAATACACAAGACTGATGGATCAATCTTGTATGACTCTTCTTGCGCAGAAACTGTAACTGCATGTGGGGATAACGAGTAGAACAATGGAACACCCGATTTTTGGGCAGAAATTGTAGCTGCACATGGGGATAACGAGCAGAACAAAGGAACACCCGATTTTTGGGCAGAAATTGTAACCGCACGTGGGGATAACGAGCAGAACAATGGAACACCCGATTTTTGGGCAGAAATTGTAGCTGCACGTGGGGATAACGAGCAGAACAAAGGAACATCCGATTTTTGGGCAGAAATTGTAACCGCACGTGGGGATAACGAGCAGAACAATGGAACACCCGATTTTTGGGCAGGTAATGTGTTTGTGCCCATGTTTGACATGGGACAAACATATGAAGGTAGATCATTAGTAGTGGCAGTAACAGACGCACCTTCAGGTCGGACACTGTCATGATATTCCATCTGTTCAGAGACAAAGATAAATCAGATGATAAAATCAATACGACAGAAAATTGAGATTATACGTGAAGTCTTACACCCGATCCCGACTGGGTCAAGAGATCGGGTGAATAATGAGATGGATGGAGAACACGAGAGGTCACCACGAGATAGAACAAAGCAAGCAGAAAGAGCGATTGCATAGATCGCGAAGGAGACATGATAGATGAGAACAACATGTGGATTTACCGGAAATGGCAAACTCAACCAGGTGCCGAGAGATGCCGAGTTATTTTATATATTATTTATAATTGTTCCTATTTAGGCAATTTATATACTAAATTTTTATGTGACCTTGCACGTGCTACTTTTCTTCTTCCAGATACCAACTCTTGAATTTTACACAAATTATGTTGTGGGGGACCAATACAACTAACAATGAAATTTCAGCAGAAGATTTAAATTCAAGACCTATAATTAAGGTCAAATATTAAAAACTACTTAAGTCAGAAGTCCAAGGTAGTCCTCATGACACACCCATTCTGGTCTCTGCTGTCCCAAACGATCATGAACAGCATCTTTCATGAACCGGGCCTGACATATCCTCTCCCCACCCTCCCAGGTCCTGACACCATGTCTAAGAACCTTGCCTGCAATTGCAACTCCAGTACCCGGAAGGTACGACAACCTCAGACCCAAATCCTGTACATCTAATGTGCACTGCTGATGGGTTCCACTGCTGAACAGCAAGTCGTAATCCATGGGGGCAGCACCCACATCACGATGGAAAAATGTCTTCCTATTAACGATCAGAGAGAAACCGGACCACACAGAAGTCCAAAGATGTATGTTTGGGTGGGTGCTATGCAAGTGCAGGCCGTCCTTGAGGAGCTGAATGGCGGCCAGACCAGCATTGTATTGTTGAGGTGCTATCAAAGCGGTGATGGCATTGGCAATGAGATCAACATTGGACGTGGCCCGAAGGAAGTCAGCAGCATCGTTGCCTCTGATGTCAGAAGAGACATAGATCTTCTCGCGCAGTTGCTATGAGTATAATGACAATTAAAAAACCACGAAAAAATATCCTAAAAAAGAAAACAACTCACATCATGGGATTGCTGGAACCATCCAGGGGACATGTTCAGTACCCCAGCACCAAATTCACCACCTTCGGGTGATGGACAAAAACCACTGCGGCGCCAGCTATCTCCATCTGCCATACACGATCGCATAAAAGTATCCAACCGCGGTCTAAGAATTTTAGTACCCATGGTTGAATCTGTCTACATGGCAATTCGGAAATCAAGTAATCAAGTATTTAAATGAATTTAAATACGTACAACTCGATACGGTGCAAATATATGTGGCAGATACCATACCATTATGCGACCGTGCCGGTCCAATATGGTGGCAGGTTCGTCCATGTCTCCAAAATTGGGATTCACGAAAAACTTAGCAAGCCTTTCATCCTCGGCAGAATGGTCCCAATCGGTTCGAGGGCGAGTATTCTTGACACGATCAGCAAAACGAGTGACATCCCATTCTGTCTGATCTGCAATACAAATAAACAGATAAAGCACTATTACAAAAACATTTGTATACATCACTTACGAGGATTTGAAATGGCCAGCGCCACAACAAGGGCAACGCGACGAAATTCCTCTCCGGTCACCGGTGCACCAGCAGGAAGGTCAGAAGAGCATGAGGACTTCAGAAATTGCTGCCAGTCTGCTTGTATTCTTGCCCTGAAAAATATACAATCAAACATCAAATGCAAAGGCAATGACACAATTACCTGAACTTTTTCATAGCTAGACTGGAAAAATCTTTCCCTGTCAGTGATCCAGTTGAATTGATCTGAAGAACATCAGCCAATTCTTTCCACATGAACTCTTTCAGAGTAGGAACAGTGGGTGCTGCAAGTGGATCAGCTAAAGTATCTGTCACCCCGTTCCTTTTCCTTTTATGAACCCGAGGCATTACAGTATCCGGAGGGTCCAAAGTTGAATAAGATCAAACTCGAACATGCATCACGTGATATATCGAACAAAGACCGAACTCAAACCAAATAAGACCGAGCGACCGAGATGACCGAGTAACCGAGATGACCGAGTAACCGAGTGGCCGAGAAATCCATATATAATTCTTTTTACAATGTGTGGCTAATTAATCCCCAAAAATGATACAAGATAAGCTGGAAGATGGGAAGAATGTTTGATTCCACACAGGTTTCAAAGAAAAAAAAATATAGTTCAACACATCGATTTTTCAAAAGCAAGTCCTGTTGTACATTGTGCTGCAAAATATTGTAAGACTATCAAAACAAAGACCGAACTCAAACCAAATAAGACCGAGCGACCGAGATAACCGAGTAACCGAGTGGCCAAGAAATTCATATATAATTCTTTTTACAATGTGTGGCTAATTAATTCCCAAAAATGATATAAGATAAGCTAGAAGATGGGAAGAATGTTTGATTCTACACAGGTTTTGAAGAAAAATATGTATTTCAAAACGTCGATTTTTCAAAAGCAAGTCCTGTTGTACATTGTGCTGCAAGATATTGTAAGACTATCAAAACTTATATTCCCTCTTCATCCAGCGGCCTCCCTTCCCATCAGGCTTCAACAATTCAAAGCCATCTGGCTTGGAAAAGCTGCATTGACCAGAACAATCTCCGTACCTGCATACATAAATATATGTGGACCCTTTCTTGACCTCATCGGACCAGCTATGAGGAGAGTGGCATTTAGGACAGACAGGAGGAAGGCGCTGACCCCAAGGGCGCCACTTGGGATGAGTAAACACGTATAGGGTAGAGGCGATGGAGGAAGTGGTGATGTCGCGATGCAAGAGGACAATGTTAGTGTGGCGGGCGAATGGAGACTGGACCAATGCAGTAAGCATATGCCTCATAGAAGGCACCAGCTGGAAACCCTCGACAAGAATGCGATGTGCAAAGTCGACAAAGAACGGGACGACGAATGTGGCAAGAAATTCGACTGCAGTGAAGGCGAGAAGGTCATCGATGGCCAAGCTGATAAAATTGTGAACAGCTTGTTATTAAATACACAAAAAGGCACTTACTATTGAATCATGTTCTGCAGACCAATAAAACTTTCTCGCTCCCGAATAAGAGCGCCACAGCACATCATAAACATGGTGGTGGGCTTGGCTCGGAGGAAGGAGACCAAGACAGGAGGGAAAATGGCCTTTACAAACTAAGACAGCATATCCTGAATACAACAATGCTTACAATATATATTTTAATGCTCACCTCATCGACGGTCGTACAGAGGTCGGCACCGATGTAGAGATCTCCGGAATCATCGTGAGAGTGATTAGTTATGATAATAACCACCCGTTTGAAACCACGGCTGATGACAGTATCAGGGAAAATAAAATAAAATAAAAGTTGGGATTACTTACTTTTCTAGAGATCGAACTAGAGCAGTCATTTCCTTGGTGTATCGCACGGTACGTTCGTTGGTCGTGAGATCGAATATAATCTCTTTGTATAAAAATGAAGTTTCCGACAAAAATCCGCTAGCTATTTCCGACATAATTCGAGCCGGACTACCCTTCGGATTGATGGAAACAAGAATAAAATGAAGGATGAGGAGGGGGTCAGCCAATACTTCGGAGTTAGAGGTGAGTTGGTAATCTCCTTCCACAGGAATGGGGGAAGGCAAGACGGGCCTCCAAGTTTCGGTCGGTTGAACCAAGAGGGAGGCATCACCTCTGTAAAAACCCTAAAAACATAATAAATATATGGCGGGTGTATTCCGCAAATATAAAATATAAAATAGACTTACAAAATATGGAGTTGGTTTAGGAAAGAAGCCCGAATGACACGCAATGCAGAGGAATATCGCATTATCCAGATTGGTGCCATTCGGCACGGGGATGTGCTTAGAACACATAACGCGCGAGCACCGATCGCATAGCCACAAGTCGCCACCGTTGCAGCACATATAGCAATATTCCTAAATAAATGAATGGTACAAAGAACAGTTAGCATATACAAGATTGTCTGACTTACTTGGCGACATCGGTCTCGATGAACCAATTGATTGCTGAGCGCCACCGGTGGCTGTACCGCAACTCCATCCTTGCGAGGGGCCGTGCCACCGGTGGACTTTCGGGCTTTGTTGGTAGTAACAACCATGGAAGAGATTTAGGGTTATAAGAAGAGAGCGAGAGAGAGAGAGAGGGAGATAAAGATCGATTTGATCGATTGAGCCGCAAGGCAGAACGGAACGATCACGTGATCGAATGTGAGAATTTACAAACACGACCAAACAGTTGAATTATAAGACGCGTCCGATGTACATCTGGACTCTCTCTCTCTCTATCACCACCCATCCACCAGGATGTCGTGGATCATCCGTAGCCGTTGCGTGTCCACTGCAGGGGCATGCGACGGAGATGGATGGTACACGGCCTCCATGGATTTAAAGTAAGTTTTGTTTTTTCGCTTTACTAACTTATCTACAGGTCAGATTACGCGAGAGCGTGTAACCCCCCCGTTTAGGGGGGGTTTTCTCATCTGCTCGCATCACCGACGCATGGGAATGCGTAACACGGTGAGTATTTTTTAACCTCCATTTCACTAATATTTTTTTTGCATATACAGGCCGAACTACGCGGGAGTGCGTAACCCCCCAATTGGGGGGGTTCTCCTCCGATCGCGTCACCGACACAAGGGAACGCGTAACCCCCCAATTGGGGGGGTTCTCTTCCCTTCGCGTC
>WNFS01004552.1_pt1 | contig 13394 bp, 7 predicted proteins | sample 5400141 | NCBI WGS metagenome assembly WNFS01 (sample SAMN13153358, study PRJNA577476) | soil metagenome | isolation source: 60 cm saprolite under Madrone tree | place: USA:California | collected 2016-06-14
CTCGACGCTGCCAGTGATCTGCGACCTCGACGTTGTAGATGCCCGCTGCCTCTTGCCCGAGAAAGAGCGAGAGTGCTCCCACAGGCTCACCATTGACCCTGGTAATGTAGTGACGCAGGGGTTGATCTCCCCCTAGCCCAAGGCTGATGTAGAGCCGTTCTCGCGGTTCATCCCGCTGGTCGTTCTCGAGATAGCGATGGAAGGTGCCCCAGAGCGTCACCCCCTCCTCGTCTACGGCCCGCTCGACGGTCAGATCTGGCGGTGGTGGGAACGGGGAAGCGATGGCCGAAAGATCGATTGCCATCCCAACACCCTCACACAGGCGCGCCCAGCCATGTGCCAAAAGGAGCCGCTCCAGATTGGGAGGGCGGCTGTCTATATTCAGAAACCACAGGTGGGGAACGTTGCGCTCCCGAAAGCGCGAAGCCACTTCGTCGATCACCTGGTCAACATGCGCCTCCGAGAGCTGTGCTCGCACCACCCCATTAAAGGTATTATCCCATACCCCGGTGATGACCCACTCGATCTCATCCGTGACCTGCCTTTCGGCCAGCGGTGAGGTTCCCAGGTAGGACAGCATCTCGATTATATTGACTGCTTCAAGCAATGGCCAACGCTCGCGACTCATTGCTTGCTGTTGTTCACTCATGGCTATTCCTTTCTTTTTCCAATGGATAGGTAGGTATGTACGCAACAGACGTCTTGGAACCAGAAAAGCTATGCACCATTCCCCTACAACAACATATGCTGTGTGAAAGGGATGATGGGCATTCCGAAAGCCAGGAGGAGGTGCGCGGGCACGATGAAGCATGCCAGAGGGGATTGGCGTCAGGAAGCGGGCATTATGTCTGACAGGTCAGAACACTCAAGTATGAGCGTGCATGAGCAATCCTTCATGAAAACAGTGGATCGGAACATGTATGAACCTGGAATAAGTATGACATGCTTCTTTGTTGGGTGTCAAGGAACTGCATCATCCTTGACAAATACTTGAGTATTTGGTAAGTTTGCCACGATGTGCTACCTCTATTGACCTGGCATGAACTTGAAAGAGATGGCTCTTCTCAATATCCTAAAGGCGCTGACTAAAGCTCGTTGAGAGTTAATAAGGGTACAAATCCTCTGCCGGTCATAGTGATGGAAGTGCTAGAAAATAAAAGCTTATGAATAACTTCAGCGAAAAGGTCAGCTTCATCTGGAGTGTAGCCGACCTCATCCGGGATACGTTTAAGCGCAGCAAATACCAGGATGTTATTTTACCGCTCACAGTGCTGCGCAGGATCGATTGTGTATTGCAGCCTACGAAAGAGCAGGTTCTCGAAGTCAATGCAAAACTGAAAGGCAAACTCGAAAACCTTGCACCTCAACTATGCAAAGCCTCCGGCTACGCCTTCTACAATACCTCGTTGTATGCCTTCGAACGACTATTGAGTGATGCTCCACATCTCGCGGCCAACCTGCGAGCTTACATCAACGGCTTCAGCGACAATATGCGCGAAGTGCTCGAGAAATTTGACTTCAACAACACTATTACCAAGCTCGAGGAGGCAGAACTCCTCTTCCTGGTGATGGAAAAATTTAAGAACATTGACCTTCATCCCGATGTAGTCCCGAACCTAGAAATGGGCTATATCTTCGAGGAACTCATTCGGAAATTTAACGAAGCCTTGAATGAGAACCCTGGTGAGCACTTTACGCCGCGCGAGGTGATTCGCCTGATGGTTAACCTCCAGCTTGCGCAGGACCAGCAAGCCCTGAAGCGCAACCATATCGTGCGTACCGTCTACGACCCATGCTGCGGCTCGGGCGGGATGCTCACTATTGCGAAGGAGCGTATGCTCGAAATCAACCCCATGGCAGAAGTTCACCTCTTTGGCCAGGAGTTGAATGGAGAGACGTTCGCGCTCTGCAAGTCCGACCTCTATATGAAGAGTGCCGATGGCCGCGATGCAGAAAACATTAAATTCGGCAGTACGCTCTCAAAGGACCAGCACGCCGACAAGCACTTCGATTATTTACTCACCAATCCCCCTTACGGCAAAGAATGGAAAATGGACGAGGCGGCTGTAGAGAAGGAGGCCGAGCGTAGTTACGCCGGACGCTTCGGCGCTGGCACACCGCGCATCAGTGACGGGCAGTTGCTCTTTCTCCAGCATATGCTCGCCCGCATGCAGGACCCCGATACAGGTGGGAGCCGCGTAGCCATCGTTATGAATGGGTCGCCGCTCTTTACAGGCGATGCTGGCAGCGGTGAGAGTGAGATTCGCCGCTGGATACTGGAGAACGACTGGCTAGAGGCCATTGTAGCCTTACCTGAGCAGCTTTTCTATAATACAGGTATTGCCACATACGTCTGGGTGCTCACCAACCGTAAGGAGCAGCGAAGACAAGGCAAGGTGCAACTTATCAATGCTACAGATTTTTGGGTGCAGATGCGCAAAAGCCTTGGCAACAAGCGCCGTGAAATTTCGCGAGAGCAGATCGGCCAGATTACCGAGATATATCTAACCTTCAAGGAAGGCGAACACTGCAAAATCTTTGACACTACGGATTTCGGTTATCGCAAGATCACCGTTGAGCGTCCCCTGCAGCTCAACTTCCAGGCCAGTCCAGAACGTATTGCCCGCCTGCAAGAGCAAAAGGCATTTCAAGACCTCACAATTAGCAAAAAGAAAAACCTACAGGAGAAAGCGGCAGAGGATGCGGAGGGCCGTAAGCGGCAAGAAACTATACTTGCCATGATAAGTAATATGCCGGATACCCTCTTCAAGGATCGTCCTACATTCGAGTGGGTGCTGGACAGTAACGCTAAATCCGCGGGTCTCAAGCTCTCCCCACCTATACGTAAAGCTATTCTCACGGCTCTCTCCGAGCGTGATGAGACGGCCGAGATCTGCCGCGATAAGGACGATAATCCCGAGCCTGATCCAGAGCTACGCGATACCGAAAATGTACCGCTCAAGGAGGATATCTGGACGTTCTTCGAGCGCGAAGTCAAGTCACATGTACCCGATGCCTGGATTAATATGGCTATCCGGGACCACAAAGATGGGGAAGTAGGCAGGGTAGGCTACGAGATCAATTTCAATCGCTACTTCTACAAGTACCAGCCACCAAGACCTTTAGAAGAGATTGAGGCGGATTCAAGTGAATATTCACATGATGGTATTCCAGTTATCAACCCATCTCATTTAAGAGATGGACATGTATATCCAGATTGGGATTGTACCGTTGACAAAGAAACTCATCTTCGATTAATACGGCATGAATTGCATAAAGGTGATATCGTCTTTGCCAGACGTGGGGAAATGGGTAGATGTGCATTGATAACAGAAAAAGAAGCAGGTTGGCTTTGTGGAACAGGGAGTCTACTGATGCGCCCTCGAGTTTCTTTGTCTGCTCCATCGTTCTTAAGCAAGGTGTTAGCCACAGGTGGTGTTAGAGATTGGCTGTTGTTGGAGTCGGTAGGTTCAACAATGGATAATTTAAATACTAATATCCTTTCGAGAATACCTTTACCAATTCCACCTCTTCCTGAACAATATACCATAGCAACCTACCTCGACCGCGAGACAACCAGGATCAGCGCTCTGATAGCGAAGAAGGAGCGGCTGATCGAGCTTTTACAGGAGAAGCGTGCTGCTCTTATTAGTCATGCTGTTACTAAGGGACTTGACCCTACGGTGCCTATGAAGGATTCAGGTATTGAGTGGTTGGGGGAGATTCCGGCGCATTGGGAGGTTAAGCGGCTGAAATTTGTAGCTGATGTTCTTAATGGAGTAGCGAAAGGACGCGATTTGGGCCAAAGGGATGTTATAGAACTTCCTTATTTGCGTGTTGCCAATGTGTAGGATGGTTATTTGGACCTTTCGGATATTGCCTTGATTACAGTTGGGGTAGATGAAGTTGAACGCTATTCGCTCCAGCGCGGGGATGTTCTTATGAATGAGGGAGGAGATTTTGACAAACTTGGCAGGGGGTATGTGTGGGATGGATCGATTACTCCATGTCTTCATCAAAATCATGTATTCGCAGTCAGACCTCACTTAGGAGTGGACCCCTACTGGATAAGCATAATTACTCTCACGAGCTACGCGAAGCACTATTTTATACTGAAATCGAAACAGAGTACGAATCTTGCGTCAATTTCAGGAACTAATCTCAAAGAGCTTTCCGTACTAATGCCGCCAGAAGATGAATGTAATGCAATACTGAACTATATTAAGGTTACGACAGCCAGAATCGACGCCCTTATTTCCAGAATTCGAGAGGGTATCGAGAAGTTAAAGGAGTATAGCTCTGCACTGATCTCGGCAGCCGTGACGGGGAAGATTGATGTGAGGGAGATAATTGGCGACCATTCAGAAGATCTCTAGAGATTGAGATACACAGTAATACATAATGATAAATTGTAGGAGTGATATATGGGTAGAGTGAGAATTCATGGGGCAGAATATCCCATCAAGAAAATCTTTAGTGACGACTTTGTTTTCACTATCCCCCTCTATCAACGCCCCTATGCATGGACAACAGAGCATGCTGGAGAATTACTTGACGACCTGATCGCTTTTATGGGCGATAGTAGAGAGCCGTTAGATGAATTGACCCCCTATTTCCTGGGTAGTATTGTGCTGATCAAAGGTGATGAACCGGATGCTCAGGTAGTTGATGGTCAGCAACGACTTACTACACTTGCGATACTGCTAGCAACCTTACGAGCCTTGATACCTTCTGAATCTGCGAGGGATTTAACGCCATTTCTCTATGAAAAAGGGAATGCGATTGCTGGCACATCAAACCGCTACCGTCTGACTTTACGTGAACGAGACGCGCAATTTTTCCAAAGATATATCCAGGATGAAAAGGGCATCGAAAAACTGAAAGTATTAAATTCGGCAACACTTTCGGATAGTCAAAAAAATATTCACGATAATACACAATGGTTCTTGAAGCATTTGCAAAAGCTCTCCGATATCCAGCGACTTGCCCTTGCACAATTTGTCATTAATCATTGCTTCATGGTAGTTGTCTCTACCCCCGACCTTGACTCTGCATATCGCATCTTTTCGGTGTTGAATGACCGAGGGTTAGACCTATCCCATACCGATATCCTTAAAGCAGAGATCATCGGCAATATCCCTTCTCAAGAGCAGGACAAATACGCGGCGAAGTGGGAAGATTTAGAATCTTCACTTGGACGTGAGATGTTCGAGAACCTCTTTGTCAATATTCGCACGATTTATCGCAAGACAAAGCTCCATGGTACGATACTTGAAGAATTTCGTGAATATGTATACCCGACTCGCCAACCTACCTCTACCCCTCAAGAATTCATCGATGACGTTCTACTACCCTATGCAGATACCCTTGATGCTATTACCAAGGCGGACTATCAAGGTACTAAACGCACAAGGGAGATAAACATTCTGCTGAAGTGGCTCAATCGCATCGATAACGGTAACTGGATACCGCCTGCCATGATTTTTCTTGCACACAACCAAAACAATCCTGAGACGTTGATACGCTTCTTCGCCTATCTCGAGCGCCTCGCCGCTAGTTTCATGATTCGAAAAACGAACATCAATAAACGCATTGAACGCTATGGACGGTTGATAAATGTGATCGAGCGCGGAGATGATGTTTTTGGGTCCGGTTCTCCTCTAAACCTTCTACCTGGGGAGCGGCGCGAAGTCTATGAGATCCTAAATGGAGATATTTACCTCGTGCGTGGGATTTACCAGTATGTCTTGCTGCGCTTGGATGCAGCACTTTCAGATGGCACAGCCTCATACGACTATCCCACCATTACTGTCGAGCATGTGTTACCGCAAAACCCAGCCGTTAACAGTGAATGGATGAAGTATTTTCCTACAAAGGAAGAGCATGAAAAATATGTACATCGATTAGGCAATTTGGTCTTACTCTCTAAAAGGAAAAATGCGCAGGCACAAAACTATGATTTTCTATTGAAGAAACAGAGATATTTTACTACAGGACAAAGTGTCTCTCCTTTCGCTTTAACCACGCAAGTACTACAATACACTGCATGGACTCCTGCGGTAATCGAGCAACGACAGCAAATGTTGATGAATCTTCTCGTAAAGATCTGGGGCTTATAGCAGAGGAGTTTACCTCATGGAGATCTCCGAAAAAAACCTCGAAGACACAATCGAACAGGCGCTTTTATCCAGCGAGTCGTCTACCGTACAATCGACGCTGCAAGGGATACGTCAACCTCCTCCGCTCTATGGACCTGCCACCAGCGACCTTGCACCTGACAACGTTGCGCCAGGGGGTTACCACAAACGAACCTCAGAAGACTACGACAAGACCCACTGCCTCATTACTGACGATGTGTTCAACTTCATCTATGCCACGCAGCCTAAAGAATGGGAGAAGTTCAAGAAGCAACACGAGATCGATGCTAAGACGTCATTCATACAGCGCCTGGCAAGCGAACTGCGCACGCGCGGCACGCTGGATGTGCTGCGTAAAGGCATCAAGGCGAATGGCTGCAAATTTCAGCTTGCCTACTTCCACCCGTCGAGCGGGTTAAATTATGAGTCGCAGAAGCTCTACGCGGCAAATATCTTCAGTGAAGTCCGTCAACTCAGGTATAGCGAGCGAAACCAGAATAGCCTGGACCTTGTGCTCTTCCTCAATGGGCTGCCGATCTTCACGGCTGAACTCAAGAACCCGTTCACGGGACAGAATGTCGAGAATGCTATTCAACAGTATCGCTTTGATCGCGACCCTCGTGAACCGCTCTTCGCCTTTGGCTGCTGCCTGGCCCATTTCGCAGTTGATCCCGACCTTGTTTACATGGCCTCGCATCTCGAGGGACCCAAAACTCGTTTCCTGCCTTTCAACCAGGGACGTAATGGCGGGGCAGGCAACCCGCCATCGTGGAAAGGATTCGCTACGGCCTATCTCTGGGAACGCATCTGGGCAAGGAGCAGCGTGCTCAACCTGGTACAGCAGTTCATCCAGGAGATCGAGGAGCAGGATGATAAGGGGAGAAAGACAGGTAAGAAAAGCCTGATTTTCCCTCGCTATCACCAGCTCGATGCTGTGCGCAGGCTGGTAGCCGATGCACGCGCGAAGGGGCCGGGTCAACGGTACCTCATCGAACATAGCGCAGGAAGTGGCAAGAGTAATTCCATTTCCTGGCTAGCACACCAGCTCTCGGTACTGCACGATGCTCAGAATAAGCGTGTCTTTGATTCTATCATCGTGATTACAGACCGTCGTGTGCTCGACAGGCAGCTTCAGCAAACGGTGCAGCAGTTCGAGCAAACCCTGGGCGTGGTCGAAAATATTGATACGACCTCGCGCCAACTCAAACAGGCACTCGAAGATGGTAAGACCATCATCGTCACGACGCTACAGAAGTTCCCTCAAATCGTGGATCAGATCGGTTCGCTGCCGGGGAAGCGCTTCGCCGTCATTATAGATGAAGCCCACTCATCCCAGAGTGGCGAGAGTACTAAAAGCCTGAAGTTAGTACTGACAGTGGGCAGCCTGGACGATGCCGAGATGGAAGAAAGCGACGAGGGGGAGGACCTTGAGGACCGCATTGCCCAGGAGATGAAGAAGCGCGGGCGGCTGCCCAACGTCAGCTACTTCGCCTTCACTGCTACACCGAAATACAAGACGCTCGAACTCTTTGGTGTCCGGCGCGACGATGGCAAGTACGAAGCGTTCAGTCTCTACACGATGCGGCAGGCGATTGAAGAGCATTTCATCCTCGATGTGCTGGAGAACTACACCACCTATAAAACCTATTGGAGCCTGCTTAAAAAGATTGAGAGCGACCCCCATTATGACCGCACCAAAGCCACCTTGCTGCTCAAATCTTTCGTAGACCGGCATGAGCAAACCATCGCCAAAAAGGTAGCTATCATGGTCGAGCACTTTGCGGGGCAGGTAGCTCACCTGATCGATGGCAAAGCTAAAGCGATGATCGTGACACGTTCGCGTTTGCACGCCATACTCTACAAACAGGCAGTGGATCGCTATCTGAAAGAGAAAGGCTATTCGTATAAGGCGCTGGTCGCCTTCTCTGGAACTGTGCACTATCGTGGCATCGACTATACCGAGACAAATATGAACGGTTTCCCGGAGACGCACACGGCCGAGACGTTTAAACAGGATGCATATCGCATATTGATAGTCGCCAATAAATTCCAGACGGGTTTCGATCAACCACTGCTGCACACGATGTATGTAGACAAAAAACTAGGCGGTGTCAATGCTGTACAGACACTCTCGCGGCTCAACCGCACGTATGCGGGCAAGAACGAAACGATGGTGCTCGATTTTGCTAACGAGGCGGAGGAGATTCAGAAAGCCTTTGCTCCTTACTATGAGAAAACGCTGCTTGCTGAAGGCACAGACCCGAACCTGTTGTACGACCGACAGACGAAGCTTGCAGGCTTCCACTTCTATACCGAAGGCGAGGTCAATCGCTTTGCCGAGATTTACTTTAATGCGAAGGGCACGCAAGACAAGCTGTATGCGGCGTTGGAGCCAGTTATCGAACGATACAAAGAGGCTTTAGATGGGGAGAAGGCCGATTTTAAAGGCCATCTTACCGACTATGTACGCCTGTACGCTTTCCTCTCGCAGGTTATCACTTTCGTAGATACCGATCTCGAAAAGCTGTATGTATTCGGCAGGCTGCTTTTACGAAAGCTTCCGGCATCATGGGAGCGTCTGCCTGTCGAGATCCAGCAGAACATCGACATAGAGTCCTATCGCATAAAGCAAACGAGTAAAGGCAAGATTACGCTCCCGCGTGGGACAACCGAGATTGAACCAATTGGCCCGAAAGAAATTTATACTCTTGGCCATAATGAACTTGAACCTTTATCGCAGATCATTCAGGAGCTGAATGAGCATTTTGGGACTGATTTCACCGAGGATGATAAACTCTGCATACGAGAAATAGAACAGAGATTAGCGGGTAACGAGGCTCTTGAGGCAAGCGTGCGCGTAAATCCACCTGAGAATGCCCGTCTTACCTTCGACCTTGTTGTAAATGATCTGCTTCAGGACATGATCGATGGTCACTTCAAGTTCTACAAGCAGGTTAACGACGATCCAGAATTCGCCAAGACCTTTCTGGATTGGCTGTTCGAGCGATACCTCGGTAGATCAAAGAAAGGCTAGAGGCCTGGAAACGGGCGTGACGACGGCGACGGCGTTTGAGCAGGCGTTTGCAGTCAAATCTACAACCATTTACGAGCAAGGGGCGCGACAAGCATTCCTGGGAAGAGGGTAGGGCAAGCCCTACCCCTACGCGGTTTACGAGCAAGGGGCGCGGCAAGCATTCCTGAGAAGAGGGTAGGGCAAGCCCTACCCCTACGCGGTTTTGGTGCCGATGACAGAGAGCATGAGCGCGAGTGAGCGGAAGTCGTCTGCTAGCATCTCTACTTGCATCTGTTCATAGGCCTTGTCGAACTCCTCCGGTGTTGTGACTCCCAAACCGATTACGAAAGGCTCGAATAATTTGCCGGCGAGCAGCATGTCATTTCGGGCAGCCTCATAGAATTCTGTTCCTAACGAGCCATCAAGCACATGGGGAACTTGCCGGATGTCCTGAAAACCAGCCTGGCTGATCAGATAGGCCAGTACGGGAACAATGCCCAGCTGTTGCCCACTGGGCGAAAAGCTTTGTCCTGCTTTATGGAGCGCCTGGCTGAGCCATCTCCATAAGGTATCATACGCAGGCTTATTAGTGAATGGTATGTCCCCTTCGGTCAGGCGGATGATACCCCCAGGCCGCAGGATGCGCAGGCACTCGTGCAGCAGGCCGGGCCAGACCGCAGCAGGCATGAAGCTTATGGTACGGGCATTGACCAGGTCAAAGCTCTCACCGGGGAAATCGAGCGGCTCCAATGCGTTCATCACATGGAAGGTAACATTATGCAACCCTTGTATGCGCGCCTGGTCACGGGCATACTCGATCATGGCCTGGCTGATGTCGAAGCCGACTACTTCCTTCTCAGGATGGGCGAAGGCCACCTCTTGCGCCCAGCCACCAGGCCCACAGGCAATATCCAGGATGCGCTGGATGCGCGAGACCTCGGAAGTCGTGAGGTCCGAGAAGAGTCCTCCCATACCTTTGGTGACGAGCCAATCCTGGTCGAGCAGGCGGGCCATCTCCCCGCCGCTTTCAGGGTCGATAAAATAGGTATTCTCTCTATCGGGTAAATTATTCGATGCTGACATGTGCCTGCTCCTTTGAATGAAGTGAGGGTGGACTTTATGGTACTTAATGACGCGCTAATCCTGCTAACTCTGCTTCTATCCGGTGTAACACTATTGCTTCCGCCTGCATAAGACCTAAGGGCTGCTCCCGCACCTGTGCTTCACTGAGCGTTTCATTGACACGCTCCCGGAAGGTGGTGAAAGCGGCTTGCTGGCTGTCAAAGGACGGCATCAGATACAGCTCGATCCTTCCAAAGTCATAGAACTCGTGTGACTCGAGCGCTAATGCGATCAAGTGGGCATAGTGCTCAACCAGCGTTTGTCGATCAGGCAGGAAATAGTCTGGTTGGGTGCTGGAGACCAGCAGGCAACCTGCGACCAGGCCAGCACGCATAAGCGGGCAGGCCATGGCGCTCTCCTCCCAGGGCGTCCAGTGGACAGGGAACAGGTACCGCTTTTCTTCACGGCTCTGAATGGCCTCAGCATGTCCTGCTGTAACGACGTGACCTGCCAGTGATTCTGACCCGAGGAGGAAAGTCTGTTGTTCGGTACGCTCACTCCAGGGAGGTGTGCCACGCCCGATCGCCTCGCGGAGACTCCGCACGTTGTCTCCTTTCAAGGGAGGTAGGCATAGCGCCAGTGTGATCTCCATGCCCAGGCGACGAGGATCGAGGTGTTTGAGCATCTGCCCCAGGACCAGGTCACAGATCGAGTAGAAGCGCACGTTAGCGGGCAGGTTAGAGTGGGCGGTCAAGACACGTACAAAGAAGGAAGACGAGATCTCCCCCGGTGACTCATCGACTGGCGGTGCTGAATTGAGGGCGCTCTTCCAGGCTGCCGGCATCACCTCAAGGAGGGATGCGCGATAGCGGGGTAAAGTCTTCAACAAGAGTTGGAGATTATATGGCCGAGGAGTTGCATCGCCACTGACCCAGCGGGATAAAGTAATGGGATTAAGCCTCAGTTCACTAGCGATACGCTGCTTTTCTTTGGGGTCATAGAGGATGCTCCCCAGCAGTTCGCGCCATTGTTGGGTTTCGTCCATCGACGTTCCTTCAAGCTTTTGCACGATCTACGGCTCTTTGCGCTTGCATCATAACAATTCCCAACACAGACGTCAAGAGTACGAGGGAGGAGTCAAAATATCGCTACCTGAAATAAAGTAGAGGGGGGAGGGGACGCCTGCGCGTGCTCCCGGCGGGGTACTTGATGGGGGGTCAAGGCAATGTCCCCCGCCAGGTGCGACGCAAGCGTCCTCTCCTCCATCTACACCACCTTCGCTTCTACGCTAGAGATTTAGGATTTTCCTCCAACGAGGGCGACGCAAGCGTCCCCTCCTCCCTCCACACCACCCCCGCCCCTACGCGAGAGGCGAGGGGGAGATAAGGGCATTACTCAATGTGCGAGCAGGTATGCCTTTACTACCGTGCCCATACCAGCAAGTGAGCGCGGAGAGTTACATACCCAGGGATAGCTGGTGCTGTCCAGCAAGGTAGGTGTGAAACTGGTTCTATCCAGGATCATAACCTTACACACCTTTTTGTCTCTACCAGTTATAATCATCGAGGAAGCCAAAAGCGGACAGTTTTGTTGGGATTTTTTGGAAAGGTTCTGTTTTTAGCACAGCAGGGCTATTCGATTTGCATTGGGGGCTGTTTTGTGCCATTGTAGAGGCAGGGCGAGGGCAAGCCGTCAGGGCGAGGGCAAGCCATCAGGGCGAGGACAAGCCGTCAGGGCGAGGGCAAGCCATCAGGGCGAGGACAAGCCATCGCCCCTACTATGAGACAAGGAGAACCACATGAGCTCAGGTCGAACAACAACGGCCCGCAGGCGGAAAAACTCTCTGTTACGATACCTCTCCTTGGGCGCCCTCGTTCTGTCTGCACTGGTCGCGCTGTGGCAAAGCTTGCGTGTGCATCGCAGTGCCAGGGAAACACATCCACCGGACGAAGCCCCCCTACCCATGCCGGCACCGCACGTCTCGATCATTCTGCCGGTACGCAATGAAGAAGCCACGCTCGATGCCTGTCTCGCCTCGCTGCTGGCACAGGAGTATCCAGACTTCGATATCACCATCATCGACGATGGCTCAACGGATGCGACCCCGCGCCTCCTGGCTGCGTGGAGCACACGCGACCAGCGCATACAGGTGCACCGGATCGACAAGCTCCCCGGGGGCTGGGCAGGGAAGGCGCACGCGCTGCACACCGGCGTCACGCGAACCAGCGGTGAATGGCTGCTGTTTACTGATGCTGATACGCGCCACGCGCCGCAGACACTGCGTTTGATGACCGGGCACGCGCTACGCAAGCAGGACGACCTGCTTTCCATGCGCACCACCCTGATGACCCTCATTGGCCCGGCCACGTCTCTGCTCATGCCTCTGAGTGAAGTCCTGCTGGCCCACCGGGTGACCCCGGCAGAGGTAAGGGACCCGGCATTCCCTCATGCCTTTGCTTTCGGCCAGTATATCCTCTTGCGGCGCGAGGCCTACCTGGCCACCGGCGGCTATGCCGCAGCCGGCATGCGCGGGACCCCCATCGACGACCTCGCCCTGGCGGACCTGCTCAAGCGGCACGGGAGGCGCGTCGAAATAGTGGGCGGGCGCGGCCTGGTCGCGAACCGGCAATGGACAACCTGGAGGAGCGCCTTGCGGGGCTGGCGGAAGAGCTGTTATGGCGAGCTCGCTCGTTCCAACTACCCGCTTGCCGGGTTACCCGCAGCCCCGGCACTCATCGTTTACGGTTTGGGACCGCTCTGTACTCTCCTGTATGCACTCCGCGCAGGAAGGGTGCGCCGCTTCTCCACCCTGCTCGCGGGGATAGCGCTTGTGGCACAGATCGACGCCAAGCGCTGCATTGATCGTGAATTCGACCTGGCAATCGCCTGGTCGCTGGCAGCCCCAGCCGGCTGGGTCGTCTTCGGAATCCTGGTGGCTGACGTGGCATACCGCATCCTGAGCGGACGCGGTGCTGAATGGAAAGGACGCCAGCTTCCCAAACAAGAGGAAAGCTTTTCCGATCGAAGTGATATAATCAGCTTATGAGAGTGGTCAAAATCCTCTTCGCCTGTCACCTTGCGGCCCTGACGATTGGCCTTGGTGACCTGTTGATCGGGCTGTGGGAAACTCCTGCGTCCGCAGAAAGCACAGTTCCATTCGTGCTGCGCAATGCCGGAACGCT
>WNFS01004716.1_pt1 | contig 13394 bp, 8 predicted proteins | sample 5400141 | NCBI WGS metagenome assembly WNFS01 (sample SAMN13153358, study PRJNA577476) | soil metagenome | isolation source: 60 cm saprolite under Madrone tree | place: USA:California | collected 2016-06-14
TCGGCTGCGCTCGTTAACTTCTTGATGAGTGGCGAAAGCAAAGAACTCGCCAGCTCCACGCCGCCTCCCGCCGCGATGAGATTTCGCTTCACCGGCTATCACAAGTTTCTCGACCCGGAAGGATATCCCGCAGTCGCCACTCCTTGGGGCACGCTGAACGCGATCGATCTGAACACCGGTGAATATGTCTGGAAAATCCCGTTGGGCGAATACCCGGAACTCGTGTCGAAAGGACTGAAGAATACCGGCACGGAAAATTACGGCGGTCCGATTGTCACTGCGGGAGGACTGCTTTTCATTGGGGCAACCGACTTCGACAAGAAATTCCGCGCCTTCGATAAATCCACCGGTGACCTGCTTTGGGAAACGACTCTTCCCTTTTCCGGCAACGCCACCCCTGCTACCTACGAAGTGAATAGCCGCCAGTTCGTCGTCATTGCGGCAGGTGGCGGCAAAGATCCTAAGTCGCCATCTGGCGGTGTCTACGTCGCCTTCGCCCTGCCGCAGGAATTATCCACACCGAAGGCCAGTTCCGACCCGCGGCATTAGTCTAGGGAATTGGAATCAGGATGGACCGCCACTTCGAGCCTGCTTTTCCGATTTCTCTCCGCCTCCGGCGGGTTGACTGCGCTTCAGCGGCTTTCGACTGATCGACGAAACGCCTGCTTTATTATCCAGGAGCCGACTCAGCAGGTTGGCGAGCTGCGACTCCTGTCGCAAGACTGTCTCCTGATCCGCCGCGGAGCCGTCGCCTTCAGTCAGCCGCGCAAGCTGTGCCGCCAAGTTGCGCACGGCCACATCGTTCGGCACATACGTTCGGTCCGCGGGTGCAACCGCCTCCCAACCCGATTCCGTTTTGCGCAGCTCCCAGCGAACTTTTTCGCTTCGCCGCTTATAGTTCGCCACACCATCCGCGAGGGTCGCCCGAGAATCCATTTGCAGATGCGCCCATCCGTGATTCCGCTTGATTTCCAGGCGCTCCACTTGGAACCGCTCGAAAATGACCAGCGGCAGCGCCAGCCTTGAGGGGTCATCCGAGCGCAAGATTTCTCCCGAGGCATTGGTCAAATCCGAGATCGCGTCAGCGACTTGGCTGTTCGTTGGCTGCTTGCTGCCTGCGGCGATGACGATACTCTGCGGAATCTCAAGAGGGTTGCTCTCAACCACAGGCGCAGGCAGCGCCTCTGGAGCATTCACGACCTTCGTCCGCTCGGAAACCGTTTTCGGCGGCCGGTTTGGATTGGGAGCAGCCACAGGAGATTGTTCTTCGACCAGCGTTGCGGCTTCGCTCGTTTTCTTTGAATTCGCAGCTCGCGGTGCTGCCGGAGCTCGAACCGCGGTCAGCATTTCTGCCTTCTCAACTTTGTACCGATAGAAGCGCGGCCTTCCGCGAGCCTTCCAGTAGGTTCCCAGGTAATCCTGGGCCTCCAAACCCGTGCTCACCAGGCTGTAAAAACTGTGCTCAATAGGATCCAGGACTATGCCAACATGCCCGCGCCATACAATTAAGTCTCCAGGCCGCGGGTGTCTCACCCGCTGAAAATTCTCGTTCCCTGCGTAGAGGTCGAACGAGCTCGCGTACTGGTATTCAAAACCTGCATCAACGTACGTCTGATGAACGAAGTGAGAACAGTCCTGCGGGTCGCGCCCAACCTGGTCCTGATCCCTCGCGACGTCCACGATGGAGCGTCCCTCTTTCGTATTCAACAATCGGAAACTTGGCGCCGATCCCTGCTCAGCTGGCACGCCGAGAGCCTTCACCTGCGCGACTGGCGCAGCCTGAGCTCTTGCCGGCGGGTTCCCGGCCAGCCAGCCGCCCGCCAGACACACCGCAACCGTAATTCCGCGTGCCACTCTCCAATTGAACCCGGTTTTTGCCTCGCTCATCGTCCATCCGCCTTTGGTTGCTGCCGGGAGACAATTTCCCCTTCTCTTAGCATCCATTTAGGGCCAGGCGGAGCAATGGAACTTGCCCTGAGCGTAATTGGCCAAATGGCCAGGGACCCAATACGCTTCAAAGTCCGCTGGGCCTCAGGGCTGCATTCGCTGGGAGGGCAGGGTTTCCGGGAATCTTAGTTCACTGTTACTTGGACCGTCGTGGCGTGGCTGAGGTTGCTTGAAGTTCCGGTTATTGTGAGTGTGTACGTGCCCGCCGGAGTTCCTCCCGAAGACGGGTTAACAGTGAGGGAGGCCGTTTTGGTCACACCAGCATAGGACGCGCTGATTGTGACCGATGTGCTCGCCGTTACCGCACTGGTGTTCACCGGGAACGTCGCGCTGGTAGCTCCACTGGCCACGGTCACACTTGAGGGCACCGTGGCCGTGGCTGCAGACGCGTTGCTGGAGAGGTTCACAGTGGCGCCGTAGGTAGGAGCCGGCCCGCTAAGAGTAATCGTGCCGGTCGAGGAAGACCCGCCAGTAACGCTGGTTGGGCTGAGCGCTACCGACGAGAGCGTTGGGCCACCCGCACCCGGCGGGATGCCGTAGCCGCCGCCGCAAGCATAGGTGCAAAGTGAAAGTGCGAGGAGCCCGGCTGCCGCAGCGAGACCAGGCCGTTGGGGAAGAGCGCGGCTGAAAGTGCAGAACAACAGCAAAACCGCAAGCCCGGCGAAGCATGCTTCCAACATCACCCATATAGGCATCGGCGGCGCATGCCGGGGCAAGAACATTGGTGGTGCCAACGCTCGTGCCATCGTCGTCAGCGTGACCGTCGCCGTCGCCGTGCTCGACCCATTAAGCATCACAGACGACGGCGAAACCGTGCACGTGGCTGCTGCCGGCGCGCCCGTGCAACTCCATGTCACAGTCCCACTAAAATTATTCACCGGTGCGGCAGTGACGGTGAAATTCGCAGGGTTTCCCGCGGCGATCGTCGCGCTGGGGGGTGCGGCCGACATGCTGAAGTCCGCCGCTCCGCTCACCACTGGCAACGCTCCGAGTGCCAACAGCAAGTCCAGTCGCCCATGGTTCAGCCCCAGGACGGGATCGAGTGCTTTCGCCACCGCAATCGCATTTGCGGCCTCGGTTTCACCAATCGTGGTCTTTAGGCCCCTTAACAGCGCCGCACCGCCTGATACAAACGGCGCGCTGAATGAAGTTCCCCATCCCGCCGCATACGTGCTGAACGGGTACGCGCTAACAATTGCTTCCCCTGGCGCCGCCACCCACACAAGAGCGTTCCCATAATTCGAGAACGAGGAGCGTGCATCCTGATTGGTTGTTGACGCCACACCCATCACATCGCTTTGCAGCGCTGCGGGATAAACCAGGTTTGGCGGGCCCTGGCCGTCGTTCCCCGCCGACGCGGCACAGATCATAGTGAGCTGCCCGGCGTAGGTCAGCGCATTGGTAAGCTCCTGCGAGGGCGTCTTGAAATCAAAGCTCATGTTGATCACGTTGGCGTTGTTCTGCACTCCGTAATAGATCGCTCGCAGAATGTCGGAGAGCAAACCTGTCCCATCCGATTTGAATGCCTTCAAGGGCAGCAGTTTCGCCGTTGGTGCCACCAGGTGGATGACGCCCATCACCATCGTCCCATGACCGAATGCTGCGTACTTGCTTCCGTCAAGAATGGCTGCTGACGACTGGTCCAAGATCGCCGCGCTGGACTGATTCACCTTGGCTGCCGATGGACAAGTAGTGGAGGTGCAGGCGGGAGGCGGATATACAGGAAAATCCGATGGAGCCAAATCGTTCAATTCCGAACCACCCGCCTGGTTCCGTGTGAAGTCGAAACCCTGCAACAAAACCCCTTGCAACGCAGGATGGCCCGGATCCACCCCAGTATCAATGTCTGCGACAATCCCCGTTCCGGTCACATGGAATGTGCTTTGCGCATTCTGCACTTCCACGATTGCCGCGGCCTGCTGGTTGGCATAGCTGTTCCACACCATCGTCGTAGAATTCGCCGGGTAAGCCACCGTACTTCTGTCCGACATGAGCGTGGCAGAAATTGACGTGGGAACTAGATTTGGACCGACCAGGTTGAGCCCCTGATCCACCTCGGCGGCGACGAATCCCGTCAAGCTGCTAGGCAACAGACCCAGAAATGTCTGCAGTGGGAGCGGCGTGGTCACAAGGAAGACTTGGCCCAACGTGCCGTCCAACCCCCCAACCACGGTGCAAGTCGTCGGAAGGAGACAGAACGTCTGAAGCGCTGGGAGCCCTCCTGTTGTCCGAACGATGACGCCCGTGTCTGCCTTTGCCGGCGCGGCCCATAGCAGCGCCACCGATACCCACGCCAACCACATTCGGCGTTTCATGACTCGGCACCCCTTCAGTGGGATTGTGCCATTCCCAGAATCCTGGCTGGCTGGCGTCAGAACCTTCGGACTGGCCAACGCACCTCATCCCCCCTCGGAGGCAAATCCTCTGGAGGCCGCTGTGCGGACGCCAGTCCGGCTCGTCCCGTCTAATAAGGGTTAGTACGGGAAGAAAAAATAGGAGGGAAATTCCCCAATATCGGCTAAGGTAAATACCTTACTTTGGTTTCGCTTCCCCTGGGTCTTTACTCGTACAACTACCAGAGGAAGCCGAAGCGTGGCGCTACGCGCAGCCGATTGCCTGCTTGAGCACCGCGTGCGAAATATTCGCTCCGCTCACCACTAACGCGGCGTTATCCCCGTAGCCTGCGCTGGATTTCAGCAGTGCCGCTGTGCTCGCGGCCCCGGCCGGCTCCGCCAATACGTGCTCTTCAACGAGCAATGTCTCAATCGCGCGCAGCATTTGCTCTTCGCTCACCAACACCACATCATCAACGAGTCTTTTCACCTCGCGCACGTTCGCCGCTTCCGGCGTTCGCGTCGCCAGCCCATCAGCAATCGTGTCGCACGTCTCGGTGCCTACGACTCTGCCTTCCTTCCACGATAGGTAGTAAGAGGGCGCCTGCTCCGCTTGCACGCCAATGATCTTCACATGGGTCGCGAGCTGCTTCACTGCCGCCGCGATCCCGCGGATTAATGCCGTATCCCCCATCGGCACAAAAATCGCACTAGCCTCGGCGAGCTCTTCCAGAATTTCGCAACCAATCGTCGCGGGACCGGCAGGCAAATCCGCATCCGTTGCGTCGTTCAGAAAATACACGCCCGGCCGCTTGGCATACTCTGCGGCCAGCAGAAACGCAGACACGCAATCGCTGCCTCCGCTCTCCACAATCGCCGCCCCCAGCGCCTCGATGCGTGCACGCTTCACACGATTACAGTTTGCCGGCAAAAATATCCTGGCCGCAATGCCAAACTGCTTCGCCGCAGCGGCCACCGCCGCTCCATGATTCCCGGTGCTGCAAGCCACTACTTCCCGTATCAGCCCCTTCTTCATCCTCTGCGCCAGCGCCCAATACGCTCCCCGCACCTTGAACGATCCCGTCGGCAGCTCCATCTCCAATTTCAAGTAAACGCCTTTGCCCGTCGTCTTGCTGAGGAACGGCGCGGCGATCAACCGCGTCGGCGCAAAATACTTGGCCAGAAACTCTTGTGATTCTCGAATCGTCGAAATGCTCGGAACAATTTGCAATCCAGTCCCGCTTCCCGAAGAGTTCATCGGCCTGCCTCCAGTTTAACTCCCCGCCATTTCCAGCGCCGCGCCGGAATCCGTAGTCAATTCCTCCGCCGCTCGTCCCGGAAGTCGAAGGACCATCCGAGCCAGCGCCAGACTGTCGTTCGCCACTTCAAATCGCCCCGAACAATCCGTCTTCACATACGGAAGCCGGTGCACAAATCGTCCCCGCCCGGAAACCCGCGCTTCGACACTCACGCCTCGCGCGCCGCATTCCAGTTTCCATCTAAGTTGCCGCGAATCGCGTTCGCTCTCGCTGAACTTGCGAAACGTGTACTTCTCGCCGTCGTGCCACAGCACCGCCTTGCGAAACATCATGCCAAGCGGCATCTCATAAACCAGCGCCTCAAAAGTCGTTCCTTTGCCCCTCGCGCCCGGAAAATGAATGTGCGTCCAGGTCCAGAATTGCCGGTGCCGGTATCCGCAGTTGTGCCCCTGCATCCCAAAGCCGAGCGCCTCCCCGCGAAAAGTACGGTCATTCAGCGCAATCTCGCCCGAGAAGACCGCATCCGAATGCGGCGTTCGCGAAAAACCAATCCAGCCCTTGCTGCTGAGCTCCGCGCGAAATGTCGATCGATATCGCAAATCCCAGGAGATCCTTTGCCCGCCAACCTCCATGCGCCCACGGCATGCATTCTCACCAATCCGGCTCTCCCCAATCTCCAGAAAAAAAGGGCTGGCACCTCGCTTGCTCAATCCCCTTCCCTTTGAACCCACACTCTCAACTGGGAATCCCTGAATCCAAGTCTCCGGCTTTCCGTCCCGCGGAAACCAGGTCGCCCATACCTGCACTGGCTGTCCCTGAGCATCCCCTGCGCATCCTCCGCGCCCCGGATTCATCAGCAGATACCGCAACCACCAAGCCCCGCTCCCATCGTTTAGCCCCATCCGCAAAAACCAAACCTCATATCGCCGCCGCATCGATAGTGCTGTGAACACCTCGTTGAGCGTCTTCATCGGAGGGAAAGAATAATACCAGAGCGGCCAGCACAAACGCTCAGCTCTTCGCCCTGCTTCGCGGCACGCCCACGAGTCTGCCGCCTTGTCAAATTAATACCTTGAGCATCCAGAATAGTTCGTCGCAGGGCCTCAACGGCACGCAAGCAGTATTTGAGCTTCCCAGCGGCGTGACCTTTGTGGCCTCCCCCGACGGCACCGCGACGCAAGTGGGCAACCAAGTCGTGGTCACCATCGGCCGCCTCGACGCCAGCGGCAGCGCCATCGTCCACCTCCAAACCCAGATAAATGCCCCAGCCGGTTCTGGGCTTGACGCCAAAGCTCTGCTTCGGTCGAGCACCGCTCTTCCGGTCCCCGCAAACACAGCACACTCCAGCGTGGGCCACTAAGCCTCCATAGCACTGAAACAAGACGGGGACGCAGCCAAGAATAAGCCGTTCATTCTTGGTCGCGTCCCCTGTCTGTTCAGGTAAGGAAGGGCTCACGCGCTCGCTAGTTCGGCCCTGTGAGCTTCGTCCGCTTGCTGACGTACAGGTTCCGGCAGGCAGGGACGAGGATGCCGACCTTACAGCCAACGGTGTTAGCTTGAGCCACGGGAACCCTGAAAAAGTACAGCTCGGTACCGTCCCAGGAGAGCGCCGGTCCTCCGTCGAAATCCGGGGAGTTGACGAGCGGCCCCTCGGGATCCCACGCAGGGCAACCGGGCATGGAGTCGCAATTGACGGGCACTGGGGGCAACCAGTTTTGGTCCTGCGTTGTGGCGCGCGTGGAAACCCACAGATTCTCGCTTGCCAGGCTCCCCGGACGCCCGGAGGAAAGGATCATCTCCAGGCCGTCACGCCGCCGGATAGCGGTTCGCGTATTGCGGTACTCCTTGTTGTCCGGCGTGTTGTTCAGCGCATCCACCAATGTTCCCGGTCCCCAGAGCTGCTGTTTGTTGCACGCGGCGAGATCATCCGTGCAGGTGCTCACGTAGATGTCGAAGAAGGTATCACTCGCACCGACAGGCTGGGCAGTGAAATAGAGGATGTTGGTACCCGTCGCATCGTCCTCGAAGTAGGTAGGGCCTGCCGTGACAAAGCCGGGCGTGTTGATCGTACAGCCCAGGTTAATTGGAGCTTCCCAGCTGAAGTCGTCGCGCTTGTCCTTCCGATGAGAGGCGTACAAATTTGCCCCTTGGCCGCAACCTGGAATCACAACGCCATCCGCGTTCACCCAGGTGGGTCGGGTGCTGTGGAAGTACAACCAGTGGCCGTCAGTGGTTAGGTTCGGAGCGAAATCTTGGAAGGCACTGTTCACCGTGGGTCCTAGGCTACGCGGTTCTTGCCAGCAATCGTCCATGCTGTCGCGTTGGGTGACCCAGAGGTCGTAGTTGCCGAGGCCGACTTGGCCGGTGCTGTCTGGGCCCGGTCGAGTGCTGGCGAAGATAAGACTCAAGCCGTCCTTCGAGAGGGCTGGGTGTGTGTCGTTGAACGCCGAGTTGACGATCGGCGGGCATTGGGTTCCGTCGCTCAGTTTCATAGTGTTGAGATTCATCGGTGGCGACCAAGGTCCGTAATTCTGTGCGCGGGCCGTTGGCACCATCGTAGCTAGCAACAGCGCCACAGTTCCGATTATTCTGCCAGTTTCTCTTCTCATTTTTGTCCTCCTCCGAACTCATCTTGGGTTTCCAAGTACCTGGTGCGCGGACCAACCGAGAGCTCCCAGCGACAGCTGGTGCTGACATCGGAGCGTAACCTTAGTCGTTATCGTTATCTTCATCGGCATAACCATCGTTGTTAACGATCGCTTAGCTGCCAATCTTCATCGCTTCCGGACTGCTTCTTGAACGTGCCGCTTGCAATCATGATGCCGGGGTGGTCTGTTCGGATGAAGAATACCTGGGCCCCGCCCGCGACGATTACCCAATCAAAGGTTCGTCCGTCTGTCCAGCTTTGAGTGCCGGTGCAGTCTGAATTCACCGTGTACGTGGAAAGGACGTCTCGGGGCACGATACTGCCGGTGTTGGAGACTGTGTCGTGACCGGAAAGATTCCCCGCTCCGCCAATAATTCTGATACCCACCGATGCAGTGGGTGATGCAATGGGTTCGGTGGGTTCGGTGGGTTCGGTACCTAGGAGATAGCCATTTGCAGCGAGTCGATAGGTGCCCTGCACCGTTGCAACTGTGCATTCTTCCTCGGGGATTCTTTGTGCGACGCCGGTCTCGACCGTCCCACTGTTTGTCACGATAAGCGAAAATTCGCTTCCATGAGCGCCAGGGATAATCATGAAATCAAAAGTCAATCCCGCGAAGTCGCCTGCGACTGTGGCGGAGCCCGTGCAGTTTGGATTCACAGTGTAGCTGCCCGCGCCCATTCTGCGGCTGATCGCAACGCTGTTGTTAAACGTGCCTTGTGCGTTGAGAATGCGGCCCTCTCCATCAAAGGTGAGGACGCCGACTGCAGCGACAGGACGAAGAGGACTGACGAGCCATCCGGAGATGGTATATCCGTATCGGCCCTGCAGGTTTTCGGCTGTGCATTGAGGATTGTCAGAGGGTGGCTGGTCGGAATCTTGTTGCGCGCTTGCGGATGGTGCGCATCCAAGCGCTAGCGCAATGCTGAGGCAGAACCCAATGCTTGCAAACCGAATCCATCTTTGGTTTTTCATGTCATCTCCCTCATCGCAAGTTGAAACTCTTGGGAACGTTGCGACTGCGGCGACTCTGGCGCAACCAGCGGAATGAAGCAATCCCGCAGGAATCTCTCATTTCACCTATGAATCTCCCGACCTATCTCTCTGAGAAGACAGTCTTTGGCAGTGACCAATGGAGAAACGCTTATCGCTTTTCAGTCACTATCTGGAGTGATAGACTCGCTGCCACACCGAGGGCCCGCCATGCCCATCCCCACTGCGTCCGTCCCGCCCGTGCGCTTCGGGCCGTTTGAAGTTGATTTCCGCGCAGGTGAACTCCTCAAGAGCGGCCGGCGAATCCGCCTGCAGGACCAACCTCTTCAGGTTCTGGCGATGCTGCTGGAACATCCCGGCAACGTGGTCACACGCGATGAATTCCGCCAAAAGCTCTGGCCGAACGACACATTTGTGGATTTCGATCACGGCTTGAACAACGCCATCAACAGGTTGCGCGACGCTTTGAATGATTCAACTGACGCGCCCAGGTTCATTGAGACCCTCCCGCGGCGCGGATATCGCTTTGTCGCAGAGACGAACGGTGCCGTGAGCAAAGATTCTATTGAAACGGGAGAAGCTTTCACTTCAGTGGCGGCAGAGCGGGCCGCCGCTGCCAAGCCTTCGCCCGTTCCTTTGTTCCGCTATGCGCGAAAGTTCGGGCTCGCTGCTGTCGGCGCAGTCATTGCAGGCGCTGTCATTCTCGGGTTGTACTTTGGCCGCGAGTGGCGCTTTGGCAGCAACGCAACGATGAGGATTCAGTCCGTCGCCGTGTTGCCGCTCGACAATCTGTCCGGCGACGCATCTCAAGAATACTTCGCCGATGGAATGACAGACGCATTGACGACCTATTTGGCACAAGTGCGCGGGATTCGAGTCATATCGCGCACATCAGCGATGCATTACAAGGGGACAAAAAAAGCCCTGCCAGAGATCGCCAAGGAATTGGGCGTTGACGCGGTAGTCGAAGGTTCTGCCTCGCGTTCAAACGGAGTCGTTCACGTAAACGCGCAATTGATTTATGCGCCCGGCGATAGCCACATTTGGGCGCACTCTTATGAGGGCGCTGCCTCGCGCCTGGCGGCCATGGAGAGCGAAATCGCAAATGACCTCGCTCGTAGGATCGACACGACAACCCCACAGAAGCCCAGCAAGGATCTTTCGGGAGCGATTTCAGGGAACCCGGAGGCTTACGAACTCTACTTGCGCGCTGAGCCATATTACGGTCTGGAGGCGCGCGGAAAGGCCCTCGCCTTGGATCCCAATCTGGCTGAGGGATACGTGTCGCGCGGTTACTTGCTGTGGTCACGTGCCAACGGCTGGTCCTGCGAGCGCGCCGTTTCTGACTATCGACATGCTCTCGACCTCAACCCAAACCTTGCAGAGGCTCATCATCAGCTCGCCAATGTGTATAACCATGTAGGCCTGCTGGACAAGGCAGATGAGGAAATCAAGAAAGCTGTAGCGTTGGATCCGTTAAATTCAGGGATCCGCTTTAGAGTCGGGATCAATTTGCTTTATCAAGGGAAATATGACGAGTCCCTAGTTGAGTTGCGTGATTCGGAGAAATTTCTTCCACCTTTTTGGGCATTTCAGACGTCGTTCGCTCTACAACACATACGACGACAACAAGAAGCCCAAGAAAAAGTTGATAGATATCTTAAGGCCACGCCGCTAGACCGGGGCGGTTCGCTTACGGCTATGCAGGCCTTGCTAGCCGCGGACGCTGGTGATGTTACCTTGGCGGAACGCAAGATTCAGGAGGCCACTGCAAAAGGCAAGGGCTACCAACACTTCCATCATGTTGCTTATGCTGCGGCATCCGCCTATGCCTTGCTTAACAGGCCTGACCAGGCACTCCAATACCTGCGGACGACAGCCGATGACGGGTTTCCGTGCTATCCCTTATTCGAACATGATTCGAATCTGGATCACTTGCGCAGCGACCCGAGGTTCATCAGCTTTATGGCGGAACAAAAAAGGCAGTGGGAGTATTTCCGGGCTCACTTGTAATTTTTCCGATGCATTCGCGAAGTTTGGTTGATCGGCGCGGCGGCGGGAATAAGCTAGGGATGGCCAGGGAATTATCATGCCGGTTTCTGCTGGTGTGTCTGCTGGTTGCGTGCATCTGCGAATCCGTCTCTGGACAAACCACCGGCCGGATAAGTGGCGTGGTCAGAGACTCGTCCGGCGGAGTCATTGCGAATGCGGACGTTCAGGCCGTCAGTAAAGCAACAAACGAGGCATGGAGCACAACGACAGACCAGACAGGCAATTACTTGTTTTTGTTGTTGCCTCCTGGACTTTACCGAATCGAAGTGGTGGCGGCAGGCTTCAAGAGAACGGTTTTGACGGATGTTTCCGTCAGAATTACAGAGACAACCATCGCTGATGTTACCCTGGCCATTGGGGCTCGCGTCGAGACCGTCGTTGTAAAGGATAGTCCTCCCCTGGTCCAGACGGACGGGCCACAACTGGGATCGGTAGTCGACTTCCAAGCAGTGGCCAATCTTCCTCTCGCATCGCGCAATTTCACGCAGATTCTGACTCTTTCACCAGGTGCAGCAAGCTATCTGCCCGACAGCACGGCCGTCGGCCGCAATACGCAGGCCATCTCCGTTAACGGCGCCCGAGTAACACAAAACTTCTTTCAGATAAACGGCATTGATGCAACTACCATGGGCACCAATGGACCGATTCTCGTTGCCGTTCCGGCTCCGGAAACAATTGAGGAATTCAAAGTGCAGACTTCCCTCTACGATGCCACTTACGGTCGCAGCGGCGGCGCCAACATCCAGCTTGTGACGAAGAGCGGCGGCAATGAAATCCATGGAGACGCTTATGAGTATTTCCGAAATGAAGCGCTCAACGCGAACAATCCTTTTTTGAAGGCCGCTGGCCTGGCGCGCCCTTTGTTGCGGCGAAATGTTTTCGGCGGTGTTTTCGGTGGTCCGATTCGGAAAAACCGAGCGTTCTTCTTTGTTTCCTACCAGGGATCGCGTGAGCGAAATGCGGCTTCCATCATCAATAGCATCTCCTCCAACGTTCTCGTCGCGCCGGTGCCCACCAACGGCCGGTCGGGGCTCACCAACGACCGGTCTGCTTCAACCTTGGAGTCGACCTTTGGTGTAGCTACGATTCATCCCGCTTCTCTGGCATTGCTCAATGCAAAGCTTCCCAACGACCAGTTCGTGATTCCAACGCCCGATGCGAATGGGTTCTTCTCGAGTTCTTCGCCATCCAGCTTCCAAGAGAATCAGTTCAACGCGAATGCGGATTTTCGACTTTCCAGCAGTAATTCTCTGGCAGTGAAATTCTTCTTCGCCAATACTTCGCAATTTCTGGCGCTACCAAGCTTTCGTGGCACGGGGCCAAATGTTCCGGGATTCGGAACCGACCAGACTTTCAACAATCGCTTGATCAGCATTCAGGATATCCACTCCTTCCATCCGAAACTGACCAACGAGCTCCGCCTCGGTTATGCGTTCAATAGCAACAACACTTTCCCACAAGAACCGGTCACCGATGCGGAAGTCGGCATTTCGAGAGCGAATTCGAGCGAACTGCCGGGGCTGTCCTTAATCCGTATTGCTCCTGCAGCAGGCGGAGTGATTGTCGGCACTCCGACAAACATCAGCCCGGCGAAGCCATCGGTGACCACTTTGGCCGATTCGTTATTTTTTCTGAGAAGAAATCACACGCTGCGCACGGGACTTGAAATTCGATACGACGAAGTCAACTTCACCCAGGGAGCTTTCACGCGGGGCCAGATTGATTTCCAGGACTTCCACAGCTTCTTGGCGGGGACTACTCAGGTCACAACGTTTGGCAATGGCCTCGGTGAGCGCAGCCAACGAGCTTGGGACTATAACTTCTTTGTTCAAGACGATTGGAAGGTTTCACCACGATTCACAGCGAACTTGGGGTTGCGATACGAACTCGATCTGCCCGTTTACGACACCCGCGGACGGCTGTCCACATTCGATCCAGCTCTGTACGTGCCCCGCCAACAGGTGGACCAGAAGGGCAACCCGGTCGGACCGCCCATCGGCGGATTCGTGCAGGCTGGAAACGTGATACCCAGTTTCAGCCCGCCCGGCGTCCCGCACGTCAGCAAGTATGTGGTGCGGAGCATCGATCCAAATAATTTCGCGCCGCGCATTGGATTTGCCTATTCTGCTCCGGGTTCGAACCGGTTGGCAGTGCGAGGCGGCT
>WNFS01007176.1_pt1 | contig 13387 bp, 9 predicted proteins | sample 5400141 | NCBI WGS metagenome assembly WNFS01 (sample SAMN13153358, study PRJNA577476) | soil metagenome | isolation source: 60 cm saprolite under Madrone tree | place: USA:California | collected 2016-06-14
CAAGCCGGCGATCCTCCCAGAAGGAGTCGAACACGCGATTGAAAAGTGGAATTTCCTCTTTCCGGGAAATCAGGTTGGCACGCAGCGCCGTATAGAAATCCGATCGGCAGCCGCGCGCTCGAATTCGTGGACGTCGGCTGCCGATCGGATTTCTATACGGCGCTGCGTGCCAACCTGATTTCCCGGAAAGAGGAAATTCCACTTTTCAATCGCGTGTTCGACTCCTTCTGGGAGGATCGCCGGCTTGACGCAACTGCCGCGGTTACTTTGAAGGAGACTATCCAGCCGCTGAGCGGCTCGGATGTTACGCTGATGAACCTCGAGGACGGCGAAGGGCAGGGCTCCGCCGGCTCCTCCGCCTACAGTCTCGTTGAGATCCTGAGCAAGAAGGATTTCAGTGAAATGAGTATCGAGGACAGTCTCGAGATGCGGCGTGCCATTCTTCGCATTGCTGCCCGGATAGCCACTCGCCTGAGCCGTCGCAGGAGACCTGACAAGAGCGCTAACGCGGTCGATCTTCGGCGGACCATGCGAAAGAGCCTGAACCACGGTGGAGAAATCGTGGAGTTCGCGCGGCGCAGGAGGAAGGTCAAGAAGACGCGAATCGTCCTGCTCTGCGATGTCAGCGGGTCAATGGAGCGCTACAGCCGTTTCTTGATTCAGTTCATGTACGGCCTGCAGAACGAGCTTTGGGGTGTGGAGACTTTCGTGTTCAGCACTTCACTAAGCCGGATCACACATCTCATGCGCACCGGAAACATCGAACGCTCGCTTGAAAAACTTTCGAGCCAGGTGTTGGGCTGGTCCGGAGGCACGAACATCGGCAGCTCTTTCTCGACTTTCAATCGCAGTTTCGCGCGAGAGCTTGTGGACGATCGAACCGTCGTCGTGGTCCTCAGCGATGGCTGGGACTGCGGGGACGTGGATCTGCTTGGCGAGGAGATGAAGAACTTAAAGAGGCGCTGCCGGAAGATACTCTGGCTGAACCCGCTGCTGGGCAGCGAAAACTACGAACCGCTCTGTAAAGGAATGCAGGCCGTCCTTCCATATCTGGATTACTTTTTGCCCGCGCACAACCTGGAGAGTCTGGTGGCTCTGGGCGGGAAGCTTGGGGTATGCAAATTCCCCTCCTAACTTAGGAGGGGAATTTCTTGGAATTGACACTCTTCGCGAGCCGGTAATAGACTCCGCTCACTTCTTTTCCGCAAAGTCCCAAATCCGTTCGGGGGGATCTATGAAGAGACTCTTTCTAGCAGCAGTGTTGCTCTGCCTCTTTCCATCAACTCAGACATTTGCACAAACCAGTAACGCCACAGTAGGTGGAATTGTTTCAGATCCTACGAATGCTCTGATCCCAGGTGTGACAATCACCGCAACCAATGTTGCGACTGGAATCGTAATCAGCGTCATCAGCAACGAAGCCGGCGCTTATCAGTTCGCGAGCCTGCAGACGGGAACCTATACGATCACCGCTGAACTGCCCGGCTTTCGGACGCAGACCTTCAACAATGTCACGCTTGGAGTCTCGCAGCAGGTGAGGCTGAACTTCGCGCTGCAAGTAGGCAGCGTAGAGCAGGAGGTTCAGGTGACGGCTGCGGCCGACCTGGCTATCGCCACGACGTCAGCCTCTGTCGGCACCGTGCTGCCCGAATACAGAGTGCGCGATCTTCCCCTGGGAGGCCGCAATGTGATGGACCTGCTGGGAACGACGGCGGGCGCCGGACCGACCAGCGGAGGCCCAGGCCTCGAAGGTTACTTTTCCGGCGGGCGGCTCAGCATGGTCAATACCACCCGAGACGGCTTCGTCGTTTCCGACGGCCGATATAATTTTGGCGCGTTTTCAGCCACGTTCACGAGTCCCGATCTTGTCGAGGAAGTCCGTGTCATTACCGCAAACGTCGACGCTGAAGCGGGCCGCGGCTCAGGCCAGGTGCAGATGGTGACGCGCTCGGGAACCAACCGGTTCCGCGGCAGCGCATTCTGGACCAACCGCAACTCGGCGCTGGATGCGAGCAACTGGTTCAACAACTTCAATGGTGTGCGGAAGAATACGAGCTGAACCAGGGAAATGGATATGACATAAACCGCGACCAGATCAACGCGCGGATCGATCACAACGTCAACGCCGGTCACAAACTCAGCTTCGTCTACACGTATGAGCACGATCTGAACAACGCGGAAAATGCCGGCATCCCGCAGTGGCCGGGCGGTTACTACGGCGATAACTACAAATGGCCGATGGTGGCCAACTTCTCACTGGTATCGACATTGTCGTCAACTGTCGTGAACGAACTCCGCGTGGGCTATCGCCGCACGAAGCAATACAGTTGGGCGCCCTTCTTTGCCGGGAGACAAAGCGAGAGCGAGGAAACCGGCGAGAAGGGAAAAGAGGCATATGCTCTGCTCCCCAAGTCCAATGGCGTTCCGTTTGGCGTGGTAACCACGCTGTTCCCCAACAACTTCATGTTCTGGGCCGCGGCCGACGGCGCCACGCGGGTGCAGACCAGCCCGCTCGAGACTTATGGGGACACGATCAGTTTCACTAAAGCAACCCACGCTTTCAAAGTGGGTGGCGAGGTGCGCACCGGCAGGTCCAACGCCGGCAATGACAGCAATTTCTATCCTCTGGCTTCGCTCGGCCCAGGCGGCGCGGCCATACAGGGCATCGACAACATCGCCATACCCGGTCTGACCGGCAACAATCAGACGACTGCACGAAACCTGTTGACCGATCTTTCGGGCTCGATCAACCAGATCGCAGAAGCATTCGACCTGAGAAGTTCGAAGGACCTGGTATTCCGCGGTTACGACCAGGGCGTGAAATTCCGGCGGCGCGATCATCGCAACAAGGAGTTCAGCGGGTACTTCAAGGATGCCTGGAAAGCTCGTCCGTCACTGACGCTCAACCTGGGAATCCGTTACGACTATTACAGCGTTCCGTGGGAAGCCAATGGGCTCTTTGGACGGGCCGTCGGCGGAGAAAAGGGACTGTGCGGCATTTCCTGCGGCGCACCGACGGTGATCGAGCTTGTGGGGAAGAACTCGCCCAATCCAGGCAGACAAATCTGGAACGATGACTGGAACAACTTCGCTCCGTCTTTTGGCCTGAGCTGGTCAATCCCGTGGTTTGGAAAAGACAGGACCGTGCTTCGTGCCGGCTATGGCTGGAGCTACCCAGGCAATCCGATGTTCGGCACCGCTATCCGCGACGTAGCGGGTTCGGTACCTACCGTCCAGGCAGGTTCCACAAATACGGGCCTGTTTCACACACAGGCGGCTTACCTGTCGCTGGCAAACATTTCATTGCCGATACCGCTGCAATATGCGCCGCTCCAGCCGGTTCCACTGGACGGCGTCAGGAACGACGTCATGCAGGGCGCGGCGGACAACAGGGTGACGCCCTACGTTCAAAACTTCAACTTTGAGATACAGCGTGAGCTCCCCGGCAACATGTCGCTGAGTACGGCCTATGTCGCAAGCAAAGGCACGAAACTCTGGAACGCAGTTCCGCTCGATGGCGTGGATATTTTCAAGAATGGTTTCCTGGACGCGTTCAACACCACACGCGCAGGAGGAAATGCGCCGCTGTTCGATCAGATGTTGAGGAATCTCAACATTCCGGGTGCGGGCGTAGTCAACGGTACAACGGTTACGGGATCCGCCGCGCTGCGCGCGTACACGGCCACGCGAACGTTCATTGCAAACGGCAGCATCGGTCAATTAGCGGATTTCCTCAACCGCAGCACGAACGTCACAGGTAAGGGTGGCGGCTTCGTCCGCAATGGGGGGTTGCCCGAGACGTTCTTTGCGTTGAACCCCCAATTCAGCGAGGTGAGGTTGCATGGAAATCCGAGCAATTCCACGTATCATTCGCTGCAAGTGCAGCTCACGAAACGTCTGTCGAGCGGTTTCACGAGTCAGTCCACCTACACGTGGAGCCGGACTTTGGGACAAACGTCGGGAGAAACGGACAGCATTCTGACCCCCCGGGATCCGAAAAACCTCGCGCTGGATAAGTCGCTGCTCAATTACCATCGGACACATATGATCACCAGCAACGGGACTTTCGAGTTGCCGTTTGGACCGAACCGGCGGCTTCTCAACTCCGCTCCCGGATTCGTCCAGCGGCTGGTTGAGCGTTGGCAGTTCGGTGGAATCTTTAGCTGGATTTCCGGCGCACCTCTGAACCTTGCGGCTCCGATTTCAACGATCTGGCAAACCACCACCAATAGCACACCGAATATCGTCGGAGATTTTCCCAAGAGCACCGGGAAAGTCACCAAGCTCGCCAACGGTGTGAGTTACTTCCCCGCCCTTTTGCAAACCGGTGATCCCGCGGGCGCCGGCGTCTCGTCGCTGAACGGACTGAGTGGATCCTTCAGCAACAAGGCCATCACGGATTCCCAGGGACAGCGTCTGCTGCTGAATCCTGAGCCCGGACAGGTCGGTACTCTTGGGCTGGGATGGATCGAAGGGCCGCCACTGCTGGGGTTGGATGTGAACCTGATCAAGCGCGTCAGGATTACCGAAAGCAAGGAGTTCGAAGTGCGTGTGGATTCCGTCAATGTGCTGAACTCTCCGCAGTTCACTCCCCCGATCACCGCGAACCTCAGCATCAATTCCCCGAGCTTCGGGCGTATTACGACTGCGACGGGTAATCGACGCTTCGTCATCAATGCTCGACTGAATTTCTGAAGACATGTTATATATCCTTCGTCCAAACTGGACGAACGCGGGCTAAAGCCCGCGACTACATTAGGGCGAACGTGATCCAGAGGGCGAACGTTGATCCAAAATGTAGTCGCGGGGCTTTAGCCCGCGTTCATCAAATATGCATAGAAAATCAGCACTGTTCTGGTTCATTTTTCTCACGTTATGCATACCGGCACTTCACGCGCAGACACCGGGCAGGACCGTCCTGGACGGCGTGTACTCGGATGCGCAAGCACTCCGCGGCGAGGCCGCCTACACGGCTCATTGCAGGGTTTGTCACGGCGAGGCTCTGGAGGGTGTTTCGGCCCCGGAGCTCTCAGGCAATCGTTTCATCGAACACTGGCGTGAAGACGCGCTGGACACCATCTACAATTTCATCAGGCAAAGTATGCCGCTCGGCCGCGCGCCGGATGCCAAGGCGATCCCGGACAGCGACTACCTGGACATCGTCACTCACATTTTGAAAGTGAATGGTTATCGCGCCGGCGCCAGTGAACTGACGCCTGACGTACTCGGAAACATCATGCTCGTCGGAAAGAATGGACCGCAGCCCGTGCCGGATGGCTCGCTTATCATAACGGTCGGGTGTCTGTCCCAGAGCCGCGATGGCGTGTGGATTTTGTTTAGCGCAACCGAGCCGGCGCGAACCCGGCGAGCGAGCTCGTCGACTCCTGCGGAGCGGAGCGCTTCATCGCAAAAGCGTTTGGGTAATCTGATCTTCCGTCTCGCAGAATTGGACGCGGTTCCCGATCTCGAACCCGACTCGCACAAGGGACATAAGATGCAAGTGAAGGGTTACCTCGTGCGGCAGCCGAACGCCGAGCGGATTAGCTTGAGTTTGATGGAAGAGCTGGATTCGATGTGTGCGCCGTAGCAGGACGAATAAGCCGCGGATTTCACGGATTACGCGGATGGCGCGCGTTAAATCCGTTAGTTGCGCGCCATCCGCGTAATCCGTGAAATCCGCGGCCGCTACTTATTCTGAGTCTGTCCCAGACCTCCAGTGATGCCCTCTACCTGGTTTCCGATCGCGATCGCTCTGGCCTTGGCTATCTCTGCCGCTGAAGCGCCCATCGGATCCACGTCGCCGCAGGTAAATCCTCTCAAGGTGCATTCTGAAGTGGTGTGTTTGATTCCTTTTTCCTTCATCAGCCGCAACATCAGGTCTGCGGCCTTATCCTGGAGAACGATCGAGTTGTTCGGCCGGAAAGTTCCGACACCTATCGCGTAATCGACCGCCATCAGGGGCTCGATGCTGCCACCGAATTGACCGTCATTTTTCTTACCCAGGTCATGAGCTCCCAGATTGCCGCCAGCGTCCACGAGGTATTGAATAATCGGGAGATCCCCGAAGTTCCCGGCACCCATGAGTGCCGTAATTCCGGCATCGTCGGCCGCATTCACGTTGGCTCCAAGCTTCACGAGCAGCTTGATGACTTCGAGCCTTTCGGCGTTGGATTTTCCTCTGCTATAGCCGTCGATCCACGCATATCCCGCGGCTTGCATCAGCGCTGTTTCGTTGTGGCTGGAGACAATGTTGGGATCGGCACCGTTAGACAGCAGTAATTGAACCAGTTCCATATCCGCGGAGAACGCGGCGCGCGCCAGTGCTGTGGCGAACGTGGTCCGCGGTGTCAGATTCAGCGCAGATCTGCGGGACGTTGGGATGTTGTCGACGAACGCGTTCGGATTCGCTCCGGATGCCAGAAGTTTCTTGATCAGGGGAAGAGGATCGAGGGTCACCATCCATGGCATACCGGGGTTTGTTTCCATGTTGCGGCGGTCCACAGTCCAGAATAGAGGAGTAAACCCTTCAGCGTCGGCATGATTCACTTGCGCTTTGTTGTCGATCAGAAACGACGCAATTTCGTAATTGCCGTTGTAGATCGCCAGCTCCAACGAAGCTTTTCCGTCGGCTGAAACCGTGTTCACATCCGCTCCAGCCGCGACCAAACGGCGCGTCGATTCCATGTCTCCTTGCCGTACGGCAAAATGCAACGGTGTGAACCCGCCGTAATAATCTTTCTTTGGCTTTTCACCAGGCTCGGGGTCACGCGGCAAGCTCGTTACGCTGGAATTTGAGGTCGAGCCTCCCCGGCGGCCTTCCGACGGCACAATCTTCGAGCGAACATTGACGTTCGCGCCGCGGTCGATGAGCATCTTCGCAGCATCGGGATGACTCTCGGAAACAGCCCACATCAAAGCGGTTGTACCGCCCCAGGTTTCTACCGCGTTGGCCGTCGCGCCGTTGTCCAACAGCACCTTGACCGCCTCGGGATTGCCCGTGCGTGCCGCCATCATGAGCGTGGTGTCTCCATATTTCGTCACGGGGGCATTCGGATCGGCTCCTGCCTTGATGAGTGCTGCGATGATTGCCGCATTTCCGTTCACAGCGGCGAGCTGCAGCGGCGTGGCGCCTGCGCGCGTCGCGGCCGCTACATTTGCGCCTGCGCGGATAAGAAGTTCCGCCGTTTCCAGGTCATCCAGGCGGACCGCCCAATGGAGCGCCGTGGTGCCATCGGTTTGCGCGGCATTTACATCCGCCTTTTTCTGCAGCAAGGAACGCACAGCCGCCTTATTACCCTTCATCGCGGCGTCCGCCAGGTCACTAACGGCAGCGCCGAGAACTGCAGCCGATAGCAACATGACCACACAGCATCCGAGTACGCGTCTCATACACATGTGTTGCCCCCTCAGGCTCGACTCTAGCGGCGGTCTGTGACCGCCGACCATCAGGCAAATTGCGAAATCGTCGGCGGTCACAGACCGCCGCTACAGCAAGACTTTGGATTGATTTCTACCACCTGCCTTAGTGATTGACAATAAGAATGTTAGCGAAAAAATTGGGATCTCGAAAATCCGGAACTGGAGAGCCAAAATCGCTTGCAATGTGCAACACCTCGGAGCATAGTCACAGACAAAATACCTCGCTGGGCGGTTTTTGATTTTGAAGGGCTCTCATACCATTCGTAAACGGAGCTATAGATGAAAAAGAGACTATTGTTGGCCGGTTGCACGGCACTTGTGCTTGCAATTCCTGGCTATGGGCAAACGGCCGGTCCGCAGAAGCAATCTGCGGCAACCGGTGCGGCGCCGGCCACTTCCGCAACTGCGCAGCGAGCGCTTCTCGATCAATACTGTGTAACTTGTCATAACGATCGGACCAAAAGAGCCAACCTTACTCTCGAAAAACTGGATCTCGCAACGGTGGGTGATAACCCGCAATTGTGGGAAAAGGTTGTGCGTAAACTTCGTGCCGGGGTAATGCCCCCGCCGGGAATGCGGCGGCCGGAATTGACCGCCTACACAGGGCTTACGGAATGGCTTGAAGGGCAAATCGATCGCAAGGCCAAGGTAAATCCCGGAACCATCGTGCTTCATCGATTGAACCGCGCCGAATACGCCAACGCCGTCCGCGATCTCGTCGATCTCGAGATCGACCCCGCGACGCTTCTTCCAGCCGACGATTCGAGCAGAGGCTTTGACAACGTGGCAGGTTCCCTAACTTTGTCTTCGACACTGCTGGAATCCTATGCGAACGCTGCGGGAAAGGTCGCGCGCATGGCGGTGGGTTACTGGAAGACGCCGACGGAAAGGACCTACATCGCACCGAGCGATACCTCCCAGGAATACCATATCGAGGGTCAGCCTTTCGGTACGCGCGGCGGAATAGTAGTCAATCATGTGTTCCCGGCCGACGGCGAATACAAGTTCTCGCTCAAGGAATTCGTTCTCGGTCCCTACATCGGTGACGAGCAAATTGAGCTCAACATCAATGGCGAGAGAACGCAGCTATTCGAATGGAATAATCTCAAAGGCGGGAACGGCGGCGGAGACGGAGATACCGGAGGTGGCCTGGAGATTACAGTTCCTGTAAAGGCGGCACGCTCGAAAACAGCAGGATTGCCGGCTTCACGAACTATCCTGAAGTCGGTCTGTTGAAGATTCAAGGACCCTTCAATGCTTTACGGCCGGTCGACTCGCGCAGCATCAGCAAGGTCTTTACGTGCCGGCCCACCACCGCGACTCAGGAAGAAGCCTGCGCCAGGGAAATCGTTACGAGACTGACGCGGCGCGCCTATCGGCGTCCCACAACGCCGGAAGATCTTGAAAGCTTGATGGGCTTTTACCAGGAAGGGCGCAAGGGCGGCACGTTTGAAGACGGCATCGAGGTGGCGCTTCGGAGAATTCTGGCGAGCCCGCAATTTCTGGTTCGTATCGAAAAAGAACCAGCCAGTCTTGCTGTAGGCCAAACCTATCGCATTACCGATCTGGAATTGGCTTCTCGCCTGTCGTTTTTCCTGTGGAGCAGCATCCCGGACGACGAACTGCTCAACCTGGCCAGCCAGGGAAAACTCAGCACTCCCGCCGTCCTCGAGCAGCAAGTTCGGCGCATGCTCGCCGATCCTCGATCCGAGGCGATGGTGAACAACTTCGCCGCCCAATGGTTATATTTGCGGAATTTGAAAGCAACGTCTCCGGTTGCAACCAGCTATCCCGATTGGGACGATTCGCTGCGTCAGGCATTTCGGCGTGAGACGGAACTGCTGTTTGAAAGCGTGATGCACCAGGATCGCAGCGTTCTGGATTTCTTGACCGCGGACTATACGTTTGTGAATGACCGCCTCGCCAGGCATTACGGCATTCCCAACGTTTACGGATCCCAATTCCGCCGGGTGACGCTGGGACAGGAATTCGACTACCGTCGAGGATTGCTGGGTAAGGGAAGCGTCCTGGCGATAACCTCGGTTCCCGACAGAAATTCACCCGTCAAGCGAGGCGTGTGGATACTGGACAATATCCTCGGTACTCCCGCGCCGGAACCTCCACCGAACGTTCCGCCGTTGGAAGATACGACCGGCGAACCAGGGAAAATTCTGACAGTGCGCGAGAAGCAGACGATGCACCGTAAGAATGAGCCTTGTGCAAGTTGCCACAAGCTCTTCGACCCGATGGGTTTTGCGCTCGAGAACTTTTCCGCTGACGGCAGCTGGCGCAACAAGGATGGAGGCGATGGGGGAGTTCCCATCGATGCAACCGTCGAACTGTATGATGGCCAGCAAGTCCAGGGGCCCGTCGGGCTAAGAACCGCGCTTCTGAGGTATTCCCCGCAATTTGTCCGTATGGTGACGGAGAAGTTGATGACCTACGGCCTCGGCCGGGGCGTCGAATACTACGACATGCCCGTGATCCGCCAGATCGTGCGGGATGCGAGCAAGAATAACTACAAGTTCTCATCAATTGTGTCAGGTATCGTGAAGAGCGCTCCATTCCAGATGAGGATGAAAGTAGAGAACGCTGCGAATGAGTAGAAACTGTGGCGGCGGTCTATGACCGCCGAAGATTCCCCGGCGGTCATAGACCTCCGCTACAGTGAAGCATGAGGAGACAAGACCAATGTTCATAAGCAAGAAACACATTCCTCGCCGTACCTTTCTGCGCGGCTCTGGCGTGACATTAGCGTTGCCGTTCCTCGAGTCGATGCTGCCGGCCCAAACGCCTTTGCGCCAGACGGCGGCAAGCCCTGGCTCGGTGAGACGTTTTGTCGGTATCTGGCACCCGCACGGCGCGGCCCCAGGCTATTGGAGTCCGCTGCAGGAAGGTTCCAACTTCGAATTTTCCTTTATTACGAAACCCCTGGAGCCATTTCGTGATCGCGTAGTCCTCATCACCGGTTTAGACGCTACCGGGTCAGCCGCAACTCCGGACGAGCCGGGGGGCGACCATGCGCGCGGTGCGAACTTGTTGTCCGGCGCCCGCCCGCGAAGGGATTCGGTCAGTCCTTATCTGGGTGTCACGATCGACCAGATAATCGCGAACAAGTACGGCAAGGACACGCTGCTGTCGTCCATTCAGCTCGGTATCGAGGATGCCGGTAACAACACCGGCAACTGCAACTGGGGTTACAGTTGCAGTTACTCGAACTCGATCTCCTGGCCGACGCCTACGACGCCGCTACCGACAGAGATCAACCCGCGCATGGCCTTCGAGCGATTGTTCGGAGACGGCGCGAGTGCGGACGAGCGCGTAGTAGACCGAAAGCGGACCGGTAGCATCCTCGATTCCATCACCCGCGAGATTGCCAACTTGAAGAAAGGCGTCCCTGCCGGCGACCAGGTCAAGCTCGACAACTACCTCGAGAACGTTCGTGAGATTGAACGGCGGATCCAGAATATAACCAGCAACCCGGAAGCCTCGGGAACGTCTTTCGAGGTCCCATTCGGCATACCGGCAAGCAACGACTCCCATTTCAAGATCATGTACGACTTGATAGCAGTGGCTTTCCAGGCGGATATCACCCGCGTCGCCACGTTGATGTTAGGGCGCGATCTGAGTTCCACCAACTTCCCGACATGCGGCTGGAACGGCCCGTGGCATGGAACCTCTCACCACGGCGATATTCCGGCGAACAAGGCCAATTATTCCAAGATCAACCGGTATCACGTTCAGAACCTGGCGAACTTCTGCGAGAAATTGCGGAATACTCCCGACGGCGACGGCAACGTTCTGGATCATGTGTTGATTTACAAGGGAACCAACATGGGCAACTCGCACCGGCACGCGCACGAGAAAATACCGGTTGAGCTTGTCGGTGGAATCGACGGTAAATTCAAGGGGAACCGTCACATTGTGTTCCCGGACAACACGCAGAGAAACTCCAATATGTTACTGAGCATCCTTGATATGTATGACATCCACCTGGACCATATCGGGGACAGTACAGGACGTCTACCTGGGTTGGCTTGAGATGAAACTGAGTTTTACAAAAGCTGCAGTTTGGCTGGTGGTTATAGTTACTGTTCTGGTGATACCAGTGGCCGCGCAAAACCGAAGAGGACGAAATCGGCCACTGGTGGATCTGCCCAGGGGCGCGGTAAGGCAAGTCATCCTCAACGACTGCACCGCCTGCCACGGTATAGATGACTACGCATACTATGCCATGGACAGGGCAGGATGGCAGAAGCTCATCGACAGCATGAAACAGAAAGGAGCTGTTGTTTCAGACGAGGACCAGTCCATTCTCCTCGACTGGCTCGTGACTAAATTCGGCCCGGATTCGAAGCCCTTCCCGCGGGCAAAAGCCGACGGCCCCCTCCTCAATTTTGGCGGCGGCGACGCTGCAGCCAGGGACGCTGTAGCCAAGAGACTCGTCGAGAGCGTATGCCGGACATGTCACACGCTGGAACGAATAGAAGTCTCAAAGTTTACCCCGGACAAGTGGCGAGACATCGTGACTGACATGAAAACCAAGGGAGCTCAGCTCGATGACGCCGATATTGCCCCACTTGCCGCCTACCTGGCCAAGACTTACGGCGCGAATTGAATGAATCACAAAGACACAAAGGGCACAAAGAAAGGCCGCAAATAACGATTCTCGATGCGGCCTTTCTTTGTGTCTTTGTGGTTCTATGCCTTACCTCTGCTCGTGCAGGAATCGGCGATGACCTGATGCTACACTCGACGAGTGGAAAAACGTTTGATCGCTGCGCTGTCGGTGAGCCTGGGTGCGGCGTTATTAGTGATCGCATTTCTCGTCGGCAGGATGACACGCACGTCGAGCGGGCCGACTCTTCAATCGCCAGTAGTCATTGAGCATGAAACGCAGCGCGAGCCGACGCCTCTTCCAGTTCGGCCGGCAGAGCAGCCCGGATTGACCGTTCCCGACATCCATCCGCCCTTACCGCCGGAGGTTCCTTCGGTCCGCGAACCTCAGACTCCAGCACACGAGCCGCAGGTTCAGTCCGAGACACGGCCGGCTCCGCACGAACCGGGGGCAAAGTCCGCGATTGTGTCATATTTCGAGAAGATGGATGCCATTCATGTGGAGGGAAGTGGCGATCCTGCGACGTTCGCGCAAGGAATCCTCGCGGGGATCGAACGGGGCGACATGTCGGGGATCGACTCGCTCGTCGCCAATGCGAAGATCGCGCTGGCTCAGGCTGCCGCCATGCAACCACCGCTCCCGTGCGCTGAATATCATCGACGGATGATTGACGCGCTGTCCGAAGCGGCCGCCGAAATGGCCAAGATTCGGGAAGCGATCAAAACAAGTGATGTCAACGCCATTACGGCGATCGCACCGCAGCTTCAAACCACGCAACAAAAAATCAACGATCTCGATCAGATGAAGAAGCAACTGCTGGGGCAATAGGCATTCACGGGGATCAGCCTATGAAAGACCAGGGACAGCTCATCACATTGCGTGACCATTCCGGCGCCCAGGCCGTGATCGCGCCCGAGCTGGGCGGTTGGCTGCTGCGGTATATGCGGCTACTGCCGGGGCTCGGGTATGTCGGTGGTCTTTACTGCACGCAGGAAGTCGTGGACCGGTATCCGAATCAAATGTACGCCGGCAATCCACTGCTTTTCCCGCAAGTGAGCTTCAGCCATTTGCCGGGCGAAGAGCATCATTACAAGTGGGAAGGCAACACGTACGCGCTCCCACAGCATGGGTTTGCACGGCGCTTGAAGTGGAAAATGGCGGGCGTGAGCGAGACGCGGTTGACGATGGAGCTGACCGACACGAGTGAGACACGCGCGGCCTATCCGTTTTCGTTTCGATTCCTCGTGACGTATGAATTGTTGGAGGGACGCCTTTATTTTCGACAGGGCATCGAGAATCGCGGTGAGCGGCCCATGCCCTTCAGCACCGGAATTCATCCTTATCTTCCAG